>Ga0302319_10000399_pt1 | contig 97848 bp, 71 predicted proteins | sample Bog_T0_2_FD_203319 | JGI IMG/M metagenome (GOLD analysis project Ga0302319, IMG submission 203319) | Peat permafrost microbial communities from Stordalen Mire near Abisko, Sweden - Bog_T0_2 | ecosystem: Environmental > Terrestrial > Soil > Wetlands > Peat | place: Sweden: Abisko, Stordalen Mire... | reverse complement strand
CGATATGGGTGCGGGATGCGACGGCGCCCGGGGTGCCAAAGTCGCCATAGGCCCAGGCCAGGTTGCCGAGCCCCACCGAGGGCGTCACGTTGACCGTCTCCGCGTTCTTGTAGACGTTGGCGACGATCGCGTCGCCCCCGAGCGGGATGTCGACGTTGCCGGAGACGTAAATGTAGCGGCCGGTGCTCGACCACGCGTCCTTCAGCGCGGCCGCGCAGTCCGCGGCCGTGATCCTCTTGAGCGCCGCGCCGTAGAGCGCCAGGTCGTCGGCCGGGGACGTGAAGACCTCGCGGTCGACAAGGGAGTCGGCGATGTCGCCGGCAAGGGCGTCGGAGCGCCTCGTCGAAGCCGTCTTCTCGGCCTGCTCGATGTTGTTCTGGTAGTTCGCCACCGCCTCCTTCAGCTCGTCCGGCCTGAAGCCGTAGTCGAGGGCGCGGCGAAGCTCGACGTCGCCGACGCCGAGCGCCTCGCGCCACTGGCCCGGCTTGCAGTTAAGCTCCACCGAGGCCTCGCGGTACAGGTTGAAGGCCTCCTCGACGTTCGCGTTCGCGCGCGTGAAGAACGCATGGTCCTTCTTGGAGAGGATGTCGAAGCGCTCGTTGAGCATGTCGATCGCGAGGTCGCGCGGCAGGTACTTGATGCGGGTGGCCGTGTCATCCGGCTCGTGGGAGTAGGGCGTGACGGATGCGATCACGATCTGGGTGTCGCCGGACTCGGGCTCGTGGTGGTAGAGCGCCTTCACCCCGTTGAAGACCGGTATGGAGCCGAGGTCGACCGGGGCCGGCTCGGGGCTCCGGGCCGCCAGGGGCGTGAACTGAGAGACGATCTCCTTCTCGACGGCTGCGGGGTCGATGTCGCCCACCACGATCACGACCATCTTCTCGGGCCTGTACCAGGTGTTGTAGAAGTCCACGAACGGGTCGCGGTTGGACTTCGTGATCACGTCCTCTAGGCCGATCGGCACGCGCTCGGGCACCAGGGTACCGGCCTGCATGAACTCCGCCCCGGCGATGTAGGTGCGGTAGCCGACTGAGTCCCTCGTTCTCTTCTCGCTGAGGATGATGCCGCGCTCCTTGTCGACCATGTTGTCCTGCAGCAGGAGGCCCCCGCCGTAGTCGGCCAGGATCTGCAGGCCCTCGCCCATCGTCTTCATGTCGTTGTCGGGAAGCTCCAGCTGGTAGATCGTGTGGTCGAATGTCGTCGCGGCGTTCGTGTCGGCGCCGAAGCCCATCCCGAGCCTCTGCAGCTTCTCGACCAGCGTGCCCGGCGCGTAGTGCGTGCTCCCGTTGAAGGCCATGTGCTCGAGGAAATGGGCGAGGCCCCTCTGGTTCTCCTTCTCCTCGAAGGATCCCGCGAGGACCAGCAGCCTCAGCGAGGCGCGGCCCTTCGGCTCGTGGTTCGGCATGACCACGTAGCGCAGCCCGTTCGGAAGCGTGCCGAACGTGATCGCGGGATCGGGCTTCAGGTCGCTCTCGGCCTGCGGGAAGGGGATCGGGGCCGCGGCGGCCAGGGTCGTCAGTGCAAGGGCGGCAAGTGCGGACAGCAGGGTGAGGCGGCGCATGGGATTAGGAGAGCCAAACTAGGCCCGCAGTTCCCTCGGCGACAGCTAAAAAAGGCCGCCCTGCGGAAACTTGTTGTGGCCTTGACGGGGGCTTTTGGCGTCTCCTTGTGCCTTCGCCTGATGATCTGGATCTACCGGCTGCTTTTCCCCTTCGCGCTCGTTTTCGCCTCGCCCTACTACCTCCTTCGCATGCGCAGGAGGGGCGGGTACGGGCGCGACTTCAGCCAGAGGTTCGGGTCCTACGAGGGCCTGCCTCCGAGGAGGCCCGGCGTGCGCCGCGTGTGGCTTCAGGCCGTGAGCGTCGGCGAGATGCTGGCGGTCGAGCCCGTGCTCAAGGCTCTCAAGGCCGAGGGCACCGAGGTCATCCTGACGACGACGACCAGCACCGGCCGCAGGCTGGCCGCGGACAAGCTGGCGGCCCATGTCGCCGCGATCGCGTACTTTCCCATCGATTGGAATCCCTTCTCGTCGTCCGCCTGGGACGCCATTGATCCCGACGTTGCCATCGTTACGGAGGGGGAGAGGTGGCCCGAGCACATGCGCCAGGCAAGGGAGCGAAAGGTCCCCGTCCTCTGCATCAACGCGAGGCTCTCGGACAGGAGCTACAAGAGGATGAGCGTCTGGCCCGCGGCCTCGCGCTTCCTCCTCGACGGCATAACGAGGCTCCTCGCGAGCTCCGAGTTCGACGCCGAGCGCTTCGCGGCCCTCGGATTCCCAAGGTCCCGGATCACCGTGACCGGCAACATCAAGCTGGACGTCGAGATACCGCGGCTGGACCAGGCGGCGCGCGAGCGGCTGCGCTCCGAGCTCGGCCTGCCGAGCGCGAACTTGATCCTCCTTGGCTCCTCGACCTGGCCGGGCGAGGAGGAGGCGCTCCTCGAGACGCTGAAGGCCGCGCGCGCAAGGGGCGTCGCCTGCTCGCTCCTCATCGTTCCCCGCCACGCCGAGCGCCGGGCCGAGGTGGAGCGGGTGGTGAAGGCCTCCGGCTTTGCCTACCACCTGCGCTCGCGGGGCGACGCACCGTCCGAGGTCGACGTCGCGGTCGCGGACACGACGGGCGAACTCCGCGCCCTGACGCAGCTCGCGGACCTGGTCTTCGTCGGCAAGAGCCTGATCCCCCACACGGAGGGCCAGACCCCGGTCGAGGCCGCCACGCTCGCGAAGCCGATCCTCTTCGGGCCCGGGATGGCCAACTTCAGGGCCATCGAGGCCGACCTCCTGCAGCGCGGGGCCGCGCGCCAGGTGTCGAGCGCCGCCGACCTCTGCGCGAGGGCCTCCGCGCTCCTTGCCGACAAGGCCGACCGTGACGCGATCAGCGCGGCCAGCGGAGCCTGGCGCAGGGACAACGGCGGGGGAGTGGAGCGCACCCTGCTTGCAATCAGGGCCGAGCTCGCGGGATAGGCGCCGTGTCATAAGCCCCGCGGGGGTTGAGGAACACCCTTGCTTTCGCGCGCCCCGTTCATTGATTTAAACCTTCCTGTTCACTCGCTTCACGGCGGTGTCCGGGCTTCACCTAACACACCACCACATCCTCACACTCCCATGGCTGTAAAAGTCGCTATCAATGGTTTCGGCCGCATCGGCCGTCTGGTATTCAGGGCCCTCGTTGAACAGGGCCTGCTCGGCTCCACGTTCGACGTCGTCGCGGTCGGCGACATCGTCCCGGCCGACAACCTGGCCTACCTGGTCAAGTACGACTCCACCCAGGGCAAGTTCGCGGGAACCGTGACCTCCAAGAAATCCGCCGCCGACAAGGCCGAGGACGACGTCCTCGTGGTCAACGGCCACGAGATCAAGGTGGTGAGCGCAAGGACCCCGGCCGAGCTGCCGTGGGGCGCACTGGGCGTCCAGATCGTGATCGAGTCCACCGGCCTCTTCACCGAGGCCGAGAAGGCGAAGGGGCACATCGCGGCCGGCGCCAAGAAGGTCATCATCTCCGCGCCCGCCAAGGGCGAGGACATCACGCTCGTCATGGGCGTGAACGACCAGAACCTCGACCTCTCGAAGCACTCGATCATCTCGAACGCCTCCTGCACGACGAACTGCCTCGCGCCGCTCGTCCATGTCCTCCTGAAGGAGGGCTTCGGCATCGACGAGGGCCTGATGACGACCATCCATTCCTACACCGCGACGCAGAAGACCGTGGACGGCCCGTCGAAGAAGGACTGGAAGGGCGGCCGCTCCGCGGCCATCAACATCATCCCGTCGACCACGGGCGCGGCGAAGGCCGTCGGCCTCGTGTGCCCCGAGGTGAAGGGCAAGCTGACCGGCATGTCGTTCCGCGTGCCGACGCCGACCGTCTCGGTCGTCGACCTCACGGTGAAGACCGTCAAGGAGACCTCCTACAAGGAGATCTGCGAGGCGATGAAGCGCGCCAGCGAGACCTACCTGAAGGGCATCCTCGCCTACACGACGGACGAGGTCGCCTCGAGCGACTTCATCCACGACAAGAGCTCGTCGATCTTCGACGCGGGCTCGGGCATGGAGCTCAACAGCAAGTTCTTCAAGCTCGTCAGCTGGTACGACAACGAGTGGGGCTACAGCAACCGCTGCGTGGACCTCCTCAAGAAGGTCGCTGCCGGCCTATGAGTTTCAAGAGCATCCGCGACCTCCAGCTCTCCGGCACGCGCGCCCTGATCCGCGTGGACTTCAATGTCCCGCAGGACAAGTCGACGGGTGCCATCACAAACAACCAGAGGATCGTCGCGGCCATCCCGACGATCCGCTACGCGCTCGACCAGGGCGCGTCGGTCGTGCTGATGAGCCACCTCGGACGCCCGGACGGCCAGAAGATCGCGAAATACTCGCTGAAGCCCATCGCGGCGGAGCTTGAGAAGCTCCTCGGCACGCCGGTCACGTTCCTCGACGACTGCGTCGGGCCGGCCGTCGAGGCCGCCTGCGCCAGCCCGGCCCCCGGCTCCGTCATCCTCCTTGAGAACCTGCGCTACCACATAGAGGAGGAGGGCAAGGTGAAGCTGGAGGATGGCACGTCCAAGAAGGCCGACCCGGCCGCGGTTGCCGCGTTCCGCTCGAGCCTCTCCAAGCTGGGTGACGTCTACGTGAACGACGCCTTCGGCACGGCCCACCGGGCGCATTCCTCGATGGTCGGCGTGAACCTTCCCGTGAAGGCCGCCGGCTTCCTGATGGAGGCTGAGCTAAAGGCCTTCGCGGCCGTGATCGCGAGCCCGAGGCGCCCGCTGCTGGCGATCCTCGGCGGCGCCAAGATCGCCGACAAGATCCCCCTCATCCGCAACCTGATCGACAAGGCCGACGAGATCATCATCGGCGGCGGAATGGCCTACACCTTCAAGAAGGTCATGAACGGGATGGAGATCGGCGAGAGCCTCTTCGACCCCGAGGGCGCGAAGATCGTGGCCGAGCTGGTCGCCAAGGCGAAGGAGCGCGGCGTCTCGATCGTCCTTCCCGTCGACTACGTCTGCGCGGACAAGTTTGACCCGAACGCCTCCACGCGGCCGGCCGATGACTCGACCGGCATCCCGAAGGGCTGGATGGGCCTGGACGCCGGCCCCAAGTCGATCGCCCTCTACCGCGAGGCCATCCTGCGCTCCAAGACGATCGTCTGGAACGGGCCCTCCGGGGTCTTCGAGTTTGAGAAGTTCGCCGCATCGACCCGCGCGATGGCCGAGGCCATCGCCGAGGCGACGGCGCACGGCGCCACGACCGTCGTCGGCGGCGGCGACACCGCGACCGCGGCCCGCAAGTTCAAGGTCGCCGACAAGGTCACCCACTGCTCCACCGGCGGCGGCGCCTCCCTCGAGTACCTCGAGGGCAAGGTGCTTCCCGGCGTGGCGTTCCTCGAGTCCTGAATCCCTAGCCCGACCGGGCACTCCACCATGAGCCGCAAGAAACTGATCGCCGGAAACTGGAAGATGAACAAGACCTCGGCCGACGGCGTCTCCCTCGCCCGCGAGATCGTCGCGGCCGTCGGCGCGCAGCCTGACGTCGAGGTCGTGGTCTGCCCGCCCTTCACCGCCCTCGAGGGCGTCGCCGGCGCGATCGACGGCTCCCTCATCAAGCTCGGCGCCCAGAACATGCACTTCGAGGCCTCGGGCGCCTTCACCGGCGAGATTTCCGCCCCGATGCTGCGGGCCCTCTTCGCGACGCACGTCATCCTCGGCCACAGCGAGCGCCGCTCGCTCTTCGGCGAGACGGACGAGCTCGTGAACAAGAAGGTGATCGCGGCCTTCAAGAACCAGCTCAAGCCCATCCTCTGCGTCGGCGAGAGCCTCGCGGAGCGCGAGTCGAACTCGACGCTCAAGGTCGTGCAGGCGCAGACCGAGAAGGCCCTCGAGGGCGTCTCGAAGGAGCAGGCTACGAGCCTCATCATCGCCTATGAGCCCGTCTGGGCCATCGGCACCGGCAAGGTCGCGACGACCGAGCAGGCGCAGGAGGTGCACGGGTTCATCCGCGGGCTCCTGACGAAGCTCTACGGCGAGGCAGTCTCGCAGAAGGTCAGGATACTCTATGGCGGCTCAATGAAGCCGGGCAATGCACCGGAGCTCCTGGCGCAGAAGGACATCGACGGCGGCCTCATCGGGGGCGCGAGCCTCGAGTCGCGCAGCTTCGTCGAGCTCGTGAAGGCGGCCTCGGCCGCCTCCAAGTGATCAGGGCTGCGTAGCGGCCGTCACGATCTGCCTCGAGGAGGCGTCGGGCTGCCCGTAGGTCTTCCTGAGCTTCTCCGTCGAGCGGCGGACCGCGTCGACCGCGTACGTCTCGAGCGTGCCTTCGGCCTGCTTGGCCATCAGGTTCTCGATCTCCGGGATCCTGACGTCCTCGCGGATCCGCATCGTGTGGTAGAGGCGAAGCATCGCGACCCAGCCGGAATAGGGATTGGGGTCCTGTTTGCCCGAGGTGAGCTGGGCCTTCACGCTGCCGGAGAGGTACGCTGCGAGGAGCAGGCCGCGCTCGGAGGAATCCGGCAGGTTCGTCAGGCCCTTCTTCACGTCGCACCACGGCACGGAGTCGCAGCCGAGGTCGACCACCACGTCGTCGCTCTCAAGCGAGTACTTGAGGATCGTGTTGGAGGCGCGGGCCACGACGTCGTCAGTGGACTGGACCGGCTTTGCGGCCGTCAGGCTTCCGGCGGCGTTCGCGTCGAACGTGCGGATGGCCTCGAGGACCTGGGTCTTGGAGACCGTCTCGGCGGCGAGGACGGGCGCAACTAGGGCAAGGGCGAGCACGCAGGCTCTGGGGAGAAAGCAGGGCATCGGGGGCGGGGTCTCGCAAAAGTGACCCCAATTTCACCCGATTTGCAATATTTACTGAGTGCGCCCGACGAGGCTGCCCACGAGCCAGACAAGGAAATCGGTGTTCCCGGGAAGAGACTTCAGGGCCGCGATCGAGGCATCGGAATAGTGTCGCGCAGCATGCCGGGCGGCATCGAGGCCATGGACCGAGACGTAGGTTGCCTTGCCGTCGCGCGCATCCTTGCCCGCTGTCTTTCCCAGGGTCTTTGAGTCGGACGTCGTGTCCAGGATGTCGTCCACGACCTGGAACGCCAGCCCGAGGTCGCGGCCCGCGCCCCGCAGGACGCCGATCACGGACTCGGGGGCGCCCGAGCATCGGGCACCCATGGCGAGCGACGCCTCGAACATCGCGGCCGTCTTGTTGAGTTGGATGTAGGCCAAAGCCTCCGGCGTGACCTTGGCCTTCTTCTCGGCGAGGAGGTCCTCCATCTGCCCGCCAATCAGCCGGCGGCTTCCGGCCGCCGTCGCCAGCTCGGCGACGAGCCCGCTTACGAGCGCGGGATCGTGGGCGTAGGACTCGGCCAGGATGCCAAAGGAGCGGGTCAGGAGGGCGTCGCCCGCCAGCAGGGCCGTCGCCTCGTCGAAGGCCTTGTGCGCGGTCGGCTTGCCGCGCCTCAGGTCGTCGTTGTCCATGCAGGGGAGGTCGTCGTGGACCAGCGAGTAGGTGTGGACGCACTCGACCGCCACCGCCGCGGGAAGCGGGTCGGAGCCGCCGGGGGCGAGTCTCCAGGCGGCAAGGACCAGGGCGGGCCGCAGCCTCTTTCCCCCGGCCTGCATGGAGTAGCGCATCGCCTCGTGGAGGCGCCCGGAGGGCTCCACAGCCCTGGGAAGGAGGCGGTCAATGGCCGCTTCCACGCTTGCTGCGATACCCTTGAGCTCGGCTGCATGATCCATACGCCCTAAGACAGCGGATTCGGGCTTTGGCTGCCGAGAACAAACTCGCCAAGGATGCAGGCTTCACCCATATCCATGGGGTCCACTCAGATGCCCACCTACGAGTACGCCTGTTCAAAGTGCGGTCACCATTTCGAGCAATTCCAGTCGATGCGGGACGAGCCCCTGAGGAAATGCCCGAAATGCCACAAGCTTGCGCTGAAGCGCCTGATCGGGGGCGGGGCGGGGCTGATCTTCAAGGGCAGCGGCTTCTATATCACCGACTACAAGAACAAGGGCATGGCCAGCGCGGCGGCGAGCGAGTCCGGCACCAAGGCTGAAAAGCCCGCGGCTACCCCCACCAAGAAATAAAGATCCATGGCAAAACGGAAACTTCAGAAAGGACCGAGCTGGTTTGAGGTGGGCCTCGGGGCCGCCCTGTCGGTCGTCCTAGGCGTGATCCTCGGCGCGGCCTACCTCGTGATGAAGCCCGTCACGACGGCAAAGGAGATCCCGAAGGACGCCCCGTCGAACGCCGTCTACTTCCTCGAGGGCCTGAAGAACACCACCGCGAGCGGGACCGCGGAGGACGACCGCAAGAAGTTCCTGGCGGGCGAGTCCGTCGACGTCACCGAGTCCGAGGTGAACGCCCTTTTCTCGGACGCGATGCCGGCCAAGCCCTCCTCCGACAAGGATAAGGACAAGGCCCCGGCCGCCGCGGACAAGATGGTCACGCCGGGCACGGTCAACGTGCGCATCCGCGACAGCACGATCCAGTTCGGTTGCCCGCTGGATTTCAATATCTTCACGGTGATGGGCACGGTGATCGTGCAGGCCAAGGGATCCTTCGAGAAGCGCGGCTCGACGTTCGTCTTCGTGCCGGACTCAGTGATGGTCGGCGGCTGCCAGGTGGAGCACGTGCCGTTCGTCAAGGACCTGATCTTGAGCAAGGTTCTCTTCTCGCACCCGATCCCGGACGACCTCGCCAACGCGTGGACCAAGCTGGGTGCGGTCACGATCGACGGATCCACGCTGCGGTTGAAGATGCCGTAAGGCAGGTCGCGCCTTCGTGTCGAAGAGCCTCAAGAACATCGGGGTAATCTCGTTCCTGACGGCGGTCTCGCGGGTGCTGGGGCTCTTCCGGGACTCCGTGCAGCTGGCTATCTTCGGCGCGGGGGAGGTGATGTCGGCGTTCACGACGGCGAACATCGCGCCCAACCTCTTCAGGCGCCTCCTTGCCGAGGGCTCGATGACCGCGGCCTTCATCCCGACCCTCCAGGAGGAGCTCCACCAGAATGGCAAGGAGGGGACCTTCAGGCTCGTCTCCAAGGTGTCCTCCTGGCTCCTGGTCATCACCGGCGGCCTCAGCATCGCCGCCATGCTGGTCTTCAGCGAGTCGCGCTCGCTCTTCCCCGGCCACGACGACAAGTGGTACCTGGCCTCGGACCTGACGGTCATCCTGTTCCCCTACCTGGCCCTCATCAGCCTTTCGGCGGCTTTCAGCGCCACGCTGAACGTCATGCAGCGCTTCTTCGAGCCGGCCCTCTCGCCCATCTGGCTCAACCTCTCCGTCCTCGGCGCCCTCGGGTTCGCCGGGATGCACTACGCGAAGAGCCCCATCGGGGCGATTCACTGGCTCTGCGCCGGCTGGCTGATCGGCGGCTTCTGCCAGATGATCGTCCCGGCGCTTGTCCTGATGTACGAGGGCTGGCGCCCGAGGTTCGACCTCGGCCTGTCGCCGCGCGTGCGCGAGATCGCGAACCTGATGACCCCCGGGATATTCGGGACGGCGATCTACCAGATCAACTTCTCGGTCTCGCGCCTCCTCGCGTTCTCGCTCGACGACTCGTCGGCGACATTCCTCTACGCGGTCAACCGCCTGATGGAATTCCCTATCGGCGTCTTCGCGGTCGCGGTCTCGACCGTCATCTATCCCCTTATCGCCCGCCATGCGGTGAAGAGCGACTTCGGCGCCATGGCGACGGACTTCCAGAAGGGGATACGCCTGATCCTCATCATCAATGTCCCCGCGGCCGCGGGCTTGGCGCTCCTGAGCGGACCGATCGTGAGCCTCCTCTTCAGGCACGGCCAGGTGACGCCCGACGAGGCCCACAGGATGGGCTTCCTGCTGGCGGTCATGGCGATTGCGCTGCCGTTCTTCTCGGTCGTTAGCCTCATGATCCGCGCCTTCTACGCCATCAAGGACACGAAGACGCCGGTGCGCGTGGCGCTCGTCGACTTCGTCATCAACATCGTGGTGAGCCTGATCCTGATACGCGTCCTCGGGCTCCTCGGCATCGTCCTCGCGAGCACGACGGCGATCATCGTCCAGGCGGTGCTCCTTGAGCGGGCACTCGTGAAGCGCCTGCCCGAGATGCACTTTGCGCCGCTGATCCCAAGCGTGCTGAAGGTCCTCGCCGCCGCGGCCGTCATGTCCGGCGTCCTCTGGGGCGGCATGCACGCGGTCCTTGCCTTGGGACTGCGGGCCGGCGCCGCCAACCTGGTACAGGTGGCGGGACTGATCCCGTTGGGCGTCGCCGCCTACGGGCTCGCGCTCTGGCTCATGAAGATCGAGGGGGTGGAAGAGCTGCGCGTCCTCCTCGCCAAGCTGCCTGTCATGGGGAAGCTTTTCCGCCCGGCGCTTTGACTTCCGTCCCCATCGGGAGCTTTTTCTTACCCTCAACCCATGTCATTCGTCCCCAGCAAGACCGTCACCGAGGCGCTTCACTGGCGCTACGCCACCAAGAAATTCGACCCCGCGAGGAAGATACCCGCCGACACCTGGGCGGCGCTGGAGGAGTCGATGGTCCTCACGCCATCGTCGGCCGGGCTCCAGCCGTGGAAGTTCGTCGTCGTGACGGACCCCGAGACTAAGGCGAAGTTGTCCGTCGCGTCGCATGGGCAGCCGCAGGCAGCGGACTGCTCGCACTTCGTGGTCTTCGCTTCGCGCAAGGACCTTGGCCTCCAGGACCTCGACCGGCATGTCGCGAACACGGCCGCCGTCCGCGGCGTCACGACCGAGAGCCTGCAGAAATACCGCGACTCGATCGGGGGCAGCATCGAGCGGGCGGCCAAGTCGGGCTTCCTGGCCACGTGGGTCGACCGCCAGCCCTACATTGCGCTGGGGCAATTCATGGCGGCGGCGGCCCTGATGGGCGTCGACACGTGCCCCATGGAGGGAATCGAGCACGCCAAGTTTGACGAGATCCTCGGGCTGTCGGCGCTGGGCTTCCACTCCCTCTGCGCCTGCGCCGCGGGCTACCGCTCCGAGGAGGACAAGTACTCCAGGGTCCCGAAGGTCCGCTACAAGGCCAGCGAGGTCATCCTTCACATCTAAGTCCACCATGCGCGCCCTCCAGATACCGGAAATCGGCAAGGTTGCCCTCATGACTGTGGCCGATCCCGTCGCCTCGGCGGGCGAGGCGGTGGTCGAGCTCAAGGCGGCGGCCCTGAACCACCGCGACCTCTGGATCAAGCAGGGCAAGTACGCCGGCCTCAGGTATCCCTGCATCCCCGGCTCGGACGGCGCGGGCATCGTGGCGTCGGTCGGGCCCGGCGTTGACCGGGGCTGGATCGGCCGGGAAGTCATCATCAACCCCGCCTCGGACTGGGGTCCCAATCCCCTGGCCCAGGGGCCGGACTTCAAGATCCTCGGCCTGCCCCACGACGGGACGCTCGCGGACAGGGTCGTGGTCGGCGCCTCGAAGCTCTCGGAAAAGCCCGCGCACCTCTCCTGGGAGCAGGCGGCCGCGCTGCCGCTCGCCGGGATCACGGCCTGGCGCTCCCTGATCACGAGGGCGCAAATGGGAACGGGCGACCGGGTGCTCGTGACGGGAGTCGGCGGCGGAGTGGCGCTCATGGCGCTAAAGTACGCCGTGGCCTCGGGCAACGAGGTCTGGGTGACGTCGAGCTCGGACAAGAAGATCCGGGACGCGGTGGCGCTCGGGGCCAAGGGCGGCTTCCGCTACGACTTGGACGGCTGGGCGGAGTCCGCGGTCAAGAACCCCGGGCCCTTCCAGGTGATCATCGACAGCGCGGGAGGGCCGGGATTCGGGAGGCTGCTCGACGCGGCGGCCCCCGGCGGGCGCATCACGTTCTTTGGCGCGACGCGCGGGAATGCGCCCGAGTTGGTGCTCCGCAAGGTGTTCTGGAAGCAGCTGACGATCGTCGGCTCAACGATGGGCAACGACTCCGACTGGGCGGCCATGATGGCGTTCGTCGCCGCCCACAAACTGAAGCCCGTTGTGAGCGAGGTGTTTCCGTTCGAGAAGGGCGGCGAGGGCTTCGACCTCATGGAAAAGGGCGGCCAGTTCGGCAAGATTGTCGTCAGGCATTAAGTAAAGAAACGAATTCTCGGCGGGGGCTGGATTCCGGCTTGGCGAAGGCCCCTGGCCCCGCGAATCTTGGACCCGTGACCCATACGATAGCCGACCCGAGGTTTCACGCGTGCATCATAGCCGGGGGCAGTGGCGAGCGGTTCTGGCCGATGAGCAGGGCCAAGGCCCCCAAGCACCTCCTGAGGCTCTTCTCCGAGAAGACGCTCCTTGAGGCGACGATCCACCGCCTGAAGGGCATCGTGGCGGACGCCAATGTCTGGATCCTGACGAACGAGTCCCAGGTGCCGCTGATCGAGATGGCGCTCCCTGGCTTTCCCTCGGCGCAGATCATCGCCGAGCCGGCCAAGAGGGACACGGCTCCCGCGGCCGCGCTGGCGACCGGCCTGGTCCGGGCGCGCCATCCGGACGGCGTCGTGGCCCTCTTGCCCGCGGATGCCCTAATCAAGGATTCCAAGCGGTTTGGGGAGCAGCTCCTGCAGGGCTTCAAGTGGGCCGCGGGCGAGGGTCCCGGCGGCTCCGGCCAGGGCCTCTTCACGTTTGCCATCACGCCGAACCATCCCGCGACGGGCTTTGGCTACCTGGAGCTGGGGGACAAGATCGCCACGGGCCCCGAGGGCAGCCGGCTGCACACGGTGAGCCGGTTTGTCGAGAAGCCCGACCTCGCCTCGGCGAAGGCGTACCTCGAGGGAAAGAAGCACGCCTGGAACGCCGGCATGTTCCTCTGGGGCGTGGGCCGCTTCCTGGCGGAGGTGGAGAAGAACGCCCCCGAGCTCGCGTCCTTCATAAAGGACTTCCCGGCGGGCGATCCCGAGGCCTACCTGGCAGCGCGCTTTCCCTCGCTCCCGAAGATCTCGGTCGACTACGCCGTCATGGAGAAGGCGTCCAGGGTCTCGACCATCATAGCGGACTTCGACTGGGACGACGTGGGCTCGTGGACGGCGCTCCCGAGCCACCTCGAGGCCGACGCCTCGGGCAACGTCGCCAAGGGCAACGTGGTCTGCGTCAACTCCACCGGCACGATCGCCGTCAGCACGGGCCGGGTCGTGGCCCTCTGCGGTCTGACGGACATCGTGGTCGTCGAGACCGAAGACGCCGTCCTCGTGTGCCACAAGGATTCCGTCCAGGACATCAAGAAGCTGCTCCCGCTCGTCCCCGGACACACCCTCTAAGACCGTCCCGCAGATGCTGCAGTCGCTCACGATCCGCAACCTGGCCCTCCTTGACCAGGTCTCCGTCGACTTCGACGAGGGCTTCGCCGCGGTCACGGGCGAAACCGGTGCCGGCAAGAGCATCCTGATAGGCGCGCTGGCCCTCCTTGCCGGCGAGCGGGCGGACAAGGCCGTGATCCGCCAGGGCGCGGCGGCCTGCGAGGTCGAGGCCTCGCTCCATTTCAGGGACTCCAAGCGGATCGATGCGCTTCTCGCCGAGCTGGACCTGCCTGCCTGCGAGGAGGGCCTCCTGGTGCTCAAGCGCAGCGTGCCGCGCGAGAGGGCGCCCAAGATCACGGTCAACGGCGGCCTGGCCACACTGGCCGCCCTGCAGCGGATCGGCGAGGTGTGGATCGACTTCCATGGCCCGAGCGAGCCACGCCGCCTCCTGAAGGATTCCTGCCAGCTCGAGCTCCTCGACCTCTATGGGCGGGCGGGCCCGGCGCTGGAGGAGTACACCAGGCTCTACCGGGCGTGGTGCGACCTCCAGGCCGAGAGCGAGAGGCTCTCCTGCGAGGCGCGCCTCTCTCCGGACGAGCTCTCGTTCATGGAGTCGCAGCTGGCGAAGCTCGACCGGCTCGAGTTGACGGACGAGGCCGTGGCGGCGCTCGAGAGGGACTTCCAGAGGTCCAGCCGCGCCCAGGAGATCGCCACCCTGGCGTCGTCGCTGGAGGAAGGCCTGGCCGGGGAAGAGGGCGTCTCGACGAGGGTCGCGGCCCTTGTCCGCGAGGCGAGGCGCCTCGAGGCCGTCGATCCCGCGAGCAAGGAGCTGGCGGAGCGCATGGCCGCGGCCTCGGCCGAGCTCGTGGACCTGGCGGGCGAGTTCGGCTCCCTCGGCCGCGAGGTCCAGACCGACCCGGAGGGGCAGGGGCCTCTCGAGGAGCGCATGAATTCCTGGCTTGAGGCGCGGCGCCGGCACGGGCCGGACGTGCGCTCCGTGGCGGCCGCGCGTGAGGCGATGAGGCTTCGTGTCACGTCGCAGGGCGACATCGAGGGCACGCTTGCGCGGCTCGACCGGCAGATCGAGGCGGCGGCGCGCGAGGCGAGGAAGTCCGCGGCGACGCTGCGGGCTGTCCGCGAGAAGGCGGCGAAGAACCTGGCGCGCGTGGCCGCGGCCGGCATCTCGGAGCTTGGGTTCGCGAAGGCGGAATTCCGGATCGCGATCACGGACGCCCCGGGCCTCGGGCCGACCGGCGACTGCGGCTGCGAGTTCCTCTTCTCGCCGAACGTCGGCGAAGCGCCGCTTCCCTTAAGCCGCATCGCCTCCAGCGGGGAACTCGCGCGCGTCATGCTGGCGCTCAAGGCCATCCTGGCCGACTTGGACTCCGTGCCCGTGCTCGTTTTCGACGAGGTCGATGCCAACGTCGGTGGCGAGATCGGGAGCGTCGTCGGCGAGAGGATGGCCTCGATCGCGCAGCGCCACCAGGTCCTCTGCGTGACGCACCTGCCCCAGGTGGCGGCCCAGGCGTCGAGCCACCTCGTTGTGCTCAAGGACCAGTCCGGCGAGCGCGCGGTCGTGACGATCGTGCCGATCCACGGGGACCGCAGGGCGCGGATCGCCGAGCTTGCCCGCATGCTGGGCGACAGGAACGCCAAGAGCGCCCTGGCCCACGCCGAGAAACTGCTAAGGGCCGGCTAGCCACGCGCCATGAAGCTCGAACCCCTTGGCGATTCGGCGGTGGTCGCCACGCTGGGGTCGGGCATTGACGAGGCGACGATGGCTGCCGTCCTCGAGTTTTCCGAGACGGTCGTCGCGGCCAGAAAGTCCGGCATCACGGACGTCGTGCCTGCGTACGCGACGGTCACCGTGTTCTACGACCCGCTGCACTTTCCCTCGGAATCGGGCGACTCGTACGACGCCGTCTGCCAGTTCCTGGAAACCTGCTCGGCCCGGCCGACCAACGCACCGTTCCAGTGGGAGTCGAGGCTGGTGGAGCTCCCGGTCTTCTACGGCAGCGACCACGGCCCGGACATGGCCTTTGTCGCCGAGCACACGAAGTTGAGCCCCGAGGAGGTCGCCTCGCTCCACGCGTCCGCCGTGTACCTGGTGCACGCGATCGGCTTCACCCCCGGGTTTCCCTACCTGGGGGGCCTGCCGGAGGCGCTTCGTACCCCGCGCAGGGACACGCCGCGCGCCCGGGTGCCCGCCGGCTCGGTCGCGATCGGGGGCGCCCAGACCGGCGTCTATTCCGTGGAGTCTCCCGGCGGCTGGCAGATCATCGGGCGAACGCCGGTGCGCCTGTTCCGGCCCCAGGAGAAACAGGCCGCCCTGCTTCGCCCCGGCGACCGCGTGCGCTTCAAACCCATCTCAAGGGCGGAATTCGAGTCATGGAAGTAGCCGTCATACGCTCAGGCATGATGACGACGGTCCAGGACCTCGGCCGGAAGGGCCACCTGGCCCAGGGGGTCCCGTGGGGGGGCGCGGCGGACACCTTCGCGCTGCGGGTCGCGAACATGCTGGTCGGCAACGCGGAGGATGCGCCCGGGCTCGAGATCACGCTCACCGGGCCCGAGCTTGAGTTCGGCGAGGCCACTTGGGTCGCCGTGTGCGGGGCACACTTCGAGGGCATCTCGTCGTGGAGGCCCGTCCGCGTGGAGGCCGGCGCGCGCCTCAGCTTCGGGAAGCGGGAGCAGGGGTGCCGCGCCTATCTCGCCGTAGCCGGCGGGTTCGACGTGCCGAGCGTGATGGAGGGCAAGGGGACCTTCCTCGCGGGAAATCTCGGCGGCTTCGAGGGGCGCCAGATCCGTGACGGGGACGTCCTTCTCGCCGCGCATGCGGAGCGCCACCTTTCCGGGCGCTGGAGCCTGGACGAGCGCGTGCTGCCGAAATACTCGCGGGAGCCGAGCATCCGCGTCATGCCCGGCGCCCACTCCGCGGAATTTGGCGACGCGCTTTTCTCCGGGCGCTTCTCCGTGACCGCAAGGTCGAACAGGATGGGCATCCGGCTGGACGGCCAGAAGCTCCTGCGCCCCGAGGGTCCCGACCTTGTGTCCTCCGCCGTGGCACCCGGTACGATACAGGTGCCCCCAGACGGTAACCCGATAATCCTGATGTCCGACGCGCAGACGCTCGGCGGCTATCCCAGGGTCGGCCACGTCGCTGCGGTGGACTTTCCGCTCCTGGCGCAACTCGCACCCGGGGATGGCGTCAGGTTCGAGCGCACGACGGTTCGCGAGGCCCACGCGATGGCCTTCGCGAGCGAACACACCCTGGCGTTGCTTCGCCAGGGAATCGCGGATAAGGTGAAGCCTGCATGAGGCGCACCTCCATAGACCTGAACGCTGACGTGGGGGAGGGCTTCGCCACCGATGCCGAGCTGATACCGCTCGTCACCAGCGTGAACATCGCCTGCGGCGGGCACGCGGGCAGCGAGAAGACGATGGGCGACGCCGTCACGCTGGCGTTCCGGCACGGGGTCGCCATCGGCGCTCACCCGGGCTTCGAGGACCGGGAGCACTTCGGGCGCAGGGAGCTCGCGATCTCGCCGAAGGAGGCCGCCTCGCTCGTGACGCGGCAGACGAGGCGCCTGCAGCTGGTCGCCGAGAAGCTGGGCGCGGTGGTCGGCCACGTTAAGCTCCACGGGGCCCTCTACAACATGGCCTGCGCCGACCGCGTCCTCGCGGCGGCCCTAGCGGCGGAGATCATGGAGCGCAGCGTCGAGGAGAGCGGACCCTCGGTCGTCTTCGCGCTGGCCGGGAGCCCCTTCATGGAGATCGGCCGGGAGATGGGCCTCACGATGGTGGGGGAGGCGTTCGCGGACCGGCTCTACAGGAGCGATGGCACGCTGGCCCCGCGCTCGCGCGCCGGCGCCGTGCTGGGCCCCGCCGCGGCCACGGCCCAGGCGCTCACCCTGGCGCAGGAGGGAAGCGTGATCGCGCTCGACGGCGCGAAGGTGGTCTTCGACGCGGGAACCCTGTGCCTGCACGGCGACAGCCCCGAGGCCGTCGAATCCGCCAAGGACATCCGCCGCTCCTTCGGGCTCCACGGCATAGGCGTGCGGTCATACTGACCGCGGCTGGCAGCTACTTCTTCTTGGAGGGATGCGCTTCGTCCCAGCTGAATTTCTTCTTCGAGCCGTCGCCAAACTGCTCCCGGTAAAGGCCCGTGAAGTAGGTCCAGCCCCGCAGATGCCCGTGCGAGAGCTTGTGATCCGGCAGGCCCGAATGGACGATGGTCATGACCGTCGACTCGCCCTTCTTCTTGAAGGTAACGGTGACGTCCGACTCCTGGCCCAGGGTGTTGGGCGACATCCAGGTGTGCCTGATGCGCGAGCCCTTCTTGATCTCCGTGAAGCGCCCGTAGTGCGCCGTTCCCTGGAGGCTCCAGTAGAAGAGGCCGTCCACCCTCGGGTCCATCTGGAACGAGTCGGCCGCGTTCCAGATGGTGCCGGCGATCTTTGGGTTGAGCCACCCGGCGAACACCCGGTCGATGTGCGCCGGGATCGTGCGTTCAATCGTGAATGACAGGGTCTTTGGCTTCTTCATTTTGTTTTCTTCATTTTGTTTTTGTGCTCAAAAAAATCCTGAAACTGATCGAGTTGCCCGCTCCAGTAGCGCTCGTAGGGGTGCATCCAGGTCGCGACCTTGCGCAGCGGCCGCGGCTGGAGGGAAATGTAGACCTCGCGGCCCCTCCGCGTGCGAGCGATGAGGCCCGCGCGGTCGAGTATCTTCAGGTGCTTGGTCACGGAGTTGAGGGCCGTGTCGAACGGCTCGGCAACATCCAGGAACCGGGCGGGGCCCCGGGCCAGGCGCCCGATGATCGCCCGCCGGGTGGGGTGGGAGATCGCCGTCAGCACGTCGTTCAGCTGGACCATTTGAGTAATACACCCCAAGGTGTAATATCGGGCAAGCCGTTTTGGTCATATGTCACGGGGACGTCCGTTGGGACGTTACTTGAGGACCACTGCGTACGCGGGCCTGATGGGAAGCGTCCTCGACCCGAAGGTCGCCCTGCACTCGATCCGTGCCTGGACGGGCTTGTCGGTCGAGGCGGGCTTGAGGGACAGGACGAACTTCCGGCCATCATCCACCTTGGTGACCGTGACCGATACCAGCGGGTCGTCCGAGACCGCCTGGAGCGAGCTGAGCTGCTTCGCATCGGCCGCGACCACCTCGACCTGTTTCTCCACGTTCTTCTCGCCGATCTTCCAGAACACCGTGTCGGCGTCGATCGTCGCGACCCTCTGGATGTTGATGCTCAGCGCGAGCACCGTCGGCTTGTCCGGCGCGTCGTCGGAGATGACGCTGATCGTCTTGTCCTCCTGCCCGATCCGGCCGCCGATCGTGAAGGTCGCCGTGATCATGCCCTGGGCGCCGGGTGCGATGGCCTCGTCGGGCCAGTCGACCGTCGTGCAGTGGCAGCTTGGGTCCGCGGCCAGGATCTTCACGGGAGACGGGCCGCTGTTCCTGAACCTGTAGACCGTGACGGTCGTGTCCTCGCCCGCCCAGCAGGTCTCGCTTGCCGAGACCCTGTCCCAGGTAAGCGCCGCGAGGCAAGTGGCACCCGAGGCCGCGAAGGCGAGAAGCGCGGCTGCCAGAGCGAGCGCCCTCATGTTCAGTTGAACCTGAAGACGGCGACATCGCCGTCCTGGAAGACGTATTCCTTGCCCTCGAGCCGGTACTTCCCGGCATCGCGGGCCGCCGCGACGCTGCCGAGCGTGGAGAGGTCGGAATAGGAGACGATCTCGGCCTTGATGAAGCCCTTCTCGAAGTCGGTGTGGATGACGCCGGCCGCCTGCGGGGCCTTCCAGCCCTTCTTGACGGTCCAGGCCCTGACTTCCTTCTCGCCGGCGGTGAAGTAGGTCTGGAGCCCGAGCAGGGCGTAGGTCGCGCGGATGAGGGAGGAGACGCCCGAGTCGTCGACCCCCAGGTCCTTCAGGAAGGCCTTCGCCTCCTCGGGCGAGAGGTCGATGAGCTCCGACTCGATGCGCGCGCTGATCGGGACATAGGCCGCGTCATGGTGGGCCTTCACGAACTCGGCCACCTTCAGGACGAACGGGTTCTTCTCCGCCGTCGCGAGCTCCGACTCCGCCACGTTGCAGGCGTAGATGACGGGCTTCGCCGTCAGGAGCTGGAAGAGCTTGAGCATCTTCACCTCGTCCTCGGTCGCCTCGATGATGTTCGCGGGCTTGTTGGAATTTAAGTGGGGGATCAGGCGCTCGAGGAGGACCGTCTCGGCCTGGGCCTCCTTGTCGCCGCTCCTCGCCTTCTTCTGGTTCTTGTCGAGGCGCTTCTGGACGGCGTCGAGATCCGAGAGGACGAGCTCGGTCGTCACGACCTCGATGTCGCGGACGGGGTCGACCTTGCCCATCGTGTGGATGATGTCGTCGTCCTCGAAGCACCGCACCACGTGGACGATCGCGTCCACCTCGCGGATGTTCGCGAGGAACTGGTTGCCAAGGCCCTCGCCCTTGCTGGCGCCGGCGACCAAGCCCGCGATGTCCACGAACTCGACCGCGGCCGGAATCACGACTCCGGTCTTCGCGATCTTCTGGAGCACGGCCAGGCGGTCATCGGGGACCGTCACGACGCCCACGTTCGGGTCGATCGTGCAGAAGGGATAGTTCGCCGCCTCGGCCTTCCGGGAGCGGGTCAGTGCGTTGAAGAGGGTGGACTTGCCTACGTTGGGCAGCCCGACGATGCCGGCTTTGAGCATGGGAGGGGAACGTTCCACCCCCGGGCCCCCGCGGTCAACGGCAAAGCCCGTCCCCTAGGGGCTGTCCCTGAAGGCCAGTGTCAGGAACTCGTCCCCGGTGAGGGGAAGCGGATCCTTGAGCTTTCCCTCGACCTCGCGCCACTCGGCCGGCACGGGGCTCTGGTCGGCAGGAAGGTCCAGGCCGTCCCCGCCCATGACGACGCCCGAGAGGGTGAAGAGGACGGGCCCCTCCTTGATCGCAAGCGGCTTCACGGCCTCGAGGAGGAGCTTCAGCGGCCTGAGCTCCTTCGCGTCGCCGGGCCTGTTGGACGAGAGGAACCAGATTCGCGAGCGCTGCCCGGGCATCAGGAGCACGATGATGTGAAGCGTCTCGGGCGCCGGGTTGCCGACGAAGAAGTTGTGCGCGACCTCGGTCAGGCGATCCAGGTAGGCGTCGGCCTCCGTCTTAGGCGGCATGCGCCGTACGACAACCTCGTTCGGCTGGTAGAGGATCAGGTGCCTGAGCGTGAAGCCGCTCTGGACGCGCACGGGCCCGAATGAGAACTCCTGGGCGGCGGTCGTGGCGACGGCTTCCCCTCCGATCTTGCCCGGTGTGAAGCGCCAGCGGCCCATGACATCCAGGGCCGCCTTCTCCAGGCGGCTGTCGCTTGTCTTAAGGACGACCGGGTCGGCGACCTTCCCGTCGGTCCCCACGATGTAGGCCACGAGGACATAGCCCGCCAAGACGACGCCCTTGTCGTCCTGGACTGTTCCCGGCATCGAGCCGGCGGTGGAGGAGGGCTCGACGTAGCCATCCGAGGCGCGTGTGTCTACGATGCTGTAGCGCGGCGAGTAGGCCTGCTTGATCGAGCGGTCGAGTTCCTGGCTGCCGTCGCCGTCGACGTTGTTGTAGACGACCGGCTTTTCCGCGGCAACCGACCGGGCAACGACGAGGACGAACAGAAGAGCTGCCGCGAGCGCCCTCATTGCCGGACCAGTCGATGCCTTGGAAGGCATTGCCTATCGGTCGCCGCGCAACTCGTCCAAAGCCGAGACGGTATAATTTGCGGCAGGCTCTGCCATCATCGCCTCATATTCTGGGAGGATCACTCTTTTCCGGTCTAATGGAATGTGCAGAGAACGGTGTGCAATGACTGCGACCTCTCTTCCCTCATGAATGATCCGCACGGGCTGCCTCGAGGACCCAGCTTGCAGCACAATTGCACGTGTGTCTGCATGGAGCTGTTCAATTGTAAAAATTAGGGGCTTCTGCATACGCCCAGCAAAGTCACAAGCATGGCGCTCCGCAAGGTCTTGCAACTGGGGCTATCATTATGGTCCTTTGTCCTTCCAAGGCGCTTGACACCACCCTGCGCCGCAGTGTTTTATCTTCCTCTTTTCCGAATCGAGCACCTCCGCATTTACTAGACCATGTCACTCAAGATCCGCCTTTCCCGCATCGGTGCAACGCACCAGCCGCACTATCGCATTGTCGTCGCCGAGACACGCTCGCGCCGCGATGGCGACGCCGTTGAGACGGTCGGCACCTACGATCCCCGCACGAAGGCGAAGCAGGTCAACCTGAAGCTCGACCGCGTCGACTACTGGATCTCCAAGGGCGCGAAGCCCACGGACACGATGCACTCGATCATCAAGCGCGCCCGCCGCGGAGTCACCTCCGCCCCCGAGGCTGTCAAGGCTGCCGCACCGGCCGCCGCCGCGAGCTGAGCAGCTCGTCGGCCCCCAGGAAAGGTGGGGCAACATGCCCCGCGTTGACGTACTGACCCTCTTCCCGGCGATGCTCGACGGCTTTTTGGCCGAGAGCATATTGGGAAGGGGAGTATCCGCAGGACTCCTCTCCGTCTATGTCCACGACATCCGCGCGTGGACGCTCGACAAGCACCGCACGGCGGACGACCGCCCGTTTGGCGGCGGCGCCGGGATGGTGATGAAGCCCGAGCCCGTGGTGGCCGCGATCGAGGCGCTCCAGACGCCGGGCTGCAAGAGGATCTATCTCACGCCCGACGGCGTCCCGCTCTCGCCCAAGATCGCGGAGTCCCTGTCCAAGGAATCGCACCTCGTCCTCCTGAGCGGCCACTACGAGGGGATCGACCAGAGGATCCGGGACAGCGTCATCGACATGGAGATCAGCATAGGCGACTACGTCCTCACGAATGGCACGCTCGCGGCGGCCGTCGTCATAGATGCCATGAGCCGCTTCATTCCGGGCGTTTTGGGCGAGGAAAAGTCGTTGACGCACGAATCTTTCACAGGCAAGTTGCTCGACTTCCCTCAATACACGCGTCCCGCCGAATTTCGGGGCATGTCCGTACCGGAGATCCTGCTTTCCGGAAACCATGCCGAGATCGAGAAATGGCGAGCCGCCCGTGCGTTGGAGAAGACGAAGTCAGTACGTCCAGACCTTCTTAAGTAACTTTCAATCAAATATAAGCCATGAACCCGATCATCAAGGAAATCACCGCCAACCAGGTGAAGACAAACATCCCGCCGTTCAAAGTAGGCGACGGCGTCAAAGTGCACACCAAGGTGCGCGAGGGTGACAAGGAGAGGGTTCAGGTCTTCTCGGGGATCGTCATCGCCCGCAAGGGCTCGGGCATCCACGAGAACTTCACGGTGCGCCGCATCAGCTACGGCGAGGGCGTCGAGCGCGTGTTCCCGGTGAACTCCCCGAACATCGAGGCCATCGAGGTCGAGCTCGAGTCCGAGCCGATGAAGGCCCGCCTCTACTACCTGCGCAACCGCACCGGCAAGGCCGCGGTCTCCGTGCAGGTGAAGACGCGCCGCCAGGTGACGGCCCCGGCCGCCGCAGCCGCCCCCGCGGCGAGCTAATATCCCGGTAACGGGATATTTGCAGAGTTTCTGCTTTCCCGCTGTGACGGCGGGATGTAGGAGTTGTCGGTTCTTCTCATGAGCCTAAATACCGACATCCTCAATAAAGCCTCCAACGAGGCGCGTGGCCTTGCGATCGACGCGGTTCACGCGTGCCAGTCCGGCCACCTCGGTCTGCCGCTCGGCTGCGCCGAGCTCGGTGCCTTCCTCTTCGGCCACGCCCTGGCGATCAACCCCGAGGAGCCGCGCTGGCTCAACCGCGACCGCTTCGTCCTCTCCGCCGGCCACGGCAGCATGTTCCTCTACGCCTGGCTGCACCTCTCGGGCTTCGATATCCCGATCGAGCAGATCGCCAAGTTCCGCAGCCTGCACAGCATCACGCCGGGCCACCCGGAGTTCCGCGAGACCCCCGGGGTGGAGGCGACGACCGGCCCGCTCGGCCAGGGCATCGGCAACTCCGTCGGCATGGCGGTCGCGGGCCAGATGGCAAAGGCCCGCTTCAACACGCCGGAGCATCCGATCTTCGACTACCATATCGTGTGCCTCGCCGGTGACGGCTGCATGCAGGAGGGCGTCGCCATGGAGGCCGTCGAGTTCGCCGGCCACCAGAAGCTGGACAACCTGATCCTGATCTACGACTCGAACAAGGTGACGCTGGACGCCATGGCGTCCAAGTCCCAGAGCGAGAACACGGGGTTGCGCTTCAAGGCCATCGAGTGGGACGTGCAGGACGTCGACGGCTACGACTACGCGGCGATGCAGAAGGCCTTCAACAAGGCGAAGAAGGCGAAGAGCGGGAAGCCCCAGCTCATCATCCTGCACACCATCATCGGCAAGGGCATCCCCGAGGTTGCCGGCACCCAGAAGGCCCACGGCGAGGGCGGCGCGAAGTTCGCCGAGTCCGCGCGCGCGGGCCTCGGCCTCCCGGCCGACAAGCACTTCTTCGTGAGCGACGACGTGAAGGCCTACTTCGCCGACCACAAGAAGAAGCTCGTCCGCGCCTGCAACCGCTGGAACAAGACGTTCAAGGCATGGAAGGCGGCGAACCCCGACAAGGCGACGCTGCTCGAGTCCTCGAAGCTCAAGCCCAGCGCGGCGCACATCCTGACCAACATCCCGCTCTTCGCCCCCGACGTTAAGCTCGGCGGCACGCGCGCCGCGGGGCGCGACGTCCTGCAGCCGATCGCGGCGGAGTTCCCGCTCCTGATCGGCGGCAGCGCCGATCTCTACGGCTCGACGCTCAACTACATCGCCGCCGACAAGGACTTCGACGACACCAACCGCTCGGGCCGCAACATACGCTTCGGCATCCGCGAGCACGGCATGGCATCGATCGCGAACGGCATCGCGTACGACGGTATCTTCCGCCCCTCGATAGCGACCTTCCTCGTCTTCGCGGACTATTCCAGGCCGCCGATGCGCCTGGCCGCCCTCTCTAAGCTCCCGGTCATCTACATCTACACGCACGACTCGATCGGGGTGGGCGAGGACGGCCCGACCCACGAGCCGATCGAGACCATCTCGGCGCTGCGCCTGATCCCCAACATGGAGGTCATCCGCCCGGCAGATCCCGAGGAGACGGCCGGCGCCTTCGCTGCCGCGCTTGAGCGCCTCGACGGCCCGACACTCATCGCACTCAGCCGCCAGGCGGTTCCCGTGTTGAACGCCATTCCGGCCTCCATCCGCCGGGCCGGCGTCCTGAAGGGCGCGTACATCGCCCAGCAGGAGACCGCGCCGCTGCACACGATCCTCATTTCAACAGGCAGCGAGCTGCAGCTTGCGCTCGAGGCGGCAAAGGAGCTCGGCGAGGGAACGCGCGTCGTCTCGATGCCGTCCTTCGAGATCTTCGACCGCCAGTCGGCCGAGTACAAGGAGGGCATCCTTCCCTTGTCCTGCCGCCGCAGGGTGGCGATCGAGGCCGGCGTCACGGGACTCTGGCGCAAGTACGTGGGCCTCGACGGCAAGGTGGTCGGCATCGACCGCTTCGGCCTCTCGGCCCCGGCGCCCGTCATCTACAAGGAACTCGGCATCACCACCGAGGCCCTCGTCGCGGCGGCCAAGTCGATCGCCTGAGGGGCAGAAGCGGCTCGCTCGCGGGCCGTTAAGGTTCAGGATCCCCGGGGTGAGGCTTCACCCCAGGCTCCATGTGTTCGCGCTGCCGGTCCTCGCGGCCGCGCTTTTTCCGTGCGCTGCAACGGCCCAGGAATATCCGCGCTCCAGGGAATACGCCGAGGTCCAGCACGCGCTCGCGAGGGGCTGGAACACCTGGGATGTGTACAACGTGACGGAGCAGGTGCTCCTGCCCGAGGCCTTCGCGATCCGCGTCGGGCTTGAGCAGGAGTCGGCGCTCAACGCCGCGGCGTTCCTTCCGGACCTTTGCATCGGTGGCCTCGGCAACAACGGGGCCGACGTGATGGCGGGTCCCCATACATGGAACGGCAGCTACTCCGAGGTCCGGGTCGCGTGGAAGGGACACGTGTTCGTGCTCCAGTCCGCGCATGACGGGCGGGACGTTGTCATGCTGGCGACACCCGTCGAGTCGAAGTCGAAGCTCCCTGCCACGCTCGTGGTGTCGGCCGGGATCCTGTGGCAGCGGCCGGGGAGCGCCTCGGTGGAGGACGGCCACTTGAGGCTCAGGGGCGAGCGGGCGGGAACGAGCGTCTACGTGACGGGCCGGGCCCGGTCGCCGGCGGCGCTCCCGCTCGTTGGTCCCTACCTCGCCGTGACCTTCGACGGACCGATCGGAATCAGCTCGGGCCGGGAGAGGACGCTCGGCGAGATCCGCGGGGTCCTCACCCGCGAGAAGCCGGCGACCGACTCCGTGCGGGGGTCGATCGAAACCGTGATGGGCTGGGACACGATCTATGACCCGTCCTCCTCCCGGGTCATATCACCGGTCAGCCGCATGTGGTCGGCGGGGTGGGGCGGCTACGTCCTCTTTGACTGGGACACGTTCTTCGCGGCGTCTCTGGCCGCTACGGGCGGCAGGGACCTGGCCTACGCCAACGCGGTCGAGGTCTTGAACGAGGAGACGACCGACGGCTTCGTCCCGAATTACGCGAGGCCGGGCGGATGGAAGAGCTTTGACCGTTCGGAGCCGCCTGTCGGCGCCATCACGGTCCTCGGTCTCTACGGCCAGTTCCACGACGTCTGGTTCCTTCGGGACACATTCGAGCCCCTTATGCGGTGGAACCGCTGGTGGGACCGCCGCCGCAACCTCGGCGGTTACCTTGTCCTCGGCTCCGATCCTGATGCCCGGGCGAACCCCGACGACCCGGCCGCGGACACCCTCCAGGGCGCCAAGTATGAGTCCGGGCTCGATAACAGCCCGATGTATGACAACGCGCCCTTCGACAAGGCGACGGGCAAGATCCACATCGCTGACGTCGGTCTCATGGGACTCTACGTCGCCGACTGCAACGCGCTGGCGGACATCGCGGCCGTGCTTGGGCGCCGTGCCGACGAGGCCGAGCTCAGGACGCGCTCCGGGTTGTACACGGCCAAGCTGCAGACCCTGTGGGACGAGAAGTCGGGGATCTTCCTGAACAGGAACCTGGACACGGGGGCTCCCATGACGCGCCTCTCGCCGAACAATTTCTACCCCATGCTCGCCGGGGCGGCCACGCCGCGGCAGGCGCAGCGGATGGTGAACGAGCACCTCCTCAACCCCGCGGAGTTCTGGGGCGAGTGGGTGATCCCCTCGATCTCAAGGTCCGACCCGGCGTTCAAGGACCAGGATTACTGGAGGGGGCGGATATGGGGGCCGATGAACTACCTGGTCTACCTTGGCCTGCGCAATTACGACGTCCCCGGTGCCCGCCGGGAGCTCGCCGAGAAATCGCTCAGGCTCTTCAACAATGAGTGGCTGGAGAAGGGGCATGTTCACGAGAATTACAACGCCATCACCGGGTCCGGTGATGACGTGACATCGAGCGACCGGTTCTACCACTGGGGCGCCCTCCTTGGGCTCATTGGCACGCTGGAGCGCGCGAGAGCCGTTTCCGACGCGGGACCGGCCGGCAGATAGGGCCGGGTTCCGAGCCACGCCGCCGGTCATTTTCGGCCTCTCCTCCGCCCGAAATCACCGCCCATCCAATTGGGCGCGGAAATTGCGCAGGATATGGAAAAACCTCTTGAACCGCCGATAATTAGCCTCCTAACTATCCGTTCTATCGCCCGCCGACCAAGCCCTCGACCACCACGCCCGATGCCTTTTCTCATGCTCAAGGATCTTCCCCGCTACGAGTGCCTGCTCGGCACCGCGAGGCTGCATCCGGAGCTCGATCCCTCGGCCGCCGAGGCGTACCTTAACCTCCTTAGGGCGGGCGACGAGGCCTACAGCAAGAGCGAGGCTTTCCTGAGCGAGCACGGCATGTCCCCGGGGCGCTTCACGGTCATGATGCTGCTCTACAACAAGCAGGACGGCGGCACGATCCCGAGGACCCCGGCCGAGCTGGCCGACATGGCCGCGGTCACGCGCGCCACCATCACGGGGCTGGTCGACACGCTCGAGCGCGACGGGATCGTGAAGCGCGAGCACGACGAGGGCGACCGGCGCATGCTGCAGATCCGCATGACGCCGAAGGGCCACATGGCCCTGCGCGACCTGCTCCCGGGATATTTCAAGCAGATGGCCGACCAGATGGCGCCCTTGAACGAGAACGAGCGCAAGACGCTCGTTCGCCTCCTCAACAAGCTCGCGGCCCACCCACCCGCTTCGCACATCGAGACGAAGGCCCACGCCGTCGTCTGACACCCGCCTTACCTACAACATACCCGCTCAGATCCACATGAAGAAGTACATCCCATCATTCCTGGCGATCACCGCAGTCCTCGCGATCATCGCGGTCGTCGTCTTCCTCAAGGTCACGCAGCTGAAGGAGCTCGGCGCCGCCAAGCAGGTCGTTCCGCCCGAGGCCGTGTCGACGACCCAGGTGAAGTCCGAGGTCTGGCAGCAGACCCTGACCTCAGTCGGCTCGCTCACCGCCGTGCAGGGCGTTACGGTCGCCGCCGAGCTCGACGGCAAGATAACCCAGATCAACTTCTTGGCCGGCGCCACCGTGAACGCGGGCGACGTGCTGGTCAGGCAGGACACCTCCGCGGAGGAGGCCCAGCTGAGGTCAGCCGAGGCGAGCGCCGAGCTTGCCTCCGTCAACCTGAAGCGCACGAAGGAGCTCCTGGACAAGGAGACGGTCTCCCAGGCGCAGTTTGACGCCGACTCCGCGACGCAGAAGCAGGCCCTTGCCGCCGCGGACAACATCCGCTCGACGATCGCCAAGAAGACGATCAAGGCTCCCTTCTCCGGAAAGCTTGGCATCCGCCTCGTGAACCTCGGCCAGAACCTGAAGGCGGGCGACTCGATCGTGTCCCTCCAGGCGCTGAACCCGATCTTCGTCGATTTCTACCTCCCCCAGGACGAGATGAACCAGGTGACTGTGGGACTCGACGTCAACCTCTCGGGTGACGCGATCTTGGGCAAGAACATCGTCGGCAAGGTGACGGCATTGAGCCCCGACGTGGACTCCTCGACACGCAATGTCCGCGTCCAGGCGACCGTCGACAACAAGTCGGGCCTCCTGCACCCGGGCATGTACGTCGACGTGTCCGTCGGCCTTCCCGTGACCGACAAGGTGCTGACGATTCCCGCCACGTCCGTTCTCTACGCGCCGTTCGGCGATACGGTATACGTCGTCTCCGACTCGACTGACGCCGCGGGCGCGAAGACGCTCACCGTCCAGCAGAAGATCGTGCGACTCGGCACCCGCCGCGGCGACTTCGTCGCCGTGACGCTGGGCCTCAAGGAAGGCGATACGATCGTTACGTCCGGCGTATTCCGCCTGCGCCCCGGCGCGACGGTCAAGGTGAACAACGACTTCGCTCCGGACGCCCAGCTGGCGCCGAAGCCGAGTGATTCCTGAGTAGGGCAGGGTACCCACCGCACCCATGAAATTCACAGACCTATTCATCAAGCGCCCGGTCCTCGCGATCGTGGTGAACCTGCTGATCCTGATCGCAGGCGCCCAGGCCTACCGCACGCTGAACGTGCGACAGTACCCGCAGAGCGAGAACGCAACCGTCACGGTCACGACCGTCTACGTCGGCGCCACCGCCGACCTGGTCAGGGGCTTCATCACGACCCCGCTCGAGCGCTCCATCGCGGCCGCGGACGGCATAGACTACCTGTCCTCGACGAGCGCCCAGGGCCTCTCGACGATCACGGCCCGCCTCAAGCTCAACTACGACCCGATCAAGGCACTCTCGGAGATCAGCGCCAAGGTTGACCAGGTCCGCAACATCCTGCCCGCAGAGGCGCAGGTCCCGGCGATCGACGTTCAGTCGGCCGACTCGCAGTTCGCGGCCGCCTACCTGAGCTTCACGTCCGAGACGCTCCACCAGAACGAGATCACGGACTACCTGGTCCGTGTCGTTCAGCCCCGCCTCTCGGCCATCGCCGGCGTGCAGAGGGCCGACATCCTCGGCGCCCGCACATTCGCGATGCGCATCTGGCTCAAGCCCGACCGCCTCGCGGCCCTCAACATCAGCCCTGCCCAGGTGAGCCAGGCCCTCGCGGCGAACAACCACCTGAGCGCGCTCGGGAACACCAAGGGCAACCTGGTCCAGGTCGCGCTGACGGCCAACACCGACCTTCGCTCCGTCGAGGAGTTCAAGAACCTCGTGATCCGCCAGCAGAACAACGCGATCGTGCGCATCCGCGACATCGCGGACGTCGAGCTGGGCGCCGAGGACTATGAGACCGACGTGCGATTCTCGGGCGAGACGGCGGTCTTCATGGGCATCTTCGTTCTGCCTTCGGCCAACTCGCTCGACGTCATCAAGCTTGTGCGCGCTGAGATGGTCCAGATCCAGAAGGACCTCCCCGGCGGCATGCAGGCCAAGGTGGCCTACGACACGACGGCGTACATCAACGACGCCATTCACGAGGTCTTCCACACGCTGGGCGACACGCTGATCCTGGTCGTCATCGTCATCTTCCTCTTCCTTGGATCCTGGCGCTCCGTCCTGATCCCGGTTGTGGCCATCCCCCTCTCGCTCATCGGCGCCATCTTCCTGATGCAGGTCTTCGGGTTCTCCATCAACCTCCTGACCCTGCTGGCCATCGTGCTCTCGGTGGGACTGGTGGTCGACGACGCCATCGTTGTCGTCGAGAACGTGGAGCGACACCTGGCCGAGGGTCGAACGCCCGTCGAGGCGGCCTTGATAGGAGCCCGGGAGCTGGTCGGGCCCATCATCGCCATGACGGTCACGCTGGCCGCGGTGTACGCCCCGATCGGTCTTCAGGGAGGCCTCACAGGCTCCCTGTTCCGCGAGTTCGCGTTTACGCTTGCGGGAGCGGTGACGATTTCGGGCATCGTGGCCCTCACGCTCTCACCTATGCTCTGCGCCGAGTTTCTCAGGGCTGGTGACGACGAGAAAGGCTTTGCGAAGGTCGTGAACCACACCTTCGAGAAGGTGAAGCGCACCTACACCAGGGTCCTCGACTTCTCGCTCGGCCACCGAGGCGCCGTCTACACGATCTGGATCCTGATCAGTGTCTTCGGCATCCTCTTCATCGCAACGCCGCTGACGCCGAAGGAACTGGCGCCGGCAGAGGACCAGGGCGTCATCTTCGGCATCGGGACAACCTCCGCCAACGCGACCCTCGACCAGAACATTCCGTACGCCGTCGGCATCGAGAAGGCATTCTTCACGGACCCGGACACGGACTTCGTCTTCCAGATCACGAGCGCCGACACGGCGATCGCGGGCCTTGTCGCCAAGCCCTGGGGCGAGCGCAAGAGGCCGATCAAGACGATCCTGGCGCAGATGCAGCCCAAGGTCTCGGCCATCCCAGGGATCCAGCTGCAGCTGGTCCAGCTGCCGGCACTTCCCGGCGGCGGAAACTTCCCGATCGAGGTAGTCCTTACCTCGACTGCCGACCCGCAGGAGATCCTCTCGTTCGCGAAGGAGCTCTCTGCGAAGGTAATGGAGAGCAAGCGGTTCTACTTCCCCCCGCTCATCGACGTGAAGTATGACGCGCCTCAGGCCGAGGTGGTCATCGACCGCGACAAGGTCGCGGCTCTGGGCCTGAACCTGCAGCAGGTGGGAGACGACCTGTCCGCCGCGATGGGCGGCAACTACGTCAACTACTTCAACATCTCCGGCCGAAGCTACAAGGTGATCCCCCAGCTCAAGCGCACGGACCGCCTGAACCCCGGCCAGCTTGAGAAGATCTACGTCACCGGCCCCGGTGGGGGCCTCATCCCGCTCAGCACCATCGCCACCATCAAGTACACGACGATCCCGAGGACGCTTAACCGCTTCCAGCAGCTCAACTCGGTCACGATGAGCGCCGTCGCGGGCATGCCGCTCGACGACGCGCTCAAGCTCTTCGAGACCGAGGGTGCCAAGATCCTGCCCAAGGGCTACGGGATCGACTACACCGGCGAGTCCCGCCAGCTGCGCCGCGGCGGCGGCAGCGCGGGCTTCTGGACGACGATGGGATTGGCGGTCGCGCTCATCTTCCTCGTCCTCTCCGCGCAGTTCAACAGCTTCAGGGATCCCCTCGTGATCCTGGGTGGCTCGGTGCCCATGGCCATCTTTGGAGCTGCGATCTTCATGTTCCTTAAGTTCCTGAACCCGCAGATGCACAACTTCGCGGACGGCTGGACCACGACCTTCAACATCTACTCTCAGGTCGGTCTCGTGACGCTCGTGGGACTCATCGCCAAGAACGGCATCCTTATTGTCGAGTTCGCAAACAAGCTCCAGCTGGACGGAAAGTCGAAGATGGACGCCATCCACGAGGCGGCCCTCACCCGGCTGCGCCCCATCCTGATGACGAGCGTCGCCACGGTCGCCGGACACTTTCCCCTGACGCTCGTGTCCGGGGCGGGAGCGGCGGCCAGGAACTCGATCGGCCTCGTCCTCGTCGGCGGCATGTCGATCGGCACCTTCTTCACGCTGATCGTCCTTCCCGCCGTCTACATCCTGATCGCGAAGGACCATTCCAAGGACCGGGAGAAGGAGGGGCTTGTCAGCTCAGAAGGCGTCACCCTAAAGCCCTCGCACGCATGAAACACCTCAACCTCATACCCGCGTTCCTGTTCGCCGCATGCACGGCCCTCGCCGACACCGGCGGGTTCACCGAGTCGCAGGAGCTGCCTTCGCCCCTGGACCTCAAGGGAGCCATTGGCTACGCGCTGAACCACAACTACTCGATCCTCCAGGCCCGCGAGATCATCCGCCAGCAGGAGGGCGTGATCGTGCAGGTGAAGGGCCAGTCGATCCCGAACGTCGGGGCGACCGGTGAATATCAGCGAAACGCGCTCGCGATTTCCCAGTCCTATCCGCCTGCGGGGAGTCTCTGGAACGTCGAGCTCAAGGCCACGCAGACCCTCTACGCCGGCGGCGGCGTGCGGTCCGCGATCAAGTCGGCCCAGCTGACCCGCGACGCGGCCGCGCTCGACCTGCAGACGGCGATTGACGCGGCGCTCCTCGACGTGAGGACCAAGTTCTACAACGTCATCCTCGCCCGCGACAAGATCGGGGTGGAGGAGGACAACGTGAAGCTCTACCAGCACCAGCTGGACGATACGAACAACCAGTTCCAGTCGGGCGCGGTCTCCAAGTTCGAGGTCCTGCGCGCCAAGGTTTTCCTCGCGAACGCGCAGCCCCCGCTGATCGCGGCCCGCAACAGCTACCGCGTGTCGATCGAGCAGCTGCGCCAGTCGCTCGGCGCCACCAGCTCGCCGACATTTCCCGAGGTCACTGGAGACCTGAACTTCACGGTCCAGACGTTCGAGCCCTCTTCCGCCGTCCTCGCGGCGCATGAGCAGAGGCCGGAGCTCAAGAAATACGAGAAGCTCGAGTCTGCGAGCAGCGAGTCCGTCACCACCGCCCAGTCCAACGCCTACCCGAACCTCCAGGCCTTCGGCGGCTACGAGTGGGGCGGGTTCGGCAACGGGAGTGGCAACACGGGCAGCATTTCAGAGAATGGCTGGCTCTTCGGGCTCCAGTCGACGTGGTCCATCTTCGACGGTCGCGCGACTCAGGGCAAGGTGCGCCAGGCCAAGTCGGTGCTCGAGCAGGCCCGCCTGTCCAAGGCGACCGAGGAGCTGGAGATCGATGTGGAGGTCCGCCAGGCCCTCTCCTCCCTCCAGGAGGCCGCGGAGCTCGTGACGGCCTCGGGTCAGACGATCGACGAGGCGGCCGAGGACCAGCGCCTTGCCGAGGCCAAGTACCACGCGGGCTCGGCCACGCAGCTGGACGTCCTCACGGCCCAGGTGTCACTCACCCAGGCCAAGACCGACCAGCTTACGGCCAACTACAACTATCTCGTCGCGTTGGCCAATGTCCGCAAGGCCATCGGTCTAAGCGACGCGCTTGTGATACCCTGATCCAGGCGCTAGGTGTTGGGGTGCCCACCCATGGACGGGAGGGCATCGAGCATGAAGGAAAAGCGCATCTTTAGGACCGTGGCCGGCATAGCGACCGGCCTCCTTGTCGTCGCCGTGGTCGTGATGTTCACGCCCTCGGCGCAGACTTGGGCCGCGCGCAGGATGCTCGCGAGGGTCAAGGGCTCTTCCGTTGATCGGGTGTCGATCGGCCTCGGCCATACCTCGATCGAAGGCCTAAGGATCGAGCGGGAGGGTGCCGTCCTCACCATACCTTCGGCCGATGCCGATGTCGGGATCCTTACGGGGGCCTTCACCGGCTTCTGGAGATTCCGAAGCCTCAAGGCCGCGGGCTGGAAGCTTGACCTCACGCGCTCCGGCGAGGCCGCGGCGATGGCGGGCGAGCCAGGGGGCAATCCCTGGACCGAGCGGGCGGTAGGCGGCGTCGTGGCGGCCTTCAAGGTGCCCGCGGGCTTCTCACTGGACGGCGTGGGGCTGGAGGGCGACGTCATCTTCCCCGACGCCACCGGCCGGCCGATCGGCCGCGCGCACACGGTCGTCACAGGTGGGGGACTGGCCGCCGGCAGGGACGGCAGCTTCCTCTGCAGCGCTACGGCCTCGGTCGACGATCCCCAGGCCCCCGTGACCTCCGTGGGTGTACAGGCGACCCTCACGATGACGATGGCCCCGTCGGGCACGCTGGTCAGGGCCAATCTGAGGGCCGACGCGATGGCCGTGGGCCCGCAGTTCCCCAAGGGGATCGGCCTCTCCTGCGCCGCGTCGGGGACGCAGGACGGAGGCAAGCAGTCGTTCTCCGTGGCGCTCATTCGCGGCACGGACAGGGTGGCCGAGGTCACCGGCGTCAACGAGGGCACGTCGGCCACGGTCTCCGGGGAATGGCGACTCGACCTTCGCGACACGGATCTCGCCCCGTTCGCCCTGGGACGCAGCCTTCCCTCGTTCTACGCGGCTGGCAGGGGCGCCTACGACTTCGACGCCTCGACCTGGGACATCCACGCCTCCGGTAGCCTCCAGGCGAGCGCCGACCGGCTTGCCGTCATCGCGGTGCCGCTGGGCGCCCTCGGGAAGCTCAACATGACGGCCGAGTTCGACATGGCGCGAGCGGGCGATTCCCTCAGGGTCTCGCGCCTCAATACGACGATCGCTGGCGACAAGCCCGTCGCGTCAATCCGCGCGCTGCAGTCCTTCGAGTTCAAGCCGTCGACGGGCGAGCTCAAGGTGGCGATGCCGTCCGGGGACCTGGTCGGTATCTCGCTCATGGCGCTGCCCCTTTCGTGGTTGAGGGGTCCGTTTCCGTCAGTGGTGCTGACAGGAGGCTCGGCCGCCGGTGAATTCGTGATGCGCGCGGAGGATGGCCGCCTGGTCCTCAGGACCAAGGCACCCCTCCAGGCCGTGTCCGTCTCCGTCGCCAGGGCCGGAACCACCTATGCAAGCGGCCTCGATGTCTCAGCTTTCATCCTCGCCGACTATGCGCTCCAGGGATGGCAGCTGCAGCTCGCCCCGTTCGAGATCCGAAGCGACGGGACCAAGATCCTCTCACTGGAGGCGAGGTTCGGCCGACTGGCCGGGGCCGGAAGCGCGGTAAAGGCCGCCGGCTCCTGGAGCGCCTCGATCCCCGCGTTCCTCGCGATGCCGATGGCATCAGGGCTGCCCCGCCTCACGGCGGGCGACGCAAGCGGCAACTTCGAGGCGAGCCTCGACTCCACGAAGTCCATTCGGCTCACGATGGCGCTCTCAAACCTCGCTCCCCCCGCGGGCATGCAGGCATCGATGCCCTCGGTGACCACGGAGATAAGAGCCGACTTTGACGCGTCGAACACGGTCAACTTCAGCCTCCCTCTCAGGCTCGACTACGGAAAACGCGCGCCGGAGCTGAACATCTCTGGAACCGTGACCCGCGACGGGACTGTCCCCACGGTCGAGGCCACGCTCTCCGGGACCCAGCTAACCGGGGACGACCTGGCCGTCATCGGCGCCCTGTGCTCGGCCAGCGGCCAGGAAATCGGGGATCCCGCGATCGTGGCGCCAACCGGAAACACCCAGCACGCGCCGTGGCCTGACCTGCATGCGCATCTTGCGGTCGCGGTCGACGCGATAGCGTTTCCCCGCGCCACGCTCCACGACGTCCGGGGAATCATGGTCGTCGACAAGGGCTCGCTGACGATCGAGGGCGGGACGGCGAGCCTAGGGGAGGGGAGCGCATCGAAGTTTGACGGGACGCTCTCCTTCGCTCCCTCGGACCCCGAGCCCTACTCGTTCAAGGCGAACGTGAGCGTGGACAACGTCGACTCTGTTCCATTCTTCAAGTCCGAGGGCTCCGACCGGCCGGCCGCCATCGACGGCAAGTTCACGGTGACGTCGTCGCTCGCGGGCAAGGCGACTACCCCGGGCCGGCTCCTGGGCCGCGCGCAGGGGACCCTGAAGCTGACGAGCAAGGACGGCATCATACGCGCGCTCCACGCCGAGGTGTTGGACTCGATCAAGCAGGACTCCTCGAAGCTGGCGGACGCGCTCGACACCGTGACCGCGCTCTTCGGCAAGAAGACGGACAAGCTTGGGACGGCGCTGGTCGAGACGGCCAAGGCGCTCTCCGAGATACGCTACGACCAGATGAGCATCTCGGCCGAGCGCGGCGAGGACCTGGACCTCCATGTCACTCAGATCACCGTCATCTCCCCCGAGGAGCGCCTGACCGGCACCGGGCGGATCACCTACGCCGACGGCGTCGCGATCCGCGACCAGGCGCTCTCGGTCGACCTCGAGCTTGGCGTCCGAGGGCGCATCACGAAGTTCATGGACGTCGTGGGCCTGCTCGGCGACACCCAGGACGACCTCGGCTACACTCGGCTCTACCAGCCGATCCACCTCGGGGGCACCCTGGCCAACATCGACCAGACGCAGTGGAAGGACATGCTCGTGCAGGCTCCCCTTCGAAAGGGGGGCGGTTTGTTTGACAAGTTGCTGGGGAGGTGACCACCGTCGCCGGTGAGAATGAGTAGGCGTTCCACGCTGCCGCTTTGGATCGCGATCCCCGTAAGCCTCGTCGCGCGCCTGCTGTACCGCGTCCGGGTGATTGGCGCCGGAAACATCCCGAGGACGGGTGGAGCGGTCCTGATCTCAAACCATGTGTCCTACATGGACGTCGTGGTCCTGCAGCTGGCATGCCCAAGGGCCATACGCTACATGGCCTACAGGGGTCCCGGCACGGGCGGGTTATTCAACTGGATATTCCGCCTGGCGGGCGTCATCGAGCTGTCGCCGGACCGGCCTTCGCAGTGGCTCAGGGACTCCGTCAAGGCCCTCGAGCGCGGTGACATCGTCTGCGTTTTCCCCGAGGGAGAGATATCGAGGACCGGGCAATTGATGGCGCTCAGGAAGGGATTCAAGCTCATGGCCCGCCTTGCAAAGGTGCCCGTCATTCCGGCCGCAGTGGACGGGCTCTGGGGCTCCCTCTTCTCATTCTCCGGCAACAGGTACCTATGGAAGCGGCCGAGGATCTCGCCGACACCCGTCTGCGTGGCCTTCGGCGAGCCCATCCCTTTCGAGAAGGCCGAGCAGGATGTCGCGAGGAAGGCCATCATGGGGCTGTGGTGCGACGCCTTCGGCGAGAATCCCGTCCTCGGCCGAAATCTCGCGCGCGAGACCGTGCGCTCGCTGGCCCGCCGCCCCGGCGCGGTGGCGATCATCGACAGGACCGCAGCACGCCGCGTGGTCACGGCGTCGCAGCTCCTGGCCGCCGCCGCCGTCCTTTCGCGCAGGATCAAGGCGACTGTCCCCGAGAAGCGGGTCGGCATTGTCCTTCCCCCCGGGGCGGGCGCCGCGATCGCGAACCTCGCCGTTGCCTGCGCGGGCAAGGTGCCGGTGAACCTCAACTTCACGGCAGCGCGCGCCTCCCTCGAGTCGTCCATCTCCGAGGCGGGAATCAGAACGATACTAACCGCGGACGCGCTCCGCGCGCGCCTGCCGGAATTCCCGTGGAGCGAGCGCACGGTCGACCTCCGCTCCGAGATCGAAGCCGCCGGCGGAAAGAGGGCCATGGCCCCGTGGCTCATCGCGGCGTGGCTCCTGCCGAACCCCTGGTTCGCCGACCTGCTCGGCCTTCCCAAGAACGGCGGCCGCGAGGAGGCCGCGCTCCTCTTCACGAGTGGCAGTGGCGGAAATCCCAAGGGTGTCGTCCTCTCGCACCGCAACCTGCTCGCGAACTGCACCCAGATATCCTCCACCTCGATCCTCCCGGACCACGGCACCATGCTGGGCTGCCTGCCGGTGTTCCACAGCTTCGGGTTCACCTTCACGCTCTGGTACCCGCTCCTCCACGGATGCTATCTGGTGACCTCACCAAGCCCGCTTGATACCCGCGCCCTCATCGACTGCATACGCGAGGAGAAGGTGACCATACTCCTTGGCGCCCCGACTTTCCTGCGGCCGATCCTGAAGAAGGCGGTGCCCGCGGACATGCGGACGATTGAGCTCGTCGTGACGGGCGCCGAGAAGCTCCAGGAGGACCTGAGGCTGGGGTTCCTCGAGAAGTTCCACATCAACATCCTCCAGGGCTATGGCCTCACCGAGACCTCGCCCGTCTCCAACCTGAACCAGCCCCATCCCCCCGTGACGACCGCCACTGCGGACGAGCAGGTGGGCAACAAGCCGGGCACGGTGGGACGGATGCTCCCCGGCATGGCGGTTCGCGTGGTGAACCCGGACACGTTCGAGGAGGTCACGGACGGCGAGCCGGGGGTCCTCCTCGTCCGGGGTCCCAATATTTTCTCGCACTACCTGGGCGAGGCCACGCCGGGAGCATCGCTTCGCGGGGGGTGGTTTGTCACGTGGGACATCGCCCGCGTCGACCAGGACGGATTCGTGTCCATAGAGGGCCGACTAGCGCGCTTCTCGAAACTCGGGGGCGAAATGGTCCCGCACGGGAGCATCGAGCAGCGCATTTCCGAGTCCCTCGGCGTTGACCCGGCCGACGCCCAGTCGGTCGTCGTCACGGGCGTGCCCGACACGGCGAAGGGCGAGCTCCTCGTGGTACTGACGACACGGGACCTCTCGGCCCCGCAGATCCGCGAGATGCTCGTCGAGGCCGGCTTCCCCAACCTGTGGATCCCCCGCGTCGTCCACCGGGTCGAAGCGATCCCGGTGCTCGGCACGGGCAAGCTTGACCTCGCGGCCTGCAGGCGACTCGCGCTGGAGGGCCGCCGTGAGTAACACGAAGGGGATCGTGGATGCCCACGTCCACGGCTACACGGCCGAGGTCGCCGCGTCGCCGGCCGCCTGGGGCCTAGCCCACGGCGAGGGCGCGTGGGTGCGCTGCGTGGCCCCCGAGGGAAGGCGCTCGGTCCAGGGATGGGCGGACTGTGACACGCTGGTCTCCGACATGGACAAGGCGGGCGTCGCGACCTGCGTTCTTCTCGGCTGGTACTGGGAGCACCAGGCGACCTGCGACCTCCAGAACGCATGGCATCTCGAGTGGATCCGCCGCCACCCGGGACGCCTTGTAGGATTCGCGGCGGTGCAGGCGGCGGCAGGCGACGAGGCCGTCGACGCCGTTACGGAGGCTCTTGATGCCGGAATGGTCGGCATCGGCGAGATCCTTCCGCAGGCGCAGGGATTCACGCTCAAGGATCCAGCGTGGCGACGGATCGTGGGGCTCGCGGCGTCGCGCGGCGCGCCGATAACGCTCCACGCCACAGACCCGGATGCGGGTCCGGCGGCGGGTCCCAAGACGCCGCTCGAGGACTACCTGGAGCTCGCCCGCGATTTCCCCAAGGCGACATTCATCCTCGCTCACTGGGGCGGAGGCCTGGCCTTCCGCGATCTTCCTGAAGGAGCCACGCTCCCGCCGAATCTCTATTTCGACACGGCGGCATCGCCGCTCATGTACGACAACGGCGTCTTCAAGTCCGCCTTGGCGAAAGTGGGCGCATCACGGATCATCTACGGCTCAGATTATCCCCTCATCCTCTATCCGAAGACGGCCCGCATCGCCTCCTTCGAGCCGTTTCTCTCCAAGATTGCCGCAGCGGGCCTGAGCAAGCAGGACGCTGATGCTGTGATGGGTTCGAACATCCGCAGACTGCTTTCGCTCTCTCGCCCCTGAAAAGACGTCATCGTCCGCCCAAGGAATTATTCGACGTTCTTCGCGGGAGGCATACTTTGCTTTCATGACATCCGTTCCTGTAGCGCAGGCTCGGGCCAGACTTTCAAAGCTAATCGAACATGCTGCATCGACACATGAGCCAGTGCAGATAGTTGGCCGCCGCCGTAACGCCATTCTCATTGCCAAGAACGTCTGGCGAAGCGTTCGAGAAACGCTCTGGCTTTATTCCGTCTCCGGACTGCGAAGATCGATCTCTGAGGCGATCAGCCAACCGCTCGGCCGATGCTCGAGCACGCTTAGATGGTAATCTAAAATATGGAGTTTGCCGCAGCCACAAAACAGCTCAGAAGCCGTCTGGGTTCGAAGGTCGTAAGGACGGACGCCGATTCGGTTAGGAATGCGTCGTTCGACGGAAGCAAGATAGCGTTCCTGCCGACCGCCGTCATTTTTCCCCGTACAAAGGACGACATCTCCCAGGTGCTGGTCCTCGCCAATCGCCACAGGATCCCCGTCACGGTGCGGGGCAGGGGGACCAGCCTCACGGGCTCGGCGTCGCCCATGAAGGGAGGCTGGGTGCTGGACCTTCTTGCCTGGAACGGCGTGAAGATCGACGCTCGGGCCGGCATGGCCCAGGTGCAGGCAGGGGCGAGCATCGAGCGCATCCAGGCCGCGGCGGACGCCAAGGGCTGGTTCTATCCCCCGGATCCCTCATCCAAGAAATACTGCACGATCGGCGGCAACATCGCCTGCAACGCCGGCGGCATGCATGGCGGCAAGTACGGCGTCACCCGCGACTTCATCCTCGCCCTGAAGGGCTTCCTGCCCACGGGCGAGTGGGTGGAATGGGGCACCCCGACGAAGAAGTTTTCGGCGGGCTTCAACCTGCGCGACCTCTGGATTGGCAGCGAGGGCATGCTCGGCGTGGTGACCGAGGCCACGCTCAAGCTGATACCGAAGCCCGCCGACCGCTGGACCCTTCTTGTCTCGTTCAAGGCCGAGACCGACGCCTTCAAGGCCGTCCTGGCCCTGTTCGCGACCCGGGTCCAGCCGGCCATATGCGAGTTCCTGGACCGCTACTCAGTCGAGTGCGCGGAGCGGGCCACCGGCCATGCGGTCTTCAAGGGCCAGGCGGGCCGCCCCGTTGTCTTGCTGGAGCTGGCCGGCAGTGTCGCCGAGGTGCGCGCGCAGCGCGCCAGCGTCCTTGCCTGGGCAAGGAAGCACGGACTGGCCTTCCGGGCGGCCAAGACCCGCAAGGAGGCCGACCAGCTCTGGGAGGTGCGGCGTTCGTGCTCCGGAGCCATGTTCAAGATGGGGGACTCGAAGCTGAATGAGGACATCGTGGTCCCCATGCGCAAGTACATGCAGCTCGGGCGCTTCCTTGAGAAACTCAGGAAGGAATCCGGCCTTCCGATCCCCACTTTTGGACACCTGGGAGACGGCAACCTCCACGTGAACATCATGTACCACAAGGCGAACCCAGCCGAATGCCGGGCTGCGGATAAAGCCGTAAACCGCCTGATGAAGGCCGTGGTTGGCATGGGAGGAGCCATTTCCGGGGAGCACGGCATAGGCTTGGCCAAGACCCCTTTCCTGCGCCTCCAGCACTCCCCGGCAGCCGTAAAGGCGATGATGGCGGTCAAGAAGGCGCTCGATCCCAGGGGTATCCTAAACCCCGGGAAAATGTTCGAAATTGTCAGAGTATGGGAATGCGCGCGCGTCAACGTGCGATTGCCCTGGGACCACAAATAACTTTCGCCTTTTCCGTTTGCCCGCTCAGGCGGCGCGCACTCCAATTTGCAGGCTCAATGCATCTAAAGGCTCTAAAACTCCAAGGCTTCAAGTCATTCGCAGACCCCACGACCCTCCAGTTTGAGCCCGGCGTGACCGCGGTGGTCGGCCCGAACGGATGCGGAAAATCGAACATTGCGGACGCGATCCGATGGGTGCTTGGCGAGCAGAGCGCGAAGGCGCTCCGCGGCGGAAAGATGCAGGATGTCATCTTCGAGGGCGCCGACACGCGCCGCGCGGCGCAGATCTGCGAGGTATCCCTTCTCCTGACCGAGTGCGAGAAACAGCTCGGCAGCGAGTTCCACGAGATCGAGATCACGCGCAGGGTCCACAGGGATGGCCAGGGCGAGTACCTCTTCAACGGGCAGGCCTGCCGCCTCAAGGACATCCACAAGCTTTTCATGGACACCGGCGTGGGCCGCACGAGCTACTCGATCATGGCCCAGGGCCAGATCGACCAGGTGCTCTCGTCCAAGCCCGAGGAGCGCCGCGCCGTCTTCGAGGAGGCCGCGGGCATCACGAAGTACAAGAGCCAGCGACGCGAGGCCATGGGCAAGCTGGCGCTGACGGACCAGAACCTCGCGCGCGTCGCCGACGTCGTCGGCGAGGTCTCCCGCCAGATCGGCAGCCTCAAGCGCCAGGCCGCGAAGGCCATGCGCTACAAGCGCCTCGCCCACCGCCTGCGCCACCTGAGCCTTGCCTGGAGCGCGCTCCAGCACGCCCGGATTTCCGAGACGCTCGGAGGCCTCGAGTCGAAGCTCTCCGGCCTTCGCGAGGAGGCCGAGCGCCGCAGGACGAACCTCGATAGCCAGCAGAGCGGGCTCGAGGCCGGCAAGGCCGACCGCAGCCGCCTGAACCAGAGGGTCCAGGACGCGCAGCAGGCCGTCTACGACCTGAAGAGCCAGAAGGAGCAGGCCGAGAACGCCGGCAACCTGGCGAAGATCAGGCGCTCGGGATTGGTCGAGAGACTCGACTCGACGAAGGACACGCTGGGCGAGCTTGAGATGCAGATGCGCGAGGTCGCCGACCAGGTGGACTCCGGCTCGCAGGACAAGCAGATGCAGCTGGGGCTCCTTGGCAGCAGCGACGCGACCTTCCAGCAGCACAACCGCGAGCTCGCAGTCATCGAGGGCGAGCTGAGCAAGCTCGACCGCGACCTGCAGCAGGCGAAGTTCGAGCTCCTGCAGATCGACAGCACCGTCGCGCGCCTGCGCACGGAGTCGTCCGGCCACGAGGTCGACCAGAAGACGAGCATTCACAGGCACGAGGCGTTGGCCGCCGAGGTGAAGCAGCTGGCTGATCAGGCCGAGGCCTCGGACAGGGCTGCACTCGAGGCGCTCGCGAAGGCCGAGGAGGCCTTCACCGGAAAGACTTCGTCAACCGAGGCCGCAGGCATCGCCCAGCAGGCCGTCATCGAGGCCACGGGCGCCTTCAGGGAATCACAGCGCAAGCTCCAGGAGGTTGACCGGCAGATGGCGCAGCGCGGCGCACGCCTGAAGCTCCTGCAGCAGCTCCAGGAGCGGTGGGAAGGTTTCGGCGAGGGTGCCAAGGCGGTGCTCCAAGGGCGTCTCGCCGGCGCCATGGGCGGCACTAAGGCGACCGCCGTCTCGCAGGGGCTCGAGATAAAGCCGGAGTTTGGCAGGGCGATCGAGGCCCTCCTCGGCACGGCCGCGGAGGCCATCCATGTGAGCGACCTTTCGACGGCGAAGCGCATCTTCGCCCAGCTTGAGCAGGACCAGATTGGATCGGTCATTCTGCGTATCGCGGAGCTCGGCACCGGGACCCTCGCCGCTTCCGAGCTGCCCCCGGGCCTTTCCCCCGCGACCTCGGCCCTCTCGAGCATTGGCGACGGCCACCCGGCCGGCGCGATCCTAGCCTCGTGCTACGTCGCCGACGACCTCGGGACGTTCCTTGAGTTCTGGAAGGCCAACCCAGCGTTCTCGTTCCTCGCCGTCGCAACCCGCAAGGGCGAGGTGGTGGATCGCCGCGGGCTCGTCTCAGGCGGCCACTCCTCGTCGAAGAAGCAGTCGAGCGGCATCGTCCAGCGGGAGATCGACATCAAGGAGACCTCGAAGGCGCTGCTCGACGACCAGAAGCTCCACGACGAGATCCGCCTGCAGAACGAGGCCCTCAACGCGAGGATCGCGGCCGCCGAGCGCGAGCTCGAGGAGAAGCGCGCGGCCGTAATGACTTCCACCCAGTCACTCGCCGCGGCACAGGCCGAGGAGCGCAACGCCCGCCGGGGCGCCGACGAGACCGCCGCCCGCGTGAAGCGCATGGAGAGCGAGCTCACCGGCCTGGAGCAGGCCAGGGCGGAGGCCCAGTCCCGCTGGGAAAAGGCGAATGCGGGCCTGGTGCAGGCCGAGGCGTCATCCGTCGCGCAGAAGGCGAAGATCGAGGAGCTTGAGAGGCGCCTCACGGAGGTGCGGGCCGGCCGCGACGTGAAGCGCGAGTCCCTGGCTCAGGCGAGGCTCGACCTCGCCGAGCGCCGCCAGAAGGTCGAGGTCCTGGATAAGGGCCTTGGCGAGATGGAGAGGCGCCGTGAGCAGATCGGAGACCTGCTGGTCCAGCGCCAGCAGGAGATCGAGACCTGGACGGTCCAGATCGAGGAGCTCGAAAAGGAGGAGGCTAGCCAGCGAGCGAACGCCTCCCGCATAGCCGAGACACTCGGGATTTCGCAGGAACAGGTGGAGAAGGTCCGCCTCGAGCTCCTGGCCGTCGAGAATTCCATCGGGCTACTCGAGGCCTCGCAGAACGTGCTGCGCAAGGAGTCCGACGCGGCCCACAATGAACTGAGCGCCCACGAGGTCCGCCTTGCCGAGAACCGCCAGAGGGCGGCGTTCCTGGCCGAGGACGTCACCCGCGAGTTCCAGGTGGATATAACGGGCGTCGTCTGGAAGGACATGATCTGGCACGCCGAGGACGAGCCTGCGGGCATACTGCTCCTCGATCTCGAGGACGAGGCGGAGGAGGCCCCGGTCAAGCGCTCGAGGAAGAAGCGCCCCGAGGTGCCCACCGAGGAGGACCTGGCTGCCATGGATTCCACGGACTGGGACGGCGTGAAGGCCGAGGTGGACGCGCTCCGCGCCAAGATGGGCAGCATGGGCGCCGTGAACCTGGTCGCCATCGAAGAGTACTCCGAGCTCAAGCAGCGCCATGACTTCCTGAAGGGCCAGAGCGACGACCTGACAAACGCGAGGATCGAGCTCATCGCGGCGATCGACGAGATCAACGTCACCTCCCAGAAGCAGTTCGAGGTGACCTTCGAGCAGATCCGCAAGAACTTCGAGTTCACGTTCCAGACGCTCTTCGGCGGCGGCCGCGCCGACATCGAGCTCGTGGCCGGCGACGACGTCCTAGAGAGCGGCATCGAGATTGTCGCGCAGCCCCCTGGCACGAAGCTGAAGGGCATCTCGCTCCTCTCCGGCGGCCAGAGGACCCTGACGGCAGTGGCGCTCCTCTTCGCCCTCTACCTCGTGAAGCCCTCGCCCTTCTGCCTCCTGGACGAGCTCGACGCCCCGCTCGACGAGTCGAACATCGGGCGCTTCACCGACCTCCTGAAGAAATTCGTGAAGGACTCGCAGTTCATCATCATCACGCACAACAAGCGCACCGTCGCTGCGGCGAGCGCCATCTACGGCGTGACGATGGAGGAGCGCGGCGTCTCGAAGGTGGTCTCCATGCGATTCAACCACGACCACGGCGAGCCCGAGTCCCGCCAGCCGGCGATCGCCGACGCGGTCCGCGGTGCGCTGCCCGAGATCCCCTCTGTCCCCGACGAGGTCCCGAGCGGGGCCTGAGGACCAAGCGCCATGGCGAAGTGGCTCCTCGTCGACGGTTTCAACCTCGCCTACCGCTGCTTCTTCGCGATCCCGGAGCTGACGAGGGCCGACGGGTTCCCGACCAATGCGCTTCACGGCTGGGTGAAGTCCATCTGGAAGCTTTCCGACCAGGAGAAGCCCGACAACATCCTGGTCTTCTTCGACCTCGGGGGCTCCGACGAGCGCCTCGCACTGCACCCGGAGTACAAGGCGAACCGGGAGGAGATGCCGGAGCCCCTCTCAAAGCAGATCCCGATCATCAAGGAGCTGACGCGCGCCATGGGCCTGGCCGGGATCGAGATCGACGGGGTGGAGAGCGACGACCTTCTGGCCTCGCACGCCATGACACTCGCGAGGAGCGGGGACGAGGTCCTGATCGTCAGCTCCGACAAGGACTTTGCTCAGATCGTGAGCGACAAGATCAGGATCCTGCTGCCTCCGCCGACTGCCAACCCCAAGCTCGGCTGGCGCTACCGCGACGTGGCCGGCGTCGTCGAGAAGTTCGGCGTCCCGCCGTCCAAGATCGCCGACTACCTCGCGATCGTCGGGGACACCTCGGACAACATTCCGGGCCTGACGGGCGTGGGACCGAAGACGGCGAGCAAGTGGCTCGAGGAGTATGGCAGCCTCGAGGGGATCATCGCTGCCGCGGACAAAGTGAACCCGGAGCGGTTCAGGCCGATCGTGGCCTCTTCGGCCGACCGCCTGCGGATGAACCTGAAGCTCACGACGCTCAACCTCGCCCTGCCTCCGCCGGGAACCGAGCACACGACGGTCCACACGGAGAACCTCTACGCGCTCCTTGAGAAGATGGAGATGCGCTCCGCGCTCGCCGAGGCCCGCAAGCGCTACGGCCAGCCGGAGCTTTTCTAGCGGGCTTTTTGCCCGGGCGGGTGGCGCGCATCGCGTCTATTTGCGGCATGTCGTGCCTTGCATCCGCGCTTGGCCGGCGCAAACATTGCGGCACCGCACCCCAATGAGTAAGTGGAGCCATTTCCTGGCGCTTGCGCTGGCGGCGTCAGGTCCCGCTGGAGCCGCCGTCTCGGAGCCCGACATCCCCGCGAACATCCAGTTCAACAGGGACGTTCGCCCGATCATGGCGAACACCTGCTTCAAGTGCCACGGACCGGACCTGAAGGCGAACAAGGCGGACCTGAGGCTCGACCTCCCGGACAAGGCGAGGGAGCCGAGAAAGGACAAGACGGGACGCGTCTACACGCCGATCGTCCCCGGCAAGCCCGCGGAGTCCGAGGTCTGGCGCCGCATTGACTCCGGCGACCCCGGCCAGGTGATGCCTCCCCCGGACTCGCTTCACCTGCTCTCGGAGCACGACAAGAGGATCTTCAAGCGCTGGATCGAGCAGGGCGCGGTCTACGAGCAGCACTGGGCCTACATCCTCCCGAAGAAGGCCCCGCTTCCCCCTACGGACTCGGGCGCCCGCAACGAGATCGACCGCTTCATCCTCAAGGAGCTCGCCGAGCGCGGGATCGCAGCCTCGCCCGAGGCGGACCCGAGGACGCTCATCAGGCGCCTGAGCCTCGACCTGCTCGGGCTGCCGCCAACCCCGGAGGAGACCGAGCGCTTCCTCGGGGACACCCAGCCCGGCGCCTACGAGCGCCTGGTCGACCGTATGCTGGCCTCGCCCCACTACGGGGAGCGCATGGCGGTCGGCTGGCTGGACCTGGCGAGGTTCGCGGACACGGTTGGGTTCCACGGCGACCAGATGTACAACAACTTTCCCTACCGCGACTACGTCATCGACGCGTTCAACAGGAACGAGCCCTACGACCAGTTCACGCGCGAACAGCTGGCCGGGGACCTCCTGCCGGGCGCGACCGACAGGGACCGCGTGGCGAGCGGCTTCAACCGGCTCAACATGGTGACCCGAGAGGGCGGTGCGCAGCCGAAGGAGTACATAGCGAAATACGCGGCAGACCGCGTGCGCACGGTCTCGACGACCTGGCTCGGCTCGACGATGGCCTGCTGCGAGTGCCACGACCACAAGTACGACCCATTCAAGGCGAGGGACTTTTACGCGCTTGGCGCCTTCTTCGCGGACATAAAGCAGTACGGCGTCTACGAGGACTACACCTACACTCCGGAGCCCGAGCTGAAGGGGTTCACCAACGACTCGCCGTTTCCGCCTGAGATCGAGGTCGACAGCCCCTACCTGAAGGAGCGAAAGGAGCGCCTGGAAGGGGAATCCGCGGCACGGCTCACGCGTGTCTCCTCGGAGCTCGCCGCAGATCCCTCTGTTTCCGGCCTCGTCGCGGACTGGGCGGCACTCGTCGGTCCCCGGCTCGCCAGGGAGGGAACCGGCTGGGTGACCTACCCGACAGGGGAGGTGCGAACCAGCGAGCACGCCAAGGTCTCGGCGCTCCCGGATGGCGGGGTCGAGCTGGACGGCCACGGCGTCACGTGGTCGATCACGCCGGAGCCCGGGCCGTTGGCCACTCTGCGCCTGCAGGTTCTGCCTGATCCGAACCACGAGGGGCGAACGAACGTCCTGCATGACCCCTTCAGCCTCACGTTCGAGCTCTACCTTGTGCGCCCTGGCGAGAAGGAGCGGCTCGTCCTCGTCATGTCCGACGCCTACCCGGACCAGAAGACGGCCGGGTACTTCAACGGGCAGATCCTGACCTCGGTCATCCTTGGGTGGCGGTCCGTGCACGGCCTGGAAAAGGTCGCGCAGTCGGCAACCTACGTCCTTGAGACGCCCGTCATGCTGAAGGCGGGCGACCGCCTTGAGATGGGGATCCTGACTAACAATGTCGGCCGGGTGCGCCTTTCCATCTCGCCCCTTGGGATCCGGGCTCCCGGTACCAGGCCCATGCCCGAGATCCTTGCGGCGATGGCGGCCAAGGAGCCGACGCCCGAGCAGGCGAGGGTGCTGGCGGGGGAGTATTTCCTTAGCGTCGGAGGCCCCAACCTGAAGGACTACCTGGCGATGGCCTACGACGTCAGGGAGATCGCCGCCTGCCGGGACGGCAAGGCCTTCACGACCGTCACGGTCGCCGCGACGCCACGCGTGGCGCGAATCCTTCCCCGCGGCGACTGGCAGAACGAGACGGGCACGGTGGTCGATCCCGCAGTCCCGGGCTTCCTCGACAAGGCGCCGCATCAGGCCGGCTCGCCCAGGCTGACGCGCCTTGACCTGGCCAACTGGATCGCCTCGCGCGACAACCCGCTCACGGCGCGCGCCTTCGTGAACCGCCTCTGGAGGCAGTTCTTCGGCACGGGCCTCTCGGCCTTCGTGGACGACATCGGCACGCAGGGCGAGTACCCCAGCCACCCCGAGCTCCTCGACTGGCTTGCCGTCGACTTCATGGACAAGGGCTGGGACGTTAAGGCCATGGTGAGGATGATCGTGACGTCGGCGACCTACCGGCAGTCCTCGACCTACCGCCCGGATCTCGCCGAGGTGGACCCCAACAACAGGCTCCTCGCGAGGCAGTCGCCGCGCAGGCTGGACGCCGAGTTCGTGCGCGACAACGCACTCTCGGCCGCGGGCCTCATCGACCTTCACCTCGGGGGGCCGAGCGTCTATCCGTATCAACCAGACGGATACTATGCAGCGCTCCAGTTCCCGGACCGGGAATATGTCGCGGACACCGACGAGCGCCAGTACAGGCGCGGCGTCTACATCCACTGGCAGCGCACCTTCCTGCAGCCCATGCTTGCGAACTTCGACGCCCCCTCGAGGGAGGAGTGCGTCGCCGCCCGCAACGTCTCAAGCACGCCGCAGCAGGCGCTGACCCTCCTGAATGACCCGACCTTCGTCGAGGCCGCGCGCGGGCTGGCCGAGGAGGCCCTTGCCAACCGCTCCGAGGACGACTTTGCGGGCGGCCTCAACGAGGCGTACCGCCGCCTGCTCGCCCGCTCTCCAAGCGCCCGGGAGAGGGAGTCCCTCCAGGCGTTCTACGAGGTGCAGCTTGCCTACTACCGCGACAAGCCGGACGAGGCGAACAAGGCGATCCACGTGGGCAACCACGTGACGAGCCTGCCTGTCGACAAGCCGGTGCTCGCCGCATGGACCTCGGTCGCCCGCGTGCTGCTCAACCTCAACGAGACCATCGTCCGCTACTAAGATGAACCACCCGCTCGACCCGAGGATACTTGGCCAGCAGCAGCTCGCCTGGTCTCGCAGGACCTTCCTGGGAAAGTCCGCGCAGGCGCTCGGGGCCCTGGCCCTCGGATCCCTTATCAACCCGAAGCTCCTGTCGGGCGCGGCATCGGTGCCGTCCATGGCCGACGACCGCTGGCAGGGGATCATCTCCTCGCCCCAGTTCCCGCCGAAGGCGAAGCGCGTGATCCACCTCTACATGGCGGGCGGGCCGTCGCACCTGGAAACGTTCGACCCCAAGCCCGAGCTCAACCGCATCCACGGCCAGCCCTTCCCGGCGTCCTTCACGAACGGCCAGCAGCTCGCGCAGCTCCAGAACACGAAGCTCCTCGCCCGGGGCTGCAGCTTCGGCTTCACGCGCTGCGGGCTGTCAGGGCAGATGATCTCGGACCTGCTCCCGTACACGCAGCAGATTGCCGACGACATCTGCATTGTGCGCTCGATGCACACGGAGCAGATCAACCACGATCCCGCCCATGCGTTCATGAACGCCGGCACGAACATCAAGGGGCGCCCGAGCATGGGTTCCTGGCTCCTCTACGGCCTGGGGGCCGAGACCGACAACCTTCCCGGGTACGTGGTCCTCATGTCGCGCGGCCCCTCGGGCGGCGAGCAGCCTGTCTCCGCGAGGCAGTGGTCCGCGGGATTCCTGCCGAGCCGCTTCCAGGGCGTGCAGTTCCAGAGCACGGGCATGCCGGTCCACTATGTCGGAAACCCGGACGGCGTCTGCCAGAGCACGCAGCGGCAGGTGATCGACGAGATTGCGCGCCTCAATGGGATCCACGAGGAGGAAACCCTGGACCCCGAGGTCCAGACCCGGATCGCCCAGTACGAGCTGGCCTTCAAGATGCAGACGAGCGTGCCGGACCTGACCGACCTCAGCTCCGAGCCCGAGTCGATCCGCGAGATGTACGGCGTGAAGGAGCTGGGCGACGGCTCGTTCGCCTCCAACTGCCTCGTCGCTCGCCGGCTGGCGGAGCGGGGAGTGCGCTTCATCCAGCTCTACCACCGGGGATGGGACCAGCACGGCAACCTCGACACCGACATCAAGGACGTCTGCAAGCGGGTGGACCAGGCGAGCGCGGCGCTCGTGAAGGACCTCAAGCAGCGCGGCATGCTGGAGGACACGCTCGTTCTCTGGGGCGGGGAATTCGGGAGGACGCCGATGGGGCAGGGGACCGGGCGCGACCACCACATCAACGCCTTCTCGGTATGGATGGCCGGCGGCGGCATCCGCGGAGGGCTCACCTGGGGCAACACCGACGAGATGGGCTACCACTTCCTCGAGGACGGCCAGGAGATGCACGTCCACGACCTGCACGCGACGATGCTGGCGTCCTTCGGCATCGATCACGAGAAGCTGATCTACAGGTTCCAGGGCCGCGACTTCAGGCTCACCGACGTCCACGGCAAGGTCGCACGGGGGCTCTTCGCCTGAGACCCGAGACCCACGTGAACGAGATCGCGGCATTCCTGGGGCGCTTCCACCCGGTCTGGGTCCACCTGCCCATCGGGATTTTCATCCTGCTTGCGGCGCTTGAATTCGCGGGGCTGCTGGCGCGGCTGGGCTGGTGCCCGTGGCTGCCGGACATCTCGAAGCGCCAGCGGACGTTCATACTCGTGCTCGCCGCCGCGGCCGCCGTGTTCACGGCGGCCCTGGGCTGGCTGCTCGCGGGCTCCGGCGACTTCGACCCGGCGCTGGTCCAGACCCACCGCTGGCTCGGCGTGGCCGCGGCGGGAGGGGCCGTGCTTCTCCTCGTCGTGCACCGGGTATGGTGGCTCTACGGCCCGCTTTTCGTAGGCTGCCTCGTCCTTCTCACGCTGGCCGGCCACGCGGGGGGAAAGATCACGCACGGAAGCGACTACCTGACGGTCCACATGCCGGAGCGCCTCAAGCACTACCTGGGCATCCCGATCCCGGTGCCGAAGCCGGTGCCGGCCGACGCGGCCCACGCCATGGCCTTTGACGACGTCGTGCAGCCGATCCTAGAGGCGCGCTGCGCAAGCTGCCACGGGCCCTCCAAGAGCAACGGCGAGCTCCGGGTCGACACCTGGGAGCTCATCTCAAAGGGAGGCAAGCACGGCCCGGTCCTCGCCGCGGGCAAGACCTCGCCCAGCGAGCTCATGAGGCGCATCGACCTTCCGATCGACGAGAAGGAGCACATGCCCCCAAAGGGGAAGCCGCAGCTGGCCGAAGATGACCTGGCGCTCCTTGAGTGGTGGATCGGCGCGGGTGCACCGCACAAGGCCTTCGCGGGCTCGATGAGCCCGCCGCCCGCGGTCTCCGACATCCTCGACGCCCGCTTCGGCGGTAAGGTTCCCGAGGTGCCCCCGTACCGGGTGGCGACGCTCATGCGGTCCTCGAGGCTGGCCCCGAGGCTTGGGATCTTGATCAGGCCCGTCTCCCCGGATGGACCGTGGATTGACGTGAACGCCCGCGTCGCCGGAAAGGCCTTCGGCAACGACCAGCTTTCCCAGCTGGTCCAGATCGCCCCGGCAGTGACCTGGCTCGACCTCGGCGGCACCTCCGTGAACGACGTCGGCCTCGTCCAGGTCGCCGCGATGCACTGGCTTGAGCGCCTTCGCCTCGACAACACGGCGGTCACTGACGCGGGCCTCGTCTACATCTCCAACCTGAAGCACCTGCGCTACCTCAACCTCCGCGGCACCGCGGTCACCGACAAGGGCCTGCCGGCCCTCTGCACGGTGACGAGCCTGCGCGCCCTCTACGTCTGGCAGACGGCTGTCACCCCGGGCGCGCTCAAGCTCCTCGGCGACACGCTTGTCGACAAGAGGAAGGATGCCCGGTGGCAGGCGGAAAGGGACGACCTCGGGCGGCTCATAGAGGAGGATCGTTTTATGGGAGACACGGGCGAGTCGCTGCGCTTGGATTCAAGGGCGCCCTAACAGGACAGGCAGTCCCCAACCCCGAGCCGCAGATGACGATGACAAGAAAGACATTCATTGCACGCGTGGCGGCCGCCTCCGCGGCGGCGGCGATCCCCAAGTTCTTTCTCGCGGCCCCCGACAAGTCGGGAAGCGCCAACCCGATCGTCGGATCCGGCGAGCACGCCTACGAGTGCGTCCACGACTGGCTCGTTCCCCCCGAGGGCCTCGTCTGGGGCGACACGCACGGGCTGACCCAGGACGCCGACGGCAACATCTACGTCGCCCACACGGTCAACAAGTCGAGCATGAGGGGCGAGGCGATCGTCGTCTACGATTCCACCGGGAAGTTCATCCGCGCCTACGGCGAGGAATTCAGGGGCGGCGCGCACGGGCTGAACCTCAGGCGCGAGTCCGGCACCGAGTACCTCTACCACTGCGACATCAACCGCTGCAGGATCGAGAAGACGACCCTGTCCGGCGAGGCGGTCTGGCAGCACGGATATCCCAGGGAGGACCCGGCCTACGGCGCGGCCCCCATCAACTTCGTTCCCACGAACGTCGCCCTGGCCCCGAGCGGGGAGTTTTATGTCGGCGACGGCTACGGCTCGAGCCACGTGCTGCGCTTCTCGGCCAAGGGAGAATTCATGGGCGAGATCGGAAAGCCGGGCTCCGGGGACGGCGAGTTCCAGACTCCCCACGGGCTCTGGGTCGACACGCGCGGCGCGGAACCCGTCCTGGTGGTGGCGGACCGCGGCAACCGCCGCATCCAGACCTTCACCCTGGACGGGGTTCACCTGCGGACCATCAAGGACGAGGCGCACATCAGGATGCCCTGCCACTTCCATGTCCGGGGCGACCTGATGGTGTGCCCCGACCTGGACAGCCAGGTCTGCCTGCTGGACCGCGACTACAAGGTCCTGGCCCAGTTGGGGGACGGCCAGGCGCTGAATGGCAAGGTGGGCTCCAGGCGAGACCAGACACGCAGCCAGTTCACGCCGGGCAAGTTCATCACGCCGCACGCAGCCATCTTCCTCGCGAGCGGCGACATCCTGGTCGCGGAGTGGCTGCCGATCGGTCGCCTGACGCTGCTTCGAGCCGTCTAGGCCGCCGTCGGCCGGGACAACTCCCGGGACCTAGACGCCCTTCTTCGAGACCTTCTTCGGGTCGAAGATATAGCCGATGCCATGGACCGTCCTGAAATCCGCGAGGTCCAGGCCCTTCTTCTTGAAGATGTCGCGCACCTTGACCACGTACTGGTCAAGCGAGCGGCTCCTGACGTCGGCGTGCTGGCCCCAGACCGCGTGGATCAGGGCCTTCCTCGTGATCACCTCGCCCTGGTGCTCGTTAAGGTAGGAGAGGATGCCGAGCTCCTTGCGCCCGATGCTGATCGTCTCGTCATGGGCGAATCCGATCTCGAGGCGCACCGGCGTGACGCGCGCGCCGCAGAAGTCAAAGGGGTCGGTGTTCACCCTCACGTTCTTCGTGAGGTTCATGTCCTCCTTGTAGTCGGCGCGGCGAAGGACCGCCTTGATGCGCGCCGTGAGCTCCGCGTAGCTGAAGGGCTTCGTGATGTAGTCGTCTCCGCCCTGCTCGAGGCCGTGGATCTTGCTGGCCTCCTCCAGGTTCGCGGTGACGAAGATGACCGGAACGTTGATGTTCGCGGCCTTCAGCTCCTCATGGAGCTCGAAGCCCCCCTGGTCGGGCAGGTTCAGGTCCATGAGCACCAGGTTCGCGAAGTTCTTCTGGAGGAACTTGAAGGCGTGGGCGGCCCGGTTGCATACCTGGACGCGCATGCCCGCCCTCTCCAGGTGCTGAGCGATCAGGGACGCCAAATCAGGCTCATCCTCAACGACCACGATGAGAGGCTTGGGATTTGGCCGCGATGTCGATGTATCAGGCATATCCGCTCTTGGGACCTTTTTTTACAATTAACCCAGGCAATGTCAACGTGTCACACCCCTGCATTTTGCTTGAACGGCCCGGTCGACAGGCGACGCTTGCACTCCCGTGCCCGACAAGAAGCCCATCCTCATGCTTGGCCTGCCCAAGGGCAGCCTTGAAGAGTCCACCCGCAGCCTTTTCGCAAAGGCTGGCTGGAGAATCACAAGCAACTCCCGCTCCTACCGGCCCTCGATCGACGATCCCGAGCTGGACGGCCGCTTCGTGCGCGCCCAGGAGGTCAGCCGGTACGTGGAGCACGGCTTCTTCGACTGCGGGCTGACGGGCCTGGACTGGATCCAGGAGAACGGCTCCGACGTGGTCGAGGTCTGCGACCTGATCTACAGCCGCGCCTCGGCCGCCAAGTCGCGCTGGGTGCTCTGCGTGGGCGAGGACTCCCCGGTCAAGACGCCGGCCGACCTGGCGGGCAAGCGCGTGGCCACCGAGCTCGTCCAGACCGTGACCCGCTACTTCGCGAAGAAGAACATCCCGGTCGAGGTCGAGTTCTCGTGGGGGGCGACCGAGGTCAAGGTCCCGGACCTCGTCGACGCCATCGTCGACATCACGGAGACCGGCTCGTCGCTTCGCGCCAACAAGCTTCGGATCGTCGACACGCTGCTTGAGACCAACACGAAGCTGATCGCGAACAAGAAGTCCTGGGAGGACCCGGTGAAGAGGAAGAAGATCGAGACGATCGCGATGCTGCTTCAGGGCGCCCTCGAGGCTGAGTCCAAGGTCGGACTCAAGATGAACGCGCCGAAGAAGGCACTGCAGGCCATCATCTCCGCTGTCCCCTCCCTTCGCGACCCGACGATCTCTCCCCTCAACAACCCGGACTGGGTGGCGCTTGAGACGATCATCGACCAGAGCGTCGTCCGCGAGATCCTGCCGCAGCTCAAGTCGCTCGGCGCCGAGGGCATCGTCGAGTATCCGCTCAACAAGGTCGTCTACTAGGGATGGCGAAGGTCACCATAGGCCTGCTCCAGCACGCCTGCGGGGCCGATCCCGCGGCGAACCTGAAGAAGACGCTCTCGCTCGCCAAGGAGGCGGCCAAGCGCGGCGCCAACATCATCTGCACGCAGGAGCTCTTCCGCTCGCAGTACTTCTGCCAGAGCGAGGACCACGGGAACTTCAAGCTGGCCGAGAAGATCCCGGGCCCGAGCACGGAGGCCTTCCAGAAGTTCGCGAGGAAGCACGGGGTCGTCGTCATCGCATCGCTATTCGAGAAGCGGGCGAGCGGCCTCTACCACAACACCGCCGTCGTCATCGACGCGGACGGCTCGCTCCTCGGCATCTACAGGAAGATGCACATCCCGGACGACCCGCTCTACTACGAGAAGTTCTACTTCACGCCGGGCGACACGGGCTTCAGGTCCTGGAAGACGAAGTTCGGCAAGATCGGGGTCCTTATCTGCTGGGACCAGTGGTACCCCGAGGCCGCCCGCCTGACGGCGCTCCAGGGGGCCGAGATCATCTTCTACCCGACGGCGATCGGCTGGCATCCGAAGGAGAAGAAGAAGCATGGCGAGAACCAGCACTCAGCATGGGAGACGATCCAGCGGGCGCACGCGGTCGCGAACGGCTGCTTTGTCGCCGTATGCAACCGCATCGGCCACGAGACCCCAGTCGGCGAGCCTGGCATCGAGTTCTGGGGCCAGAGCTTCGTCGCCGGCACGAGCGGGCAGATTCTCGCCAAGGCGAAGAGCAACAAGGAGGAGATCCTCCTTGTCCCGGTCTCGCTCGGGGAGGTCGACACGACCCGCACCCACTGGCCGTTCCTGCGCGACCGCCGCATCGACGCCTACGGCGACATGACGAAGCGGTTCCGCGACTAGGAAACGCTGGGAGCGAGGGCAGGCTCGCTCCTTGGCAGGTATTCGGTTTGGGTAGAGGGGTGAGCGCCCTTCCCGTATCCGCAGCAGCCAACGCCAAGAATGCCAGCCCATGGGCATCAGGATTCGCCATGCCGGCCGAATGGGAGCCCCAGGACGCCGTGTGGCTCTCGTGGCCCCACAAGGCGTCGACCTGGCCCGGCAACTTCAAGCCGATCCCGTCGGTGTTCGCGGCGGTCGCCGCGCACATCAGCGTCAGGGAAAAGGTCCGCATCAACCTCTCGCTGGACCTCCAGAAGAAGGCCCAGTCCCTCATCAAGGCCGCCGGAGCGGACATGGGGAACGTCGAGTTCTACGACAACCCGACAAACGACGCCTGGTGCCGCGACCACGGCCCAATCTTCGTCAGCAACAAGAGGACGAAGGAGATCGCGGTCACGGACTGGGAGTACAACTCCTGGGGCGGCAAGTACCCGCCCTTCGACAAGGACAACCAGATCCCGGCCCGCATCGCGCGCGACCTGGGGATGCGCCGCTTCACGAGCAGCCTGGTCCTCGAGGGAGGATCGATCGATGTCAATGGCACCGGCCTCCTCCTCACGACCGAGGCCTGCCTCCTCAATCCCAACCGCAATCCCGGCATGAGCAGGAACGAGATCGAGCACGGACTCAGGGATTTCCTGGGCGTCAACGAGGTGATCTGGCTGGGCCACGGGATAGAGGGCGACGACACCGACGGACACGTCGACGACCTGGCGCGATTCTTCCGCGAGTACGGCATCGTGACCTGCGTCGAGAAATCGCGAACCGACGTCAACCATGCGGCCCTGAGGGACAACCTTGAGCGCCTGAAGGAGCTGAGGACGCCCGCGGGGAACAAGTTCAGGATTGCCGAGCTTCCCATGCCGTCGCCCGTCTTTCGCAAGGGAACGCGCCTGCCCGCGAGCTACGCCAACTTCCTCATCATAAACGGAGCCGTCCTCATGCCGGCCTTCCGGCAGCCCAAGAAGGACCGCGAGGCCGCCGAGGTCCTGGCCTCGTGCTTCCCGGGCCGGGAGGTGATCGCGATAGATTGCTTGGAACTCGTGTGGGGCTTGGGCACTCTCCACTGCATCTCCCAGCAGCAGCCCTCAGCCACGCCATGAAACTCCTTCCCCTGACCGCCCTCTGCTGCGGCCTGCTTCTGTCGGGCTGCGATTCAGGGCTATCCGACGACATCCGCTCGGAGCTCGGGCCCCGCGAGGCGCCGAAGACCAAGGTCTTCCAGGCCGACCAGAAGGCCGTCTACACGGCGGCCAGGAGGGCCGTCGACGACATGGAGTTCCATTTTGAGCGCGGAGGCCCGGCGGAGGGCAGGATCGAGGCCCACAGCGCCATCACGGGAGGCGACGACACGGCGACAAGCGCCCGGCAGATCTCCATGAAGGTGAACATGGAGCCCGAGTCCGGCGGCGGCACCTCGGTCGAGGTCTCCCTGACCGAGATCCTGTCGTCCGACCCCACGAACAAGGAGGACATGGCAACCCAGACCCCGCTCAGGGACACGCCCCTCTACGACGTCTTTTTCAAGGATATCCAGAGGTACCTGCAGGTGGACTCCAAGGAATAGGCATCCAAGCCGTTGCTGGCCTGTGGCTTGCACTGGATGGAGCTAGATTTGCCCGTTTCCGGGACACCGCGGACTTCGCTGGAAGTGCCGCAGTTTGAGCTCTTTGGGCTTGCCGGCGGGCCTCAAAAAGTGGGATTCTGACCGTTCGCGGCATTTTCTATCGGTCAGATCGGCGTCGTCGCGATGCTCCCGCCGGTCCAAAAAACACAGTCAAACCAGTCAACCCGTGGCCCTAGGGCCAAACCGAGGTGGATGGAACGCCCCAGGAAGCAGGCGGTCCGGCCACTCGATTCACTACCATGAGTTCATTAATGCAAGAGCTGCTCGCTCAATCCTCCTTCGACAAGCTCAAGGAGGGCGCAATCGTCCCCGGCACGATCACTGAAGTTCGCCAGAACGAGGTCGTCGTCGACATCGGCGGCAAGTCCGAGGGCGTCATCCCCGCAAACGAATTTATCGACATCGGCGACCTGCAGATCGGATCCACGATCGAGGTGCTCGTCGAGAAGCTCGAGGACCGCAACGGAAGCCCGATCCTGTCATTCGACAAGGCCGAGCAGAAGAAGAACTGGGACAACATCCTCACGAAGTTCCCCGAGGGTTCCGTGGCCACCGGCCGCGTGAAGGCCAAGGTCAAGGGCGGCCTGATCATCTCGATCGGCGTCGACGCCTTCATGCCGGCCTCGCACATCGACGTGCAGCCCCCGAAGAACCTGGACCAGTACGTGGGGCAGACCTACGACTTCAAGGTCCTCAAGATCAACCTCGAGAGGAAGAACATCGTCCTTTCGCGCCGCGAGCTCATCGAGCAGCAGCGCACCGACAAGCGCCGCGCGCTCCTCGACTCGATCCAGCCCGGCCAGTTCCGCAAGGGCGTCGTCAAGAACATCACCGACTTCGGCGCGTTCATCGACCTCGACGGCATGGACGGCCTCCTGCACATCACCGACATGAGCTGGGGCCGCATCTCGCACCCGAGCGAAATGCTGAAGCAGGGCGAGGAGATCGAGGTCATGATCATCGAGGTCAACCGCGACAAGGAGAGGGTTTCCCTCGGACTTAAGCAGACGACCAAGAACCCGTGGGACGAGATCGACCGGAAGTTCCCGGTCGGTGCGAAGGTCCGCGGCAAGGTCGTCAACTTGGTCCCCTACGGCGCGTTCGTCGAGATCGAGCCGGGCGTCGAGGGCCTCGTGCACATCACCGAGATGTCCTGGACCAAGCGCATCACCAAGCCCTCCGAGCTTCTCAAGGTCGGCCAGGAGCTCGATGCGGTCGTCCTCGGCATCCAGAAGGAGGAGCAGAAGATCTCCCTCGGCCTGCGCCAGCTGGAGCCAAACCCGTGGGACATGGTCCGCCACAACTACCCGATCGGCGCCCGCGTCCGCGGCAAGGTCCGCAACATGACCACCTACGGCGCGTTTATCGAGCTGGAAGAGGGCATCGACGGCATGGTCCACGTGTCCGACATGAGCTGGACCCGCAAGGTCAACCACCCCTCCGAGGTTCTGAAGAAGGGCGACGAGGTCGACGCCATCGTGCTCGACATCGATCCCCAGCAGCAGCGCATCAGCCTCGGCATGAAGCAGCTCGCCACGGACCCCTGGTCCGACATCGACGCCTTCTTCAAGATCGGCGACGTCGTCGAGGGAACGGTCACGAAGGTGACCTCCTTCGGTGCCTTCGTTGAGCTCAAGGATGGCATCGACGGCCTGGTCCACATCTCGCAGATCAGCGAGGAGCGGATCGACAAGGTGAAGGACTTCCTCAAGCCCGAGCAGAAGGTCACCGCCCGCGTCATCAAGATCGACCGCGAGGAGCGCAGGCTCGGCCTCTCGATCAAGGCCGCGAACTACAGCGCCGACCAGCTGGCCGCGGAGACGGCCACCTACGAGGCCCTGAACCGCAGCGCGAGCAACGACATGATGAACCTCGGCGACATCCTCGACGAGGCCTCCAAGAAGGGCGAGTAAGCCCGATTAGCCGGGCGCGCACGCCGCCCGTTCAACGAAAGGCCGCCAGCCCAAAAGCTGGCGGCCTTTCTGTTTTCCGATGCCGGCGCTAGCGCGAGGCCGGGGCGCTGAGGTGCAGGGTCTGGCTGCCGGGCGTTAGCACGCTCTCCTGCCCGCCCCAGACGAAGGTGCCCGCGAGGCCAGGCGGCAGCTCGACCGTCGCCGTCACCTCCGAACCGGCCCTGTGGAGACCCACCTTGATCAGACCATCGGGGTGGGGCAGGGCAGCCGTGACATCGTTGAGCGAGCCCATCTCAGGCGCGATGCGGACGCTTGCGAAGCCCGGGGACGCCGGATGGATGCCGGCCACGACCGTGAGGAGGTCGTAGAGGGGATGTGCCGTCCAGGCGTGGGTGTCCGAGCGGCCGGGATCGGGGCTCTCGGGGACGGTGGTGAATCCCATGGCCACCATCTGGCGCCACGATCCCAGGAGGTCGAGGTACTGGCCCCCCAGGCCGGCCTTGTCCACCGCCCGGATGAGCAGGAACTGGTAGGGATAGCTGACAAGGGCGACCCTCGGGCTCGAAGGGGTGGGATGGACCTCGGCGTCTATCATCCGCTGCATGACTCCGGCTTGGTCGGCCTTCGGAATGGCATCCGTCAGGACACCCGCAATGTTCGTGTGCTGGGAGTAGTTTTCCTGCTCGGGGTTGTCCGCCAGCATCCCGAGCCTGGCGTTCCAGCAGCCGCGGTAGACGGCCCTAGCGCTGCGATCCGCCTGGAGACGGTATCTCGAGGCGAGTGCCGGGTCTCCGAGGGCATCCTCGAGCTCGGCTGCGTCCTTGAGCGCTCCCACATAACGGAGCGTCACGAGGGCCGAGCGGCCCTTCGAGTCCGTGTATGGAAATCCCTTGAAGTCGCCTCCCATGGGCGAGTCCAGGCCGCTTCCAAATTTCAGCGGCTTCAGGTAGTCGTCCGGCCCGAGCTGGGAGGTAAACCAACCGATGACCGCGCGCGATCCCGGGAGCAGCTCGCGAAGTATCCCCTGGTCCCGGCGGTACATCCAGTAGTCGTGGAGCATGTTGATGTACTCGATCGAGAAGCTGGGGATTACCTGCGGGAGCGCGCTCGGGTAGCGGCTCTGGGTGACGCCCTCCGGCAGGCGCGACTGGTCGAAGGCCCGGAGGGCCTGCCGGGCGAGGCGGTCGTCGCCGGCGACCGTGTACGAGATCATCGCCTGGATGCGCGTGTCGAAGAGGTACTGGAGCTGCTCCCAGTAGGGCGTGTCCATGTAGGTGTCGTGGGCCCCCAGGCGCGCGCCGCGCCAGCAGATGTCCCATAGCTTGCCGAGCACCGGCTCATCCGAGGCGAAGCTCGCCTTCTCCTCGAACGGGTAGGCGCTGAAATGGACGTGGAGCGAGTCGAGGCTCACCGGCGCGTCCGTCGTCGTGACCCGGACCTCCATGAACCTCCACGTGCGAAACCAGAGCGGGCCGAAAGTGCGGCCTTTGCCTCCGTCGGGAAGGAACTCGTCAGACTGGCCGAGCACCACCCGGTCGCCCACCTCGCCCCGGTTGCCGCGGCGCTGCTTCGCGTCGTAGAGGGCCTCGGTGTAGGCCATGACGACCGAGGAGCCCTTGCCGCCACTGACCGTGATCTCCGGGTAGCCGGTCATCATCGTACCCCTGTCAAGGAGCAGCTTGACGGACCGGTGCGCGGGAACGCAGACGGCCGAGGCGGGGAAGGCCTCGGCACCGGCCAGGTCCGAGCGAACGACCTTGCCGGCGTCGGCGGCGGAATACTCCATCGGCGGCAGCGTGTCGGGGACGAGCGCCCATTTCGTGAACGAGAAGCCGTCCTCGCGGCTCTTGGCTACGCCCGACCTCGGATAGATGAGTTCCTGCACCGAGTCCGTGGCGGCCACCCATTGGGACCCCTCGGGATGGCCGGCCGCCTGCCAGCCCCAATCGTGGGACGAGCCGTCCAGCCTCTGTGGTGGATCCGCGGCCCAGTAGAACCAAAAGCCGTTGGCGACCCGCCGCACGAAGGAGAACCCGTCGTCCTTCTCCACCTCCCAGGTGGCGTCCGTGTTGACGACGGCCTCGGCGGCGGTGTCGCCCTCCATGAGGAAGCCCGTGCGGTCGCTCACCTGTGCCAGCGGGCCGAGTATGCCCCAGTTCCAGACCGCGGCGGCCACGACGTTCTCGCCGGGGTGGAGGAAGGGGGCTAGGTCGAGGGTCTCGTAGCGCCAGTGGCCGAGGTCCCCCCGGGAAGGCCCCTCGCCGGCCCTCTGTCCGTTCACATAGAGCACGAACCGGCTGTCGGCGCTCACGTGCACGATGAAGGACGGCGGCGCCACGGGCAGCTGCAGCACTTTCCTGAAATGAAAGACTCCGGCATCCCGAATGGGCGCGGTGGGGTGGGTGATCCACTCGGCCTTCCACGAGGCCCTCGGGGCCTCCTCCGCCGGGCCGGCACCGGCAACCCAGGGCGCCGTGGAGAGAAGCAGCAACAGGGCAACGCGGGTGATCCTGGCCGGGGTAACGGGGTTCACGGCCATGGTCGTAACGATTGCCGTGAAGGATTCAACCCCGGGACCATGCAATGTGCCGGGGTTGCGCCCGTGGCAGGAACCGCTTTCGGGCAGGTCGGTCTGGGGAGCCAAACCCAAAGAGCCATGATCAAAACAAAAACCCTCTCCCGATCCTCCGCTCCGTCCGTCCTCGAGGACCCCAACACGAAGTATCCGCGTCCCCCGTTTCCCGGCCAGAAGCAGCGCTGGCCCGGCCTTGCCAGCAAGATGAGCCCGAGGCCGGACCACGGCGAACTGACCTACCGCGGCTCGGGCCGGCTCGTCGGGCGCAAGGCCCTCATAACGGGGGGCGACTCCGGCATGGGCCGCGCCGCGGCGATCGCCTACGCGCGGGAGGGCGCCGACGTCGCCATCAACTATTTTCCGACCGAGGAGCCGGATGCCCGCGAAGTGATCGAGCTGATCGAGGCCGAGGGCCGCACGGCCGTCGCCCTGCCGGGTGACCTCAGGAGCGAGGCCTTCTGCAAGAAGATGGTGGCCGCGGCGATTAAGGGCCTCGGAGGCCTGGACATCCTGGTCAGCAACGCGGGTCGCCAGCAGACCAACGAGTCCATCCTCGACATCACAACCGAGGAGTTCGACTGGACGATGAAGACCAACATCTACGCCCCTTTCTGGATCATCAAGGCGGCGCTCCCGCACATGAAGCCGGGTTCCGTCATCATCGGGACCACCTCCGAGCAGGCCACCGATCCCTCGGAGTATCTCTACGACTACGCCCAGACCAAGGCCGCCACGACCAACTACATAAAGTCGCTGGCGAAGCAGCTGGCGCCAAAGGGAATCCGCGTGAACGGCGTGGCGCCGGGTCCCATCTGGACCCCGCTCCAGGTGAGCGGCGGCGCCACCCAGAAAAAGCTGAGGACGTTTGGCGGAGCCACGTCGCTGAAGCGCCCGGGCCAGCCGGCCGAGCTCGCGGGAATCTACGTCCTCCTTGCCGACAGCGGCGCAAGCTATGCCACGGGCCAGATCTACGGGTCCGAGGGAGGCACCGGGCAGCCCTAGGCTCTGGTTTTGGTTTAGGGGAAGCAGCCTTGAGTCTCTGACAAGAAAAGGCCCCCGCTGACTCGCGTCGGCGGGGGCCTGTTGTTTTCGAATTAAACGGACTTAGTTTGCGCCCTGCTTCGCGCCCTTCTTGGCCTTGGACTCGATGAACTCGCGGATGACATCCATCCTCATCCTCTGGCGGTCCTCCTGCTCGACGTCGTCCGCGCTGCGGACGGCCTCGTTCTTCGCCATCGCGCGGCGCATCTTGCCGAGCGCGATGTACTCAAGCTGGCGGATCCTCTCGCGGGTGACGTTGAAGCGCCGGCCGACCTCCTCGAGCGTGAGCTCGTTGTGGCCGTCCAGTCCGAACCGCATCTTGATGATCTCGGCCTCGCGCTTGTCGAGCGAGTCCACCATGGAGTGCAGGTCGTTGTTCAGGTTCTTGTCCCTGAGGTTGTCATAGGGGCTGATCGCGTTGTCGTCGCCGACGATCTCGCCGAAGGTGGCGGAGTCGCCGTCCTCGCCGACCGGGGCGTCGAGTGACGCCGGGCGGACGCTGACGGACTTCAGGTGCGCGACGCGGGACGTCGGGATCTGAAGCTCCATGGCCAGCTCCTCGTCCGAGGGCTCGCGGCCGAGGCGCTCGGAGAGAACCATGGCCATCTTGCGCATCTTGGAGATCTTGTCGACCAGGTGGACGGGCAGGCGGATCGTCTTGGACTGGTTGGCCAGCGCGCGCTTGATGGACTGCTTGATCCACCACGCGGCGTAGGTCGAGAGCTTGCCGCCCTTCCTGGGGTCGAAGCGCTCCACGGCCTTCACGAGGCCGATGTTGCCCTCGCTGATCAGGTCAAGGAGCGGCAGGCCGAAGTCCTTGTAGTCCATCGATATTTTCACGACCAGGCGAAGGTTCGCCTTGATCATGTGGTCGCGTGCGGCCTTGTCGCCGCGGCGGATCTTCTTTGCCAGCGAGATCTCCTCCTCGATGGTGAGAAGGGGTGTCTTGCCGATCTCCTGGAGGTAAATCTGGAGGTTGCTGCGGTCCGCGGGAGCGGCGGACGGGGCGTCCGCGGGATCCGGCTTTTCTAAGAAAGACGGGGGGCTATCGAACCTCGCCGTCTGCAGGGAAACCGTTACGACCTGGTTACCCTCTTCTGCATCTCCCTCTGACGTTGGGCTGTCAGCCCTATATTTGGTGTGCATGAGATTCCTGTTTGAGGACTGAAGTGCCATACTTGTTCCCCATGTGGAGCGTAAACCGTTCCGATTAGATATACGCGCCGCTCCCTCTGAAGGTTGCGGAATTACTGCCCCCTCCCTGGGTAATAATGACACACACGGCCCAAATTAGGGCACATTATGGCCCAACTGGGCCTCCTAGTAGCGGGAGGCGATTTCCGCAGCCTTCAGGAGCGCGCCGGCCTTGTTGACCGTCTCCTGATACTCGGCTTCCGGGTCGGAGTCCGCCACCACGCCGCCGCCGGCCTGGATGTACATGACGCCTTCCCTAAGGAGTGCCGTTCTGAGCGTAATGCAAGAATCCAGGTTACCATCATACCCAAAGTAGCCCAGCGCACCGGCATAGAAACCACGCTGGACGGGCTCCTTCTCGGCAATGATCTGCATGGCGCGCACCTTGGGGGCGCCGCTCACGGTCCCGGCGGGGAAGGTGGCCCGCATGAGGTCGAAGGCCGTCTTGCCCTCGGCGATCTGGCCCTCGACCTGCGAGACGATGTGCATCACGTGGGAATAGCGCTCCACGAACATGTAGTCCGGCACATGGATCGAGCCGTACTTGCAGACCCTGCCGATGTCATTGCGGGCCAGGTCGACCAGCATCAGGTGCTCGGCCCGCTCCTTCTCGTCGGCCAGGAGCTCCTTCTCGAGTGCCAAGTCCTGCTCCTGCGTTGCACCCCGGGCGCGCGTGCCGGCGATGGGCCTGATCTCGACCAGGCCGTCGGTCAGGCGCACGTGCACCTCCGGGGAGGCCCCCACCAGGGCGAAGTCGCCTGTGTCCAAGATGAACGTGTAGGGCGACGGATTGACCGTCCTGAGGGCCCGGTAGAGGTCCAGCGGGGTCTTCTTGAAGGGGCGGCTAAAGCGCTGGGAGGGCACCACCTGGATGATGTCGCCCGCCCTGATGTACTCCTTCACGCCGTCGACCAGCTTCTCGTACTCCGCCTTCGTGAAATTGCCCGGGGGCACCTCGACCTTGGAGACGGCCACGAGCGGCGCGGGCGCCAGGGAGCTCGGCTTGCTCAGGATCCCGTAAAGCTGGCGAAGCTCGGCCTCGGCGGCCTCGTACGCGGCGCCGGCCTCGCCCCCGGCCGGCACGTGCGCATTCACGCAGAGCCGGAGGGTCTGCTTCGCCCGGTCAAATATCAGCAGGCTGTCCGACAGCATGAAGTAGGTGAGGGGAAGCCCGAGTTCGTCCTTGGCCGCCACCGGGACCGTGGACTCGATCCTTGTCACGTATTCGTAACTCAGGAAGCCGACGGCCCCGCCCGTGAAGCGCGGGAGGCCCGGGAGTTTGACCGCCTTGAATTGTCCCAGCTCGGCCTCGACCAGGGTCAGGGGGTCCCTGGGGGTCGGGACCGTGTGGGAGGGCTTGCCCGTCTCGCGGATCTCGGTCGTCACCGGGCCGCAGGAAAGGGTCTTCCTCGGCCTGCAGCCGATGAAGCTATAGCGGGAAAGCCTTTCGCCGCCCTCGACGGACTCCAGCAGGTAGGCGGGGCCGTCAGCCCTGAGCTTGGCATAGGCGGAAACCGGCGTCTCGAAATCCGCCATCAGGTCCGTGTAGACCGGTATCAGGTTCCCCGTCCTGGCCAGCGCCAGGAACTCGTCCCTTGTCGGATGGATGTCCATGGTCACTCCACCGTCACCGACTTGGCCAGGTTGCGCGGCTTGTCCACGTCGCACCCGCGCTCGACCGCGATATAATAGCTGAGCAGCTGGATCGGTATCGTGGCCACGATCGGCAGGACGGCCTCGTGGCAATCCGGGATCGTGATCACGTCGTCGGCAATGCCCTCAGGGAACTCGCTGCCCTCGGTCGCGATGACGATCACGGGGCCCTTCCTCGCCTTGATCTCCTGCATGCTGGAGACGATCTTGTTGAACATCTCACCCTTGGGGGCGAAGAAGACGCTCGGGCACTTTTCACTGATCAGGGCGATCGGCCCGTGCTTCATCTCGGCGGCGGGGTAGCCCTCCGAGTGGATGTAGGAGATCTCCTTCAGTTTAAGCGCTCCCTCGAGCGCGATCGGGAAGAGCGACAGGCGGCCGAGGAAGAGGAAGTCGGTGTAGTGGGCGTAGCGCTGCGCGATCGCCTTGATCCGCGGCGCCTGCAGGAGCGCCTTGCGGATCAGATCGGGCACGGCCTTCAGCGCGTTCACGTAGTCGACGCCGTCATTGAAGCTCATGTCGCGCATGCGCGAGACATAGAGGGCGACCATGGCACCCAGCATGAGCTGCGACGTGAAGGCCTTGGTCGACGCGACGCCGATCTCCGGGCCCACGTGCTGGAAGATGCCGCCGTCCGCCTCCCGCGCGATCGTCGAGCCCACGACGTTGTTGATCGCGAGGACGCGGTAGCCCTTGCGCTTGGCCTCGCGGAGCGCGGCCAGTGTGTCGATCGTCTCGCCGGACTGGCTGATGACGAAGAAGAGGGTGTCCGGGTCGAGCGGCGTGTTGCGGTAGCGGAACTCCGAGGAGTAATCGACCTCGACCGGGACGCGGGCGAAGCGCTCGATCAGGTGCTCGGCGACCAGGCACGCGTGCCATGCCGTGCCGCAGGCGCAGAACATGAAGCGGTCGACCTGGCGCAGCTCGGAGGGGGTGAGGTTCAGGCCGCCGAAGAGGGCGGTGCTCCCGTCGGCCGAGAAGCGGCCGCGCATGGTGTTCTCAAGCGCCAGCGGCTGCTCGAAGATCTCCTTCTCCATGAAGTGGGAATAGGTCCCGAGGCTTGCGTCCTCGACCGACCAGTCGATGCGGTCGACGACAGGGGAGACCGAGGTCTCGTCCAGCGTGCTGATGGAGAAGTCGTGGCTCGTGATGTGGACCAGCTCTCCGTCCTTCAGGTAGACGACGTTCTTGGTGCTGCTGACCAGGGCCGAGGCATCGCTTGCCAGCAGGTACTCGTTCTCGCCGACCCCGAGGATCAGGGGGGAGGCCTTGCGCGCCGCCACGATCTCGGTGGGGAACGCCGTGCAGAGGACGGCGATGCCGTAGGTGCCCTCGACATGGCGCAGGGTCTTCCTGACGGCGTTCAGGAACGGGCTCTCCCCGTCGACGCCGTCCGGCTCCTTCGCGAAATGGTAGGCCACGAGGTTGCAGAGGACCTCCGTGTCGGTCTCGGACTTGAAGGTGTAGCCCAGGCCAGAGAGGAAGGTCTTCATCTGGCTGTAGTTCTCGATGACCCCGTTGTGGATCAGGGCGAACTTGCCGTCGCAGCTGAGGTGGGGGTGGGCATTGGCCTCGGTGACGCCGCCATGGGTTGCCCAGCGGGTGTGCCCTATCCCTACGGTGCCGGTCAGGCGTACCTGGGCCGTCTCCTTGAGCAGGTTCTCGACCCGGCCGACCTTCTTCACGACCTTGATGCCGTCGTCCTGGTTTACGGCGACACCCGCGGAGTCATACCCCCTGTATTCCAGGCGTTTCAGGCCCTCGAGAATGATTGTCGACGCCTTTCTGGTGCCGACGTAGCCTACGATGCCACACATGGTTTTCTGGTAAGGATTTGGGGTCCGCGAACATTTAGTCTCGCGAAGTGACTGATCACGATAGAAAACGGAATTCCTATGACCACCCAAAAACGCGTTCTAGCGGTCATTATGGGCGGCGGCCGGGGTACCCGGCTGTCTCCGTTGACCCTGGAGCGATGCAAGCCGGCCGTACCCCTCGCCGGCAAATACCGACTCGTCGATATCCCGATCAGCAACTGCATCAACTCGGAGATCAACCGCATCTTCCTGCTGTCGCAGTTCAACACGGCCTCGCTGCACCGCCACGTGCAGGGCGCCTACCAGTTTGACCCTTTTGGCGGCGGCTTTGTCGACATCCTCTCGGCCGAGCAGACCGAGAAGAGCCTGGACTGGTACCAGGGCACGGCCGACGCCGTGCGCCGCAACATCGTCCACTTCCGCAAGTACCCGCACGACCTGATCCTGATCCTCTCCGGCGACCAGCTCTACCGCATGGACTTCCGGGAGATCATCGAGCAGCACCTGGCGACGGGGGCTGACGTCACGATCTGCGCCAAGCCCTTCCCGATCTCCAAGGTCGAGGGCCTGGGCCTCATGCGCGTCGCCGACGACATGTCGGTCAAGGAATTCGCGGAAAAGCCGAAGGATCCCCTCGTGATCAGCAGCCTGGCGCTGAGCCCGGCCCTGGATGCCAAGCTCAAGGAGCGCTGCGACGAGCGCCGCTGCCTGGCCTCCATGGGCATCTACGTCTTCAACCGCAACGTGCTCGCGGAGGCCCTGGAGAACTCGATGACCGACTTCGGCCGCGAGGTGATCCCGAGCCTGCTCGGCAAGAAGAAGATGTTCGCCCACATATTCGAGGGGTACTGGGAGGACATCGGCACCGTTAAGGCCTTCTTCGAGGCCAACCTCGCCCTCGCCCAGCCGCTGCCGCCCTTCAACTTCTTCGACGCCACGACGCCCGTCTACTCGCACTACGAGTACCTGCCGGCCTCAAAGCTCAACAAGTGCAAGGTCGACAATGTCGTCGTGGCCGACGGCTGCATCATCACCGATTCGTCCATCAAGCACTGCCTGTTTGGGATCCGCTCGTACGTGGGCGAGGGCTCGGACCTTGAGGACGTGATCATGATGGGCGCGGACTACTTCGAGACACCCGAGCAGATCGCCGCCAATGTCGGCCGCGCCAAGCCGAACCTCGGCGTGGGCAAGAACTGCTACATCCGAGGCGCCATCATCGACAAGAACACCCGCATCGGCGACGGGGCGCACCTGACCGCTGCAGGGAAGGCCGACGGCGAGTACGCGGCCGGCTCGGTCGTCATCAGGGACGGCGTGCTCGTGGTGCCGAAGGGCGCCATCATCCCGCCCGGGACCGTCGTCTAGGCGAGGGTGTCCGGCAGCGGCGGCTGCTTCCTCAGGATCATGAAAAGCCCCGCGGCTATCATGAAGAGGGAGTAGAACGTCCCGCGGCTTAAGCCCATGATGAGCGAGGCATCCGGCTCGCGGAAGGTCTCCCCGACGATCCTCGCCACGGCATAGGCGATCAGGAACTCGCCCGCCAGGCGGCCTGGCTTGGCCTTCGCGGCATCGCTCTTCCAGAAGCGAAGCTGCATGTAGGTGAAGAGGAGGGCTCCCTCCATCCCGGCCTCGTAGAGTTGGGAGGGGTGGCGGGGTGCTATCTGGTCGACGGGAGTGCCCGGATCGGCACTCCTCGGGAATATCACCGCCCACGGCACGGTGCTCACGTGTCCCCAGAGCTCGCCATTTATGAAGTTCGCAAGGCGAACGAAGAATATCCCGGCGGGCGCCGCGGTCGCCAGCAGGTCGAAGAGGTGGACCAAGGGGATCTTCTCCGAGCGGGCGTACCAGGCGACGGCGATGATGACGCCCAGGAGGCCGCCGTGGAAGGACATGCCCCCGTCCCACACCTTGAATATCCCCATGGGATCGGTCCCGAAATTGCGCCAGCCGTCGTAGAGGAGGTAGGAGCCTATCCTCCCGCCGAGGACGACGCCCAGGACGGCGGAGACCATGAAGTCGGAGATCTTGGAGACGGCCAGGAGCGACTTTCCCTTCCTGGCGTAGACCGCGAGGAGCCAGGCGCCGACAATGAAGCCCGCGGCAAAACCGAGTCCGTAATAACGAATGCCGAACCGCCCTGTGAAATGGATGAGGAACGGGTCCAGCCGGTCGACCCAGTACGCCAGGACTGGGGTCATATCCGCTTAGACCGCTCCTGCTTCTGGCGGGTGCGGGCCAGCTCGCGCATGTCCACCGCCACGTCGTCCTTGTCGAAGATCTCACGTCCCAGCAGGTGCTCGATCACGTCCTCCATGGTGACCACGCCGGCCGTGGCGCCGAACTCGTCGACGACGACCAGCAGCTTGTTGTGGGTCTTGAGCGAAAGCTGCATCGCGTTGGCCACGGTGGCCGTTTCCGGGATGAACTGGGCCTCCTGCATGAACTGCTCGACGAGGCCCGCGTCCTGGTCGTGCGCCTTGGCCTTCAGGAGGTCGCGTCCGCGGACGACACCCAGGATGTCGTCCATGTTCTTGCCGAAGACCGGCATCCGCCCAAAGGGAATCGTCGGGTGATCGACAAAGACCTCGGCCACGGAGGCCGAGCGGTTGAGCGCCGTCACGACAGTCCGGGGAGTCATGATCTCGCTCACCCGAACGTTATCGAGCGAGAGGGCGTTGGCGATGATGTTGGACTCGCTCCGGGAGAGGGTGCCGTCCTGGGCCCCGCGCTCTGCCAGGAGGATGATCTCCTCCTCCGAGCCGTGAAGCTTGGCCGGTGGGCCCACGAAGGGTCGCACGACCAAGGCGCAGATCCAGGTGACCGGGAAGAGGAAGCGCCTCATCCAGCCAATGGGGTAGACGACGTAGGGCTGGAGCGCCTTCCTGTGCGCGATACCGATGTTCTTCGGCAGCACCTCGGAAAAGATGAGGAGGACGGCGCCGAAGCCCACCGAGATGGCGACCAGGGTCGAGCCGGTGTAGAACTCAACCGCGAGGGCGCCCACCACGATGGATCCCAGGCTGTTGGCCACGGTGTTGAGGGTCAGGATTGAGGAGATCGTCGCGTCGATCTCCCGCTTCAGAGTCTCCAGGAGGGCGCCGCGCCGGGGCCTCGTCTTCTTCAGGGACTCGATCTCGGCAATCGTCGTCGAAAGGATGATCGACTCGAAAAGGGAGCACATGAACGACGTCGCCACCGTGAGGATGATGACAAACGGGAGGACGTACCGGGGCATTTGCCGAGCATAGGGCGCGGGTGGCGTTTTCCGAACACAAAAGAGCCTTGCAGGGGAAGGGGTTTAGGCGGCTACGTATAGGGCACATGCCCGAACTGAAGCGCACCCCCCTCAGGGATTTCCACGCGGCCAACGGTGCGAAGCTCGTGGACTTCGCCGGCTGGGAGATGCCGGTGCAGTACAGGAGCATCCTGGAGGAGCACAAGACGGTGAGGCGCTCCGCGGGCCTCTTTGACGTGAGCCACATGGGCGAGGTCGATGTCCAGGGACCGGGCGCCATGGCCTTCCTGAACGGCCTGGTGACGAACAACGTCGCGAAGATGTACCCGGGAAAGGTGCTGTACTCCCCGATGTGCCATCCGGACGGCGGCGTGATCGACGACCTCCTGGTCTACATGCGCGGCCCCGAGGACTTCTTCCTCTGCATCAACGCGGGCAACATCGACGTGGACCTGGAGTGGATCCACGCGCGCGCCGAGGGCAAAGACGTCACGGTCACGGACCGCTCGAAGGCCTACGCCCTCCTCGCAGTCCAGGGCCCCAAGGCCGTGGCTATCGTCCAGTCCCTGACGCAGACACCATTGGCCCAGATCAAGTACTACCATTTCACCGAGGGCCTCGTAGCCGGCATCCCCTGCATCATTAGCCGCACCGGCTACACGGGAGAGGACGGCCTGGAGCTTTACCATCCTGCCCAGGAGGCGGCGGCCCTGGCCGCGGCCCTCCTTGCCGCGGGCAAGGAGCATGGGCTTGAGCTCGCGGGCCTGGGTGCCCGCGACAGCCTGAGGCTCGAGGCGGGGTTCCCGCTGTACGGCCACGAGCTGACCCGCGAGATCTCGCCGCTCACGGCCGGCCTCGGCTGGACCGTGAAGTTCGACAAGGAGGGGGACTTCTCGGGGCGGGCGGCACTGACCGCCGAGAAGAGGGACGGCTCGCCCCGAAAGGTGGTCTTCTTTCGCACCAAGGACCGCAGGATCATCCGCCCGGAGACGCCGGTCCTCGGCGCCAATGGCTCCATCGTCGGCCGCGTCCTCTCCGGCACGCTGTCCCCGATCCTCAACGAGGCCATCGGCTCGGCTCTCGTCGAGGCGGCCGAGGCGTCGAAGCCGCTCCACGCCGACGTCCGTGGGACCCTAATCGAATTGCATCCCGTCAAACCTCCCTTCATCGAATTGCCGAAGAAACCATGAGCAACGCACCCGCCGGCCTCCGCTACGCAAAGTCCCACGAATGGCTGAAGCTCGGCGATGACGGCACGGCCACGGTCGGGATCACGGACTACGCCCAGGCCTCGCTCGGCGACATCACCTACGTTCAGCTCCCAAAGGTCGGGGCCGTCCTGAAGCCGGGTGCGACTTTCGGCGTCGTGGAGTCCGTCAAGGCGGCCTCGGACGTGTATGCTCCGGTCGGCGGCACAGTGACCGCGGTCAATGTCTCCCTCGACGGCTCGCCCGAGATCCTCAACAAGGACTCCTACGACGCGGGATGGATCCTGAAGCTCAAGCTTTCCGACCCGGCCGAGGCGGCGGCGCTCATGGATGCCGACGCCTACGCGAAGATGACCGCCTAGCGCGTGTGGCCGGAGGGTGTCCCGGGAAGACCCTTCGACCGAGGATTTCGACGGACCCCGGCACCATTACCCCTATGAAGACCCCCCACCTGTTCCGCGCGGCGCTTGCCGTCGCCTCGCTTTCACTGGTCGCGCATTTAGGGGCCCAGGAGCCGTTCAACGGGCTCGGCTCGGACATGAGCAACCTCTACCGGACCTCCTCGGCCAAGACGCGCTCGATCAGCGCCGAAAACCCGACGGGCGAGGTGGGGAAGGGCGGGGCGGCCACGACCGGCACCGGAAGCAACGCCTCCCGCGAGCTCGGCCAAGGCTGGAAGGTGTCGCCGAGCGTCAACATCAAGGCCGGGGAGGTCTTCACGGTCGCCGACATCCAGGGCCCGGGCTGCATCCAGCAAATATGGATGACGCCGACCGGCAACTGGCGCCTCTCGGTCCTGCGCTTCTACTGGGACGGCGAGGCCGAGCCCTCGGTCGAGGTCCCCGTCGCCGACTTCTTTGCCAGCGGCTGGGGCAAGTGGGACCGCTGCGCCCTCATCAACTCGCTCCCCATCTGCGTCAACCCGCGCTGCGCCTTCAATTCCTACTGGCAGATGCCGTTCCACAAGAGCTGCCGCATCACCATGGAGAACCTCGATGACAAGGCCATGGTGCTCTACTACCAGGTGAACTACACGCTGACGGACATCCCGGCGGACGCGGCCACGTTCCACGCGCAGTTCCGCCGCGAGAACCCGCTGAAGACCAAGGGAACCTACACGATCGTCGACGGCATCAAGGGCAAGGGCCAGTACGTCGGCACCTACCTCGCGGTGGGTGTCCACAACACAGGCTGGTGGGGCGAGGGCGAGGTGAAGTTCTTCATCGATGGCGACAATCAGTTCCCGACCATCTGCGGCACGGGGACGGAGGATTACTTCTGCGGCTCCTATGACTTCGAGGGCGAGGGCAAGGACGGCAAGACCCGCTACACCGAGTTCACGACGCCCTATTCCGGCATGCCCCAGGTCATCCGGCCGGACGGGCTCTACGACTCGCAGGAGCGCTTCAGCCTCTACCGCTGGCACATAACCGACCCGGTCCGCTTCGAGAATGGCCTGAAGGTCACGATCCAGGACCTGGGCTGGCAGTCGGGCGGGCGCTACCTGCCCGGCCAGGACGACATCGCCTCGGTGGCCTTCTGGTACCAGACCGGCCCCCATGAGAAATACCCGGCCTTCCCCTCGAGGGACGAGTTGGAGCTGCACTAGAGGGGACCCCCCACGAGCCAGGCAGGGTGCCGCATGAAAAGGCTTTCGGAGGCCAAGGCTAAGGAGCGAGCCGGCACGCGGGTTCCGGCTGACCTTCGCAGCGCGCTCAGGGCTTCAGCCCGGGCCAATGCGCAATGGGACGACCTCACTGCCATAGCGCAGAGGGATTTTGTCAGTTGGATCGAGGCTGCCAGGCAGCAGGAGACACGGAAACGGCGGGTCGAGAAAGCCTGCTCGATGCTCTCGGCCGGAAAGCGGCGGCCCTGCTGCTACTCCGTCGTGTCCTTCGACTTCTACACGGCCCTGAAGGCCAACCCCGGGGCAAAGGCGCGGTGGGGAGGCCTGACCCCGGTCGAGCGGAGGGAGTTCATAAGCTGGATGGATTCGAGGGAGCGCGACGAGCACAGGCGGCGGGTGGTGGACGCCTGCCTGATGCTCGCAGACGGCAGCCGGGCCCCCTCCCTGGGTGGACGCAAAAAAGCCGCGCGGTCCCGATGAGCCGCGCGGCCTGAGATTCTAGACGGCTCCCCTGATCAGCCCTTGCGCTCCTGCTTGCGGCGCTCCGTTGAGCGCAGGATGCGCTTGCGAAGGCGGATGTTCTTCGGGGTCACCTCGGCGAACTCGTCGGAGGCGATGTACTCGATCGCGCGCTCGAGCGAGAGCTTCGTCGCGGGCGTGAGGCCCGTCGCGACGCCCGAGCCCTGCGAGCGGAAGTTCGTGAGGGCCTTGGCGCGGACCGCGTTGCACGAGATGTCTTCGTTGCGGGGGTTCTCGCCGACGATCATGCCCTCGTAGACTTCCTCGCCGGGGGAGACGAAGAGGCGCCCGCGCTCCTGGACAGACTCCAGGGCGTACGAGGTCGTGGTGCCGGCCTCGGTCGCGATGATGGTGCCCGTCAGGCGGGTGAGGACCTCGCCCGCGTAGGGGGCGTACTCCTTGAAGAGGTGGGAGAGGACGCCGCGACCGCTCGTGGCGTTGACGACGTCGATCTCGAAGCCGATCAGTCCGCGGGTCGTGATCGTCGCCTCGATCATGGTTGTGTGCGGGAGCTTCTCCATGTTCGTCATGATGCCCTTGCGGTTGGCAAGGTTCTGGACGATCGCGCCGACGCACTCATCCGGGACCTCGATCCAGACGGTCTCGTACGGCTCCTGGCGGACGCCGTCGACGACCTTCTCGATCACGGTGGGGCGGGAGACGAGCAGCTCGAAGCCCTCGCGCCTCATGGTCTCGACGAGGACCGCGATCTGCATGGCGCCGCGGGCCTTGACGTTGAAGACGCCGGCGGCGTCCGTGTCCTCGACCTTGATGGAGACGTTGGTCTTCAGCTCGCGGAACAGGCGGTCTCGCAGCTGGCGGGACGTGACGAGCTTGCCCTCGCGGCCGACGAGCGGGCCGTCGTTGACGCAGAACTGCATCTCAAGCGTCGGCGGGTCGATCTGGGTGAAGGGCAGCGCATGCTGCTCGTCGCTCGAGGCGATCGTGTCGCCGATGTCGATGTCCTCGAAGCCGGAGAGGCCGACGATGTTGCCGGCCTTGCCCTCGGGGGTCTCAACCGTGCCGAGTCCCGTGAACTCGCTCACCTTCGTGATCTTGGCCTTCACCTTGACGCCGTCGGAATTGCGGATGACGAAGACCGGGTCGCCTATCTTGCAGGTGCCACCGAGGATCTTGCCGACCGCGATACGGCCGACGTAGTCGCTCCAGTCGATGTTGGAGACCAGCATGTGGAAGGGCTCGTCGGGCTTCGCGAACGGCGGCGGGACGTGCTCCAGGATGGTCTTGAAGAGGGGGGACATGTCCTTCTTCTCCTCGCCGAGGTGGAACATCATGTAGCCGTCTCGGCCCGACCCGTAGACCACGGGGGCGTCGAACTGCTCCTCGGTCGCGTTGAGCTCAAGAAGGAGCTCCTGGACCTTGTCGTACATCTTCTTCGGCTCCGCGTTCTCGCGGTCGATCTTGTTGATGACGATGATGACCTTGAGCCCGTGGGCCAGGGCCTTGCGGAGGACGAAGCGGGTCTGGGCCTGAGGGCCGTCGTAGGCGTCAACGAGGAGGAGGACGCCGTCCACCATCCTGAGCGCGCGCTCGACCTCGCCGCCGAAGTCGGCGTGTCCGGGCGTGTCCACGATGTTGATCGTCTTGTCCTGCCAGTGAACCGACGTGTTCTTGGCCTTGATCGTGATGCCCTTCTCCTTCTCGAGGTCCATGGAGTCCATGGCGCGCTCCTCGACCTGCTGGTTGGCGCGGTAAACGCCGCCTTCCTTGAGCAGCTTGTCGACAAGGGTGGTCTTCCCATGGTCGACGTGGGCTATGATAGCGATATTCCGGATGTTCTGGTTCATTGCGCGGGCGGGTCTTGTGTGATGAAAAAGAGCCCAATCATTCCATTTGCCGCGACCGAACGCAAGGGGGAACCGGCGATGCCTGGATTCCCCGAGCTAACCTCCGGACCCTGAAAAGAATAAGGCCCCGGAACCTTGCGGTTCCGGGGCCAAATTTGGGGGTGGGTGCTCGCCACGCACTCTTTCCCGTCGCACACGTTGGGCGCTCTCGCTTTCGCGGGCCGTATGCTCCCCGACGCCACTCTTCGCGGCATGCGAAGTTTTCGATCTCATGGCGGGATCGCTCCTACCGTTGCCGGTCTGAGTCTTTCGAGTGAGGTCCTTTCGCCCAGTTCGGTTACCCCCTGCCAGGGGCAACACGCCGGACGTGGTGCAGACACGCCTACAAGTAGCGTAATTTCGCGTCGGCACCGTTGCCATGGGGACGGCATCAACTTTTGGCTGATCGTTGGCCCCACGTTACGGGTCTGACCTCTTAACTCTCAGGCTGCGTTCGCTTTGCAGTTGGGTGATGTGGATTTACACACCGCCCAATTGAGGAGGTTTCGCGGGATTTGCCTGGCCCGCTCGCTCCCCGCCGCTGCGTCTCCCTTGCGCGCCCGAGTCGTTTTTACCGACTTGGGCCTTCTGGCGGGGTCGTCCCGCCGGGAATCGCAACTGCGTTCTGGTCTGCGCAGTAGCAGCCGTACCCTCTGGGTAACTGCGTCGGCTCAAGGTTCGAAACTTCCCTTGCGCCTGACTCGGCTCGAACACGGTTTCTAATCGTGCCTCGCCTCTCAGCTCCTGAGTTCATGTAACTGACCGGTCATGACACCGGCCAGAGGAGCTGGTGATATTGCCTGCGACCCGCATTGCTGCGGCGAGGGGATGGCGGCACCAGCTGCCACCATCCTTTCCCCGGTCACCCGGGAGTATCCCAGTCGTGCTTTCGAAGGGTTTTTCAGGCCTTCGCGCTGCGACTGTTCTATCAAGGAACGTGACGATGTTGCGCGGGCGTTACGGAATGGTGAAGCTTTTCTTATACACATACCCTTCACAATTAGATGCTGTGAATAACCTGAGCCCAAAGTAGTTCACAGGTTGTTCACACCGCGAGATGGCACCCAAGGACCTTCCGATCTACGAGCTGGAGAGAGAAATCGTCGCCTCGCTGAGGGGCAGCGGGCGCGTGATCGTGCAGGCTCCGACGGGCTCGGGAAAATCCACGCAGGTTCCGCAGATGCTGCTGCGCCACGGGTTCCTCGACGCGGGACAGGTCGTCGTGCTGCAGCCGCGAAGGCTCGCCGCGCGCATGCTCGCGCGCCGTGTCGCGGAGGAAGTGGGCTCGCCGCTGGGGGACGTCGTCGGCTACCAGATCCGCCTCGAGTCGCGCGTCAGCGCCAGGACCCGCATCCGCTTCGTGACCGAGGGAATCCTCCTGCGGCAGATGACGTTCGAGCCGGAGCTTAGCGGCGTGAGCGCGATCGTCTTCGACGAGTTCCACGAGCGCCATCTCTACGGCGACATCTCGCTCGCCCGCGCGCTGAAGATCCAGTCCACCATACGGCCCGACTTGAAGATAGCCGTCATGTCCGCGACGCTCGACGCGGGAGCGCTGCGCCAGTACCTCGCCCCATGCGACGTCCTCGAGTCGCGCGGTCGCACGCATCCGGTCGTGATCGAGTACCTGCCGAAGGCGGTGAACTTCGACGCCGAGCCCGTGTGGGATGTCGCGGCGCGGGAGTGCGACCGCATGGCGGACCCGACGAGCGGGGACATGCTGGTGTTCATGCCTGGAGCCTACGAGATCAGCCGAACGATCCAGGCGATCCAGGGGAGCAAGTCGCTCAGGGGGTTTGCGGCGCTGCCGCTCCACGGCGAGCTGCCGCCCGAGGCGCAGGACCGCGCGGTCGCGAGATCCGAGACGAGGAAGATCATCGTCTCCACCAACGTCGCCGAGACCTCCCTCACGATCGACGGCGTGACGGTCGTCGTGGACAGCGGGCTCGCGAGGACGGCGCGCTTCGATCCCGACCGCGGGATCAACACCCTCCTCATAGAGAAGATCTCCGCGGCCAGCGCCGACCAGCGGGCGGGCCGCGCCGGCCGAACGGCTCCCGGCATCTGCGTGCGCCTCTGGACCGAGCGCGAGCACGGCCAGCGCGCGCTCCATGAACTGCCCGAGGTGAAGCGACTCGACCTCTCGGAGGTCGTGCTGACGCTCAAGGCCGCCGGCATAACGGATGTCGCGGGATTCAACTGGTTCGAGAAGCCCGATCCCAGGGGTCTCGAGCGGGCCGAGTCGCTCCTTGCGGACCTCGGCGCCCTGCAGGGGGCCGGGGGTGCCATCACCGAGATCGGCAGGCGCATGCTGCGCTTCCCCGTCCATCCCCGCTATGCGCGCATGTTCCTGGCGGCGCAGGAGCGCGGCTGCGTGCGGCCTGTCGCCATGATGGCGGCGCTGACGCAGGGCCGAAATTTCCTCCTGCGCGGCGTTGACCGCCGGGTCGAGGAGGCGCGGGAGGAGACGCTCGGCGAGGAGCACGAGAGCGACTTCTTCCTCCTCATGCGTGCCTGGCGCTTCGCGGACAAGAACAACTATTCCATGGACGCGTGCCGCAGGCTGGGGATCCACGCGCAGGGGGCGAGGCAGGTGGGGCCCCTCTTCAAGCAGTTCCTGGAGATAGCCGAGGCCGAGGGCCTGGACGCGTCCGAGAAGCGCACGGACGGTGTCGAGGTGCGGAAATGCGTGCTGGCGGGATTCCCCGACCACCTGGCACGCCGCCTGGACCAGAGCACGCTAAGGTGCGACTTGGTCCACGGGCGCCGAGGCCTCCTGGCCCGCGAGAGCACGATCGGCAAGGCCCAGCTTCTTGTCGCGGCGGAGATCACCGAGGTCGGCGGCAGGGGAGGCGAGGTGAATGTGCTCCTCAACATCGCGACGGCGATCGAGGAGTCATGGCTCAAGGAGCTCTTTCCCGGGGACCTCAAGGACGAGCGGGAGGTCACCTACGACCCCGAGGCGAAGCGCGTTGTCGCGAGGAGGGAGAAGCGCTTCAGGGACCTCGTCCTCGAGTCGAAGGCCAACTCCGAGGACGTGCCGCCCGATAAGGCCGCGGCGCTCCTTGCGAAGGAGGTGCTCGCCGGCCGGATCACGATCGACGCCTGGGACGAGTCGGTCGAGCAGTGGATCACGCGTGTCAACCGGATGGCCGAGTGGTTCCCCGAGTACGAGGTGAACCCGGTCACCGAGAGTGACCGCCTGACGCTCCTGGAGCAGGTGTGCTACGGCGAGGTCTCGGCACGGGGGGCCAAGGGCAAACACGTGATGCCCATCCTAAGGGACTGGCTGACCGCCGAACAGCTGTCCGTCATGGACGACGCGGTGCCGGAGAAGCTCACGATGGCGAACGGGCGCAAGTCGCGCCTCACCTACGGCAGGGAGGGCCCGCCCGTCCTCAGCGCCCGAATCCAGGAACTCTACGGCATCGACGGGCGCTTCACGCTGGGCCGGGGCAGGGTGCCGGTTAAGATCGAGGTGCTGGCCCCAAACCAGAGGCCGCTCCAGGTGACGGACGACCTCACGAGCTTCTGGCGGGACATATACCCCACGATCAAGCCCGCCCTCTCGCGCAAGTACCCGCGCCACGAGTGGCGCTAGGTGACCAGGGCTTGCCTGCAAGCCTCAGGGAGCCCGAACGGGCTCGGAGCCGTGATACTGACTCCACAGCCAGCGCTCCCCTGAGCGCCGAAGAATCCCGCTGATCCTGTAGGGAGCCGTCTTCTTCCCGCCCTGGCCGTCGACGCAGATGTGGCCGTCGGCGAAGAGCCACAGGACGTCCCCCGAGCGGGTGGCCTCCACGCGCCCTGCGTTCCAGGAGAACGTGGCGTCCCTTGCAAACAGCTTGGGGAAGAACGCATCGATGGCAGGCCTCCCGATCGAAATCTCGCCTTCATCGGAGCCGACGAGCAGCACGTCGCCGGTGGCGGCGAATTCCCCGAGCACCCGCATATCGCGCGCCTGCACCAGCTGAAAGAGCCGCAGCAATCCCTTGAGGGCTATCGAAGCCGGGGTTTCGCCGCCGTCGTGGGTGGGCTCGCTCACCGGGTTACAACACCGACCTAGTCGACCTCGGCTGTTCCCGAGAGCAGGAACTTCCGGGAGGACGAGCCGACCTCGATCGTGTAGGTGCCGGGCTCGACGACCCAGTCGCCCTTCGCCTCGTCGTAGTGGGAGAACGCCTTGCGGTCCAGGACCACCGTAATCGTGATTGTCTGGTCGGTATCAAGTTCCTCGCGGCTGAAGCCCTTCAGCTCGCGCACCGGCCTCATCACCTTGGATTTGACCGGAGGGCTGACAAAGACCTCCGAGACCTCGGCGCCCTTCTGGGTGCCGTTGTTGGTGACGTCGAAGCTCACGGCATAGTGGCCGTCCGTCGTTGGCGAGACGCTGATCTTGTCGTAGTGGAAGGTCGTATAGCTGAGCCCGAACCCAAACGGGAAGAGGGGCGCGACGCCCTTCGTGTCGAACCAGCGGTAGCCAACCAGGATGTCCTCCGCGTAGTCCACCGTCAGGTTGGCGCCGGGGTAATGGCCCAGTGACGGCGTGTCGGCCCAGGCCTTCTCGAAGGTCACGGGGAGCTTGCCGCTCGGGTTCACCTTGCCGAGGAGGATCTCGGCGACCGCGCGGCCGCCCTCCTGTCCCGGGTACCAAGCCTCGAGGACCGCGGGCACCTTGTTGATCCAGTCCGCGGTGGCGAAGCTGCCGCCCGAGTTGACGACGACAATCGTGCGGGGATTGAGGGCGGCCACCGCCCTGATGAGGTCCGGCTGCGTGCCGGGCAATTCGTAGGTGCGATCGGAGCCCTCGCCCTCGAGCCTCACGTTGAAGCCCACGCAGGCAACGACGGCGTCGGCCTTCCTGACGCGCTCGGCCTCCTCGGGCGTCAGGAGGGGCGGGGTGGCGCCCCATCCAAACTGCACCGCCGGAGATCCCTTGTCGTCGTAATTGACCGTGACCTCGATCGGGTAGGACTTGCCGGCCTCGAGAGCCACCTCGGCCGACAGGAGGTCTCCCCCGCAGAACCAGCTCGTGATGATGTTCTTGTTGCCGACGCTCACGTAGACGCCGCCCTGGCCGCGGATTGCGAAGGTATAGTTGCCCGAGGCTGACGGCCTGATGGAGCCCTTCCAGGTGGCCTCGTAGGTCTTAAGCGGCACGCCGGGTGCCGGTTCACCGCTCGACCAGTCGTGGTCGACGTGGGCGTCCTGCACCGTCTTCAGCTCCTTGTAGCCCGTCTGCCAGGAACCGGTCTTGAAGGTGAGGGTCAGCGGCGCCTCATACTGAGCCGTCTTGGCCCAGCGGTCCAGGAGCTCGGTCCCGACACCGGGAATGTAGTCTATCTTCACCTTCGAGCCCGCGACCTTGCGCAGGCCCTCGAGCACGCTCACGTAATGGAAGGGCTGCGAGTGGGCGCTGCCGCCGCCCGCCGGGTAGGCGTCGGCGTTGGGACCAAGGACCACGATGTGCTTGATGCCCTTCGAAGCCAGGGGAAGAGCCTCGCGGTCGTTCTTTAGGAGCACGATGCCCTCGCGCGCAATCTGGAGCGCCGTCTCGGCGCTCTTCGGGTCGTCCTTCGGAGTGGAGGAGACTTCCTGCGGCCGGTCGAGGAAGCCCATCGAGATCTCCATCCGCAGGATGCGGCGCACCTTGTCGTCGATTGTCGCCTGCGACACCTTCCCCGAGGCGAGCAAGGGGGTGAGCGTCGCCGGGTTCATGTAGACGCCGGAGGGCATCTCAAGGTCAAGGCCGCCATTCGTCACCCCCAGGGTGTCGTGGGCCGCACCCCAGTCCGACATGAGGACGCCCTTGAAGCCCCAGTCGCCCTTGAGGACCTTGTTGTTGAGCCAGTCGTTGGCGCTGCAGTAGGTGCCGTTGATCTTGTTGTAGGCCGACATGACGGCCCACGCGTGGCCGTCCTCGACCGCCGCCCGGAACGCCGGAAGGTAGATTTCCTCCATCGCGCGGATGCTGACGCGGGCATCGATCCTGCCGCGCTCGATCTCCTGGTTGTTGGCCGCGAAGTGCTTCACGGTGGCGACCACGCCGCCCTCCTGCATGGAGCTCACCACGTTCGTGGCGATGACGCCCGCCAGGTAGGGGTCCTCGGACATGTACTCGAAATTGCGGCCGTTCACCGGCACGCGCATCATGTTGACCGCGGGCCCGAGCATGACGCTGACCCCACGGGCCCGGGCGTCGCTCGCCATCGAGCTTCCGAAGCGCTGGGCGGCATTGGTGTCCCAGGTGGCCGCGAGGCCGGCCGTCGACGGGTACGAGGGGGAGAGTCCCCAGTTGCGGACGCCGAGCGGGCCGTCCGCCAGGCGCACCTCGGGCAGGCCGAGCCTCTCGATGGGCCTGATGTAGAATTCGCGGTCGCCGCCTAGAAGAAGCAGCTTTTCCTCCGAGGTCAGGCGGGGGAGGAGATCTTCCACCCGTGCCTCGGGCGCGGCGGTCTTGTCCTTGTAGAGTGGCGTCGCTTCCGCGCAGGCGCGGTCAACGAGGACGGCAAGGCCGAGCGCGGCGACAAGCGCACGCGAAAAAGACGGGGTCATTATTTCGATTTCTTGCGGGCGGTGGTCCGCTCGATGTTCAGGTAGGTCTTGTTGAGCATCTGGCTCTCGTAGATCTCGAGAAGGCGGACGCCCTCCCTTGGCTTCACCATGTCCTTCTTCGTCGCCAAGTCTATCTGGGCCTTCATTTTCCTGCAGAGGTCCTCCTGCTGATACTGCACGCCCTCGATCACGTCCGCGATGCGGCTGCCTGAAAGCGCCTCCTCGATGTAGAAGCCGTTCGGCTCGTCATCCTCGAGGAAGACATGGACCTCGTTCACGCGCCCGAAAAGGTTGTGAAGGTCCCCCATGATGTCCTGGTAGGCGCCGGTCAGGAAGATGCCCAGGTAGTACGGCTTCTTGTTGAGCGGGTGCAGCGCCACGTAGTCCTTCACGTCCTGCAGGTCGATGAAGCTGCTGATCTTCCCGTCGGAGTCGCACGTGATGTCGACCAGGATGGCGTTCACGGTCGGCTTCTCGTTCAAGCGGTGGAGCGGGGCGATCGGGAACAGCTGCTTAAGGGCCCAGTGGTCCAGGAGGGACTGGAAGACCGAGAAATTGCAGACGTACTGGTCGGCCAGGAGCTTCGAGAGGTCGTGGAGCTCCTCGGGCTGGTAGCCCGTCTTCTCGCCCTCCTTGGCCAGCTGCTCGCATATCTGCCAGAAGATCTGCTCGGCCGCAGCGCGGTTCTCGAGGTCGAGGTAGCCCAGGTTGAAGAGCGAGAAGGCCTCGTCCTTCTTCTGCTGGGCGTCGTGGAACCGCTCGAGCCTCCCGAGCTTAGCCTTGTTCCTCAGCAGCACCTCAAGGTCGTTCACGATCTTCTCCTTCTGCTTCGGCTGGTGCTGCTTTCCCAGGGACTCGCGCTTGTTGATGCGCTCGAAGACCTCGACGACCAGCATGGAGTGGGGAGCCACGACCGCGCGGCCCGACTCCGAGACGATGTCCGGCTCGGCGACGCCTGCCGAGCGGCAGATCTCGCGCACGTTGAAGACGATGTCCCTGGCGTACTCCTCCATGGAGTAGTTCATCGAGCTCTCGAAGTTCGATCGGGAGCCGTCGTAGTCGATCCCGAGGCCGCCGCCGACGTCGATGTACCCCATCGGGAAGCCCATCTTCGCCAGCTGCACGTAGAACCGCGTCGCCTCGACGACCGCGTTCTTGATCGTGATGATGTTCGGCACCTGGGAGCCGATGTGGAAGTGGAAGAGGCGAAGCGACGACTTCAGGTGGGCGTGCTTGAGCTTCTCGCAGGCCATCAGGATCTCGGCCGTGTTGAGGCCGAACTTGGCGCTGTCGCCGGTCGACATGGCCCAGCGGCCCTCGCCCCTGGTCTGCAGCTTGGCACGGAAGCCGATCAGCGGCTTCACCCCGGTCTCCTCGGAGATGCGGATGATGTCGTCGATCTCCGAAAGCTGCTCCACGACGATGATCACCTTCTTGCCGATCTTGCGGCCCATGAGCGCCAGGCGAATGTAGTCGTGGTCCTTGTAGCCGTTGCAGATGATGAGCCGGTTGGGGCCCTCGTTCATCGCGAGCGCGATCATGAGCTCGGGCTTGGAGCCCGCCTCGAGGCCGTAGTTGTAGTCCCGGCCGGCCAGGACCACCTCGTCCACCACCTCGCGCAGCTGGTTCACCTTGATGGGGAAGACCCCGCGGTAGCTGCCCTTGTACCCCTCGTCCTTTATGGCCTTCCTGAAGACCTCGTTGAGTTGGATAACCCTGTGGCGCAGCAGGTCCTGAAACCGGATGACCATCGGGGCCTTCAGCCCCATCCCCAGCGCCTCGGTGACGACATCGAGGACCCGGATGCCCCGGCCGTCCTTCAATGGCTGCACGTTGACGAAGCCCTCGGGGTCGACCGAGAGGTGTCCCGAGCCCCAGCGCTTAAACCCGTAGTGTTCTTCGGATTTCGCTGCGGACCAGGCGGATGCGGATTTGCTTTTCAATGTTTCGGAGAGGCGCGGCTACTGAGGGCTTGCCTTCACAAGTGTGGATTCAGTTAGATGCGTGTTTTCTCTTTATAATAACGCAACACGAAATGACCAACCTGATTGCCCAAACAGCGGCCGCGGCCCCCGGCGGATTTCCCCCTTCGATGATCATCGTATGGGTCCTTTTCATCGGCGGCTTCTATTTCCTCTTCATTGCCCCCCAGCGCAAGAAGCAGAAGGAGCAGGAGAAGATGCTTTCCGCGCTGCAGTCCGGTGACGAGGTCGTTACGTCCGGCGGCATCTACGGCGTGATCACGAACGTGAAGGACGACAGGTTCGTCCTGCGCATCGCCGAGAACACGAAGATCGAGATCGGCAAGGGCTTCATCACCTCCGTGGCGAAGAAGCCGGACGCCGAGGAGAAGAAGTCCTCCTGAGCCCCGCGGCCGGCACGGCGTGCCGGCGGAGCGCCCCCCTGGGCGCGGCGGCCCGCCCCGGCCGGCCCGTTCACCCTTTAAAAAACCCAAATCAGATATGCTCAAACGCAACCTTTGGAAGATAGCGGCCAGCCTTTTCATTCTGGGCTGGGCCATCTTCGCGCTACTGCCGCTCAAGGACATCCCGTTCCAGGACTACGTGCGCTCGCATGCCACGGCCAAGACGGACGAGTTCAACAAGATCGTCGACCAGGCGGTCGCCATGAAGGCCTCGGGCGCCGCGCCCAGCGCCTACATCGCGATGAAGCGCATCAGCGCGCAGCAGAAGATCGACATCTCGCAGTACTTCCCGAACCTCCCGCTTGAGGAGACCCTGAAGAACGTCTCGAAGAGGAACGACATCCTGCTGAAGTACCTGCTCGACAGCTCCAAGGCCCGCCTGCAGCTGGGCCTGGACTTGGTCGGCGGCGTCGGCTTCACGCTCGAGGCCGACCTCGGCGACAAGACGGCCGGCTTCGACAACGAGACGGCCGACAAGGAGAAGCTCTCCAAGGCGATCGAGATCATCAGCGCCCGCATCAACTCCTTCGGCGTGTCCGAGCCCATGATCCGCGCGGTCGGAAGGAACCGCATCGAGGTCCAGCTCCCCAACATCAACACCAAGGACAACCCCGAGGTGCTGAACGAGGTGAAGAAGCCCGCGCGCCTGGACTTCCGCATGGTGTACCCCTTTGAGCGCCCGGAGCAGGCGGCCCCCGGCCAGATCCCGCCGGGCTACGAGATCAAGTCCTACGACCACGACCTCCAGGACGGCACGGAGATCTCCGAGGAATACTTCGTCAAGCGCATCCCCGAGATGACCGGTGACGGCATCGCCTACTCGACGGTGCAGCAGGACGCTTACGGCAACCCGCAGATCGGCATCCGCTTCACGCCGGCGGGCCACAAGCGCTTCGCCGAGGTGACGAGGGAGATCGCCGCCAGCGGCGACCAAAACCACCTGGGCATGCTGGCCGTCGTTCTCGACGGCACGCTCTGCTCCGTCGCCACCGTCAAGGAGGAGATCGACAGCGACCAGGCGGTCATCGAGGGCCACTTCGGCCAGCGCGAGGCCCTGACGCTTGCCAACGACCTCAACAACCCCCTCGACCTGCCGCTCGTGGTCAAGAGCCAGTTCGAGGTCGGGCCCTCGCTCGCCGCCGACGCGGTCAAGAGCGGCGTGCGCGCCTCGATCATCGGCCTGGCGGTCGTCTCGGCGTTCATGATCACCTTCTACACGACCGGCGGCCTGGTCTCGGTCATCACGCTCGGAGTCAACCTCATCATCATCCTCGGCGTCATGGCCAACATCGGCGCCACGATGACGCTGCCCGGCCTCGCCGGCATCGTGCTGACGATCGGAATGGCGGTCGACGCGAACATCCTGATCTTCGAGCGCATGAGGGAGGAGCTGGCCATGGGCAAGTCCCTCTCGACCGCCAACCAGACCGGCTTCTCGAAGGCACTGATGACCATCATCGACGCCCACATCGTGCAGCTGATCATCTGCGCCATCATGATCTGGCTCGGCACGGGCCCGATCCGCGGCTTTGGCGTCACCCTCGCGATCGGCGTGCTCTCCACGATGTTCTCGGTGCTCATCACGGCCCACCTCATCATGGAGCTCCTGATCGACTCCGGCATCCTGAAGAAGTTCTCGATGCGGCACCTGCTTAAGGCCATCCACATCGACTTCGTGAAGTACGGCGTGCCGGCAGCGGCGGGCTCCTTCCTGATCGTGCTGATCGGCCTCGGCGTCGTGTTCTACCAGGGCAACAAGATCTTCGGCATCGACTTCTCCGGCGGCGACGTGGTGACCCTCCAGTACACGCAGCACCTCGACGGCAGCGTGATCCGCCAGGTCTCCGATGCCGCCAAGGTCGGCGACATCAACGTGAGCTACGAGAACGCCCTCGGCGGCGGCGGCGAGCAGCTGAAGGTCGAGACCCCGGAGGGCCAGTCGCAGGTACTCGTTGACGCCCTGCAGAAGACGCACCCCGAGGCGGGCTTCGTCAAGGTGGGCGAGGAGCACGTCGGCGCCTCCATCGGCCGCGAGATCCTCTACAACGCGGCGCGCGCCATCGGCGCCTCCATGCTCGTCATCCTGCTCTACATCGCCTTCCGCTTCGAGTTCGGCTTCGGCATCGGCGCCATGGTCTCGATCCTCCACGACATCGCGATGACGATCGGAATCTTCGTCCTCTTCGGCCACAAGTTCTCGGCGCCTATGGTGGCCGCGATCCTCTGTATCGCGGGCTACTCGATCAACGAGACGGTCGTCGTCTTCGACCGCATCCGCGAGGAGCTCAAGATGAACCCGACGGGCTCGCTCAAGGACGTGATCAACACGGCCATCAACAAGGTCTTCGCCCGCACGATCATGACGTCGTCCACGACGTTCCTGGCGGCCCTCTCGCTCTACCTCTTCGGCAGCGGCGTCCTCAGCGACATCTCCTTCACCTTCCTGGTCGGCATCGTCACCTCGACCTTCTCCGCGATCTTCATCGCTTCGCAGATCTTCTACTGGTGGCACAAGGGCGACAGGAAGCACGTCGAGGCCCACTCGGACGTTGCACCGAAATACGAGTGGACGGGTTCCAGCAAGGCGTCGCGGTAATGTGGTTCCAGCGCAATGCTCTGGATACACACGCCCGTCCCGGCTGGTGACGCGGAGGAGCTGAGCAAGCGCGCGGGCGTGGGCCCGGTGCTGGCGGAGCTCCTCGTTCGGGCGGGACACGCGGAACCCGCGGTCGCGGCGGAGTTCCTCAAGCCCGAGCTCTCGCGCCTCGAGGACCCCTTCCTGGTCGGCAACCTCGTGGCCGCGGTCGAGCGCCTGAAGACGGCGATCGCCAACCGCGAGAAGCTGGTCGTCCTGGGCGACTACGACGTCGACGGGGTCAGCAGCACGGCCCTCCTCGTCCTTGTCCTTCGCCGCTTCGGGCTGGACCCGAGGTTCATCGTCCCGCGCCGCTCCGAGGATGGCTATGGCCTCTCCAGGAGCGCCATTGACCGGGCGCTCGAGGGCGGAAAGCCGGACCTCTTCATCGCGCTGGACTGCGGGACGAACTCCCACGAGGAGGTCGCGTACCTCATGGGGCAGGGGATCGACGTCCTGATAGTCGACCACCACCGCTCGAAGGAGGAGGCCGTCCAGAGGGGCATACTCATCAACCCGCACGTGAAGGGCGAGGTGGACGGCCCGTGCCAGAGGGCCTGGCAGCAGCTCTGCACGGTTGGGCTGGTCTTCAAGCTCATGCACGGGCTCTTGAAGCAGCTGCGGATCGAGAACCACCCCGTGGCGGCCCGCATCAAGCTGAAGGACCACCTGGACCTGGTGGCCATGGGCACGATCGCCGACCTGGTCCCGCTCCTGGGCGAGAACCGTATCCTGGCAAGGAACGGGCTTCGCATCCTCCAGGAGACGGCGCGGCCCGGGCTGCGGGCGCTCATGGACGTCTCCGGCATCTCGGTGACGCAGATGATCCAGCCGGTCGACATCTCCTTCCGCCTCGGGCCGCGCATCAACGCCTCCGGGCGGCTGGCCGACGCGGCGCTCTCGGTGGAGCTGCTGCTGACCGAGGACCGCGAGTTCTCGCGGGAGACCGCGAACCAGCTGGACGCCTTCAACCGCGAGCGCCAGGACATCGAGCGAAAGATAACCGAGGAGGCGGAGAAGATGATCGAGGATCACTACATCGCCGACGCGGGCATCGTCCTCTTCAGCGAGGACTGGCATCCCGGCGTCGTCGGCATCGTCGCTGGGCGCGTCACGCGCAGCTACAACAGGCCGTGCATCGTCCTCGGCAACGAGGGGACGCTTGCCAAGGGCTCAGGCCGCAGCGTCGACGGTATAAACCTGGTCGACATCCTGGGCACCTGCCCCGAGGGGCTGGAGAGCTGGGGCGGGCATCCCATGGCGGTCGGCGTCTCGCTCCCAAAGACGGAACTCGCCGGCTTCAGGGGCCGCTTCAAGGACGCCGTGAGGAACCACGCGGGCGGAGCGATCCCCGAGGCCCAGCTCACCATTTCCGCGTGGCTTACCCCGGAACAGATCCACGAAGGACTCATGGATGAGCTGGAGGCACTGCATCCCTATGGCCAGGGAAACCCCGAGCCGGTCTTCGGCCTGAGGGGCGTGGGATTCCGCAGGCGCCCCGAAGTGTTCAAGGTGCGCCATTTCCGATTCTGGCTGGAGGACGGCAGGGGCCGGGCGCTCAACGGCGTCGCATGGAAAATGGCGGACCGCATGCCGCCCCTGGGCGTGCCGCTCGACCTCGCGGTGAAGCTCAATTGGAACTTCTTCAACGACAGGAAGCTCCTTCAGCTTGAGCTTGTGGACTGGCGCCCTGCATCCCCAAAGGCGGGCTAAGGGCCGGCGAAATTTTAGCTTTTTGGCGCAAAGGGGTGATAACTCTTTGCCTGAAAGGGTGTCCAAGGGGAACCCATGATCCCTTCGAACCCTCCCGCCCGTTCCCGTCCACGAAAGTGGAGCACGCTCTCAGCGACGCTGGCCGCAGCCCTGGGCCTTGGCCTCCTTTGCGCCTGCACCGCGACCGTTACGACCGAGCCGGAGACGTATGCACCTCCCCCGCCTCCGCCCCCGCAGTATGCTCCGCCCCCTCAGCAGCCTGACTACGCGCCAGAGCCGGTGGTCTACAGCTCGCCGGCTCCGGTCGTTGAGATCACGGTTGAGAGCGATTTCTATCAGCCGCTGGAGTCCTACGGAACGTGGGTCGATATAGACGGCTATGGCCGCTGCTGGCAGCCGCGCAACGTGGGGGGCGACTGGAGGCCGTACACCAACGGCCGCTGGGTTTCGACCGATGCTGGCTGGTGCTGGCAGAGCAATGAATCGTTCGGCTGGGCGACGTACCATTATGGGCGCTGGAACCAGGACCCGCGGCGCGGCTGGTACTGGGTGCCGCAGACGCAGTGGGCGCCCGCCTGGGTGTCCTGGCGCGAGGGCGGCGGCTATGCCGGCTGGGCCCCGTTGCCCCCGCGCCCCAGGCCTGGATTCGAGGTCAGCGTCGAGATCGCGCCGAGGAACTTCGTCTTCGTTGACGAGCACCATTTCTCGGAGCCTGTCCGTCCCTCGACCGTCATCATCAACAACACGACGATCATCAACAAGACGGTCATCATCAATAATTCCCACGTGACGAACAACGTCACCTTCAACGGTGGCCCAAAGCGCGCTGAGATCGAGAAGGCCACGGGCCAGACGATCAAGCCGGTCGCAGTCGCCCAGATTCGGTCCAAGGAGGATGCGAGGTCGGGCCTGAAGACCCAGGTTAGGCCTTCGGCCAACACGCCGGCCGTGAGCCACAGCCGTCCTGCGGAGGCCCAGTCGCAGCCCTCCCACGCCACCACGGGCATCACCGTGCCAAACTCGGCCAATCACGAAACGAACACGGGAGTCGCCGTGCACGACCAGAGCCAGGGCGACGTCCGCAATGCCGCCGCCGAGAAGGCAGCTTCCGACGCGAAGGCCAAGCAGGCCGCCGCGGCGAAGGCCCAGGCGGCCCAGCAGGAAGAGGGCGACAGGGGACAGGTAAGGCGCCCGAGCGATGCTGCGGATGCCAATCAGGAGGCCGCGGCTAAGGCCGCGGCAGCGAAGGAAGCGGCTGCGCGTCAGTCTGAGGCCAAGCGCGAGGCGCAGGCGAAGCCAGAGGCACCCAGCAGGAATCCAGAGGCGGGCGAGGCACGCCCTGCGGCACAGCCTGCCCAGCACGAGGCTCAGGATGCGAAGGCCCAGGCCGACGCAAAGGCGAAGGCCGAGGCGGCGGCCAGGGCCAAGGCTGATGCGAAGAAGAAGGCCGACGCCCAGAAGGCCAAGGAGGACGAGGAGAAGCGCGCCGAGGAGAACAAGACGCAGCAGTAGGGCATTCCTCCAAGCCGCCTATATTTTGCGAAGCCCGTGCGGCGGATTATTCCGTGGCACGGGCTTCCTGCATTTTGGGTGAAAACTGCGATTGGAAGACATCGGCCCAGAGGTGCTTGCGCATCTCGAGCATTTCCTTGTACATAGCCGAAAACCGGCCGCATTTCGGGAATCGGGTCCGGAAACCTTTCAGCCACTTAGCGCTTGCGCTGCGCCTTCCTAGCATGCTTTTTCTTTAGGTCTTTCACGCACCCGTAGCTCAATTGGATAGAGCGTCTGACTACGGATCAGAAGGTTGGGAGTTCGACTCTCTCCGGGTGCACCACTTTACGACGGGTCAGTGCCAACTTGGTGCCATGGTTTGGCCTGGTTGGCGGGAGGCCGGATCTACCAACTATTCGATCGAGTGAGAACCGCTTCCATCCTCAAACTTTCAGTATTGATGGGCCTGGCCCCCCTCGGCCTATCTTGCCAAGTTGTCCCTCAACAACGTGTTATCGAGGCCGACTCGCTCGTTAGCGGCGGTCCCACGAGCCGCATGTACAATTTTTGCGTGGGTGCTGGCCGCGCTAATGAGGGATTGCGCGCTGATTGGCAGCGGCAGTTGCGCTATGCCCACGACGAATGCGGGTTTCGATACATACGCTTTCATGGCCTGTTCTGCGATGACATGGGCGTCTACCAAGAGGACAAGAATGGAGGGCCCGTCTACAACTGGCAGTATATCGACGAGCTTTTTGATTTTCTCCACAGCATCGGAATGAAGCCGTTTGTGGAGTTGGGGTTCATGCCCAGCGCCCTCGCGAGCGGCAAACAGACTATTTTTTGGTACAAGGCCAACGTGACGCCGCCGAAGGACTACGCTAAGTGGGAGGCGTTCATCAGGGCCTTCGCCAGCCATGTCACCGAACGCTACGGTTCCCAGGAAATCAGAAGCTGGTATTTCGAAGTGTGGAACGAGCCGAATCTGACCGGATTCTGGATGGGGACGACAGGCGGCAAGACCTACGATGAGTTCCTTCCAACCGCCCGGGCCGAGTACTTCAAGTTGTACGAGTCGTCCGCGAGGGCGTTAAAGTCGGTCGATCCTTCATACCGGGTTGGCGGGCCGGCAACTGCCGGAAGCGGATGGATCGACGAGACACTTGCGTACTGCGCGACGAAGAAACAGCCGCTCGATTTTGTCAGTACGCACAGCTACGCCACCATGAGCGGTTATCTCGACGAGAGCGGAAACGCGGGAACCGTGTTTTCGGCTGATCGCAACGCCATCACGGCCGAGGTGCGTCATGTGCGTGAAAAGATGGATCACTCTTCCTTCGCCGGTTCCGAGCTCCACTACACTGAGTGGAGCTCATCCTACACCCCATCCGATCCGATCCACGACAGCTACCACAGCGCGGCCTTCATTCTGGACAAGATCCGCAACATCGGGCCTTCCGCTACGTCTATGTCCTATTGGACTTTCACGGACATATTCGAAGAGGCGGGTCCCAGGACAACGCCCTTTCACGGCGGATTCGGACTCCTCAACTACCAGGACTTGAAGAAGCCGTCCTTTTTCGCCTACCAGTTCCTCAACCGCCTGGGAGGGACCGAGCTAAAATCCAACGATTCCTCATCCTTCCTCTGCAGGAGCGACGATGGAGGAATTCAGGCGCTGTTCTGGGACTTCACGATCACCCATCCGGGACCATCGATCATCGACCAAGAGTATTACAAGGCGGACCATCCTGCCAAGATGAAGGCTTCTGTCGGGCTGCGGATCTCGCATGTCGTCCCTGGCCGTTACACTGTGACCGCCTACAAGGTCGGTTACCGAGCGAATGACGTGCAGGCAGCGTGGCGGGACCTTGGCTCGCCGGCCCAGTTGACACGTTCGCAGGTTGAGGTGCTGCAAAAGGCCTCATCGGGAACGCCGTGCATCCAGGAATCCGTCAGTATTCGTCCCGATTCAAGCTTCTCGCAAGATTTCGAAATGCGGGAAAACGATGTGTGGCTGGTCGAGCTAAGCCCCGTGCGTTGAGTCGTCACCGTGCCTGCAATTCGAAATTAACTCGTCTCGTACTATGGCCAATCCCCGCATCGTGTCCGGTTCCCTTGCAAGGATAGCGGCTCAGAGCGGATCGACGTTCCGCCGGATCTTTATTGCCCTGGCGGTTGCGCTCGCTTCATCCCTGTCGGCCCAGGAGCTTTATGTCGGGGCCAATTACCACCCCCATGACTCCAATCCGGAGACGTGGAGGCACGACATCGGGCTCATGAAGGCGGCAGGTTTTCGCGTCGTACGCATGGGGCATCTGGCCTGGGACAGTTACGAGCCTTCCGACGGAAACTTCACGTTCGCCTGGTTTGATCAGGTGATGGACATGATGAATGACGCTGGGATCAAGGTGGTCCTGGACGTGGCCGTACGGCCTGCGCCCCTTTGGCTGCATCAGAAATATCCGTCGATTGATATTACGGACAGCTCGGGGAGCGTCCTTTACCCGAATCACCGCTACATGGTGGATGTGGGCGATCCCGCGTATCAGAAATATGCTCTGCGCTTTGTGGATGTCCTCAGCAGGCGTTACGCCAAGCATCCTGCGCTTCTTGCCTTCGGCATAGACAACGAGCCTGGCGACGGCCCGATATCCTATTCCACTGATGTGAAGCTGCGCTTCATATCGTGGTTGCAGGCAAAGTATGGCACCCTGGAGGCATTGAACGCCGCCTGGGCCTCGCAGCGCTGGTCGCGCCGGATAGGTGCGTTCGGCGAAGTTGGACTGCCGTTCTCCGGAAAGGTCGAGGGACAGCCCGAGAGGGTACTGGATTTTCGACGCTTCATTTCGGACGAGACAAGCGGGTTCCTCCGCAGGGTCATTGCCAAGGTCAACGAAAACGCACCGGGCGTCCTGACGACGACCAACATGTGGTACTACAGCTCGATGAAGTATTTTGACTATTCCGGAATCGCCTACGACAGGGGTATCGCCAGAGGCGGCTGCGGATTTTACCCCGGCAATTCATTGCAAAGGAACGAGGGCATCGAGGACGCGCTTTTCGGCATGGCCCGCATTCAGTTTGAGAATGACACGCCCTTTTGGTGCACGGAATTCACGACCCACACGGCAGTCCCGGGCTCGATCCGCAAGTCTGCCTATGCCTCGCTCATGCAGGGGAATCAGATGGTGTGCGGCTGGACTTGGCAGTCCATGCATGGGGGTGAGGAACAGTTTCTCCAGGGGATGGTTGACTGGGATGGCATCCCGAATCGCAAGTACGAGGAATACAGGCAAATAGCCGAGGAATTTAAGAAAATCGGACCCCACGGGTTTCCGTATCATCCGCACCCCGAGGTGGCGCTGGCATTCTCGTTTGATAGCCAGATAGCCAGCGCCCACTTTCCCGAGGCGCACGATGCACAAATCGAGACCTGTTTCGCTACGCTCAACGAGCAAAATATCGAGGCGCGGATCGTGGAAATCAGCCGCAGCTCCCTTCATTACAAGCTGCTCGTTGTCCCAGGTGTGACCGTGATGAATGAGCCTACGGCGACAAAGATACGAGAATTTGTCCGCGGGGGAGGGTGCCTCGTCATGACCGGATATTCCGACATGCTAGACGAACACGGGCAGGTCTTTTCAAGCACGCTCCCCGGACGCTTGAGTGACGTCTTTGGGATACGAATCTCCGGATTTGAGGAGACCGAGCAATTCAACGAGCTTTCCAAGCTAGGTCTCAAGGGCAATGCGCTCCGGGTGGCACTGATGGGGCAGGAGATCGATTGCGACTCACCTCGTTTTGACGTGATCCATCCGCAAGGCGCGGAAGTAATCGGTAAGATCGTCGGATTGGATCATGAGTACCCCATCGTCACCTCCCATCCGTTTGGAGCCGGGTTGGCCATTTATGTTGGCCTTCCGGGACGAAAACAGGTCCTCGGTCCTTTGCTGGGCAACCTCGTCAACCAACTCGGCATAAGCAAGGGCCCAAGCGCACCGTCAGGGGTCATGGCGCGGCAAATTGACGCTAGTCATGTCCTTTATCTTAACCTCGAGGGAGTACCTAAACGCATCAAAATTAAGGGGAAGGCGCGAAGTCTGCTTTATGACCGGGATTACGAAGGCTCCTTCGGACTAGACGCGTTTCAGCCGGACTTCGTTGAATGTGACTGAGTGTCCCGCCTTGGCTCCTTTGGACGGACTTCGGAACAAACAGCGCGAGAGAAATCCAACGGTCCCATTTGGGGTCGAATTCATGGACGCCGTCCAAGGATAAAATGGTGGGGCGTTCTGCACTTGCCCGGCTCACCACTTTACGGCTCGTCAGCGGCGAAAAATCCGCCGAGAAACAAGGTCCCATGACGCCCCCTGGAGACCTTGCCCGGCTTTCGGAATGATGGGTTTCAGACTGAGTGTAGGGCGCGCGGGGCTCATTTTGGCCTGCCTTGTGGCATCACTGCATGCACAGGAGCCCGTGGATCCGACCCAGGTCTATGGAAAGGCTTTCCTCAGGACCTGGGTGCCACCCAGGTACCCCGATGGGGCGCTGAAAGAGAAGACACCCGGTACGGCGCAGATCCGCCTTATCGTCGATGAGACGGGCAAGGTGGCGACCTCCCGGATCCTGGACGCCACGGACGGGCAGTTCGCCGACGCGGCGCAGCAGGCGGTGAGGCAATGGGTCTTCACCCCTGCCATCGAAGCGGGAAAGCCAGCCAAGTGCTCGCTCGACACGCTTGTCGTCTTTTCTCCGGACAATCCCTCGCCCAGCGGAAATCTACCGCCGCAGGACCAGATGCCGGACCTGTCGCCGACGACGGACGCCGTCCTCGAGTCATCACCCGACATCAACTATCCGGACTCTCTCTTCGACCGGAAGCTCTCGGGACGCGCGCATTACTTCTGCGATGTCTCGGCGGACGGAACGGTCAGCAAGCCCCGGATCACGGCCGCGACCCACGTGGATTTCGTTCTCCCCGCCCTTCAGGCCATCGAGACCTTGAAGTATACGCCACGCAAGCAGGGCGACCAGCCGCTTGAGTCCCAGGTCGAGGGCGACATCCGCTTCGACATCAACCGGCAGAATGCGACGGGTGTCCTGGCCGCCAACTCCATCTCGGCTCCGGACGGATCGGTGCCTTTGGCCGACATTGTCCCGATAACGATTGCCGACCCGGTGTGGCCCTACGACCTGCGCCTAGCGGGGAAGGGGGGCACGGCCTCGGTCCTCTTCACGGTCGACGTCAACGGCGCCCCCAAGAGCGTGAAGGTTGCCGGGGCGAGCGAACCGGAAATCGGCGCCGCCCTGGTGGCGGCCGTTGAGTTATGCTACTTCTCGGCGCCAGCAGTCGACGGCAGGTCCCAGCCGACGCAGCTCATGCGCAGCGTGAGCTTCACGGTTCCGGACGGGCCGGATGCGCCCGCAGACCCCTTGGCACCGCTGGTCGCCGAGGCGAAGGCGGGGACGGTCCCCGGCGCGACCGGCCTCGATGCGAGGCTTACACCGATATTCCGGGCCTCTCTGGTATACCCCGCGGCCGTCAGGATGATGGGAATGCCGGCCGGCAAGGCCGTCATCGAGTTCATCATCGACCATGAGGGCAGGGTGAGGCTGCCGAGGATCGTCTCGGCGACGCACGAGGAATTCGGCTGGGCGGCGGCCACCGCAATCTCCCAGTGGGTCTTCGAGGTGCCGCGGCGCAAGGGCCAGCCCACGGAGGTGCGGGTCCAGGTGCCCTTCCAATTCAAGGCCCCGACAATTTAGCTGCCGACGGCTCAGCCGCCCCCGGTGAGGCGCCTCACTTCCCCGAGGATTTGCGAGAGCGGCGCCGTCTTCTCGATGTAGCTTGAGACCTTCTTGTGCAGGACCTCGCGAACGACCTTCGGGTCGAAGAGGACCCCGGTAAGTAGGATCATCGGCGTATCGGGCAGCAGCGTCTTCAGACGCGTCACCATCTCCAGTCCGTCGGATTCCTCCAGCTGGAGGTCCGTTATGACCACGTCCGGCCGGTCGCGCACGGCGATCGCCTCGGCCTCGAAGGCCGACGAGACGGTCGTCACCCGGTATCCCGACATCGAGAGGAAGGACTCCAGGAGCTCGCGGATCACAAACTCGTCATCGACGACAAGGATGTGGCGCTTGGCCGCGCCTGCGTGGTCGGTGCTCATGGCCCGCGGCCCTCCCTTGCCTGGATAATGACGACGGCCCCGACGATCTTGTCGCGGTCCCGGAGCGGGAAGAGGGCGAGGACGACCGGTATCTCGCGGCCATGCTTGTCCGTCACGACTGCCGCATGATCCTTGATGTCATGCCCCTCGTTCATTGCCTGGGTGATCGGATCGAGCATCGGGGGCTCACCCGCGTGGACCAGGCGCGCGAGGCTCCCCAGCGGCAGCTGGATCAGCTCATGGGGTTCGCGGCCGGTCAGCTTCGTCACGGCGGGGTTCACGCGAGAGATGTTGGTCGCCTTGGTGAGGACAAGCACCAGGTCGTTGATAGAATTTATGATCAGGTTGTTGTAGCGCAGCTGGTGCTCCAGCCCCTGGTTCGTCCAGCGCCGCTCGAGGTTCTCGGCCTTGAGCCCGTCGTTTGCCGACGCGAGCTCGGCCGTGCGGGCGCGCACCCGCTCCTCGAGCGCGTCGTTCGCCTCCTGCAGGATCGTCGCCGCGCGCCTGCGCGCCGCGAGGTCGTCCCAGATGAGCCAGCCGGCCCCGGCGAGCAGGAGGAAGTCCAGGATGACGCCGGCCCAGACTGTCCAGCGCGTCGTCTGCGCCTGTATGAAGGAGGCCGTGTCGCGCTCCGTGAGGAGACCGAGCTCCTCGTTCTTCAGCTTTTCGAGCGCGCTCTGGATCTCCTTCATTGCGGGCTGGCCCGCGTCCTCGACCAGGGTGGCGCGCAGCTCCGCGGAGTCGCCGGCCTGCCGCGCCTTCAGTATCCCCCGCAGGAAGTCCGCGCGGCTCCCGGCGAGCTCTCCTATGTGCGCCACCTCCGCCCGTTGCGCGGGCTCGTTCCGCGTCAGGGCCAGAAGGATCTCCAGGTGGTCGGAGACGTCGGAGAGCGCCTCGAGGCTGGAGCGGCGGT
>Ga0302319_10000395_pt1 | contig 98925 bp, 70 predicted proteins | sample Bog_T0_2_FD_203319 | JGI IMG/M metagenome (GOLD analysis project Ga0302319, IMG submission 203319) | Peat permafrost microbial communities from Stordalen Mire near Abisko, Sweden - Bog_T0_2 | ecosystem: Environmental > Terrestrial > Soil > Wetlands > Peat | place: Sweden: Abisko, Stordalen Mire... | reverse complement strand
GGAAGTTCATCATCTCTCCTGAGTTCGGCGAACGCGCCGACCTGCAGCGGCTCACTCGGGAGTTGATGCTCCGTGTGAGCGAGGATCTCGGCGGTTCCCTGGAGTGGGTGGCCGTGGTCCATCGCAATACCGAACATCCGCATGTGCATGTTGCATTGAGAGGCCTGGCAGCCGACGGCCAAGCCCTGCGTCTGAGCCGCGACTACGTGAAACGTGGCGTCCGCGAGATCGCGGAGGATCTGTGTACGCGACAGGTGGGATTTAGGACGGCCCTCGATGCTGCGGAGGCAGAACGCCGGGAGATCCCTGAGACCCGGTTCACTTCGCTGGATCGCGCGATCCTCCGAAATGCAGCGGCTGTCGAAAACGGTTTCTCTTTCACCCAATCTGCCGATACCGGTCGCGCACAGAATCATCACGTTTCGGCACGCCTCATTGCGCTCTCACGCATGGGATTGGCAAGGAGAGCAGAGGAGGGCTCGTGGCTACTTCGATCCGACATGGAGCCGGTGTTACGCGCCATACAGCGGGCAGGCGACCGGCAGAAGATGCTCTTCGCCCACGGAGATTTGGTCTCGGATAAACGCCTGCCGGTCGAAGCCGTGGACTGGCAGCAGACTGCAGCGGTCGAAGGTCGGGCGCTCGTGCACGGCGAAGAAGAGCACTCGGGAAAGAACTACCTCTTACTGGAATCTACAGCCGCCAAGGTCTACTACATCCCGTATACACGAGAGATGGAGGAGCGGCGCAGCCTTGGAGGACTGAGCGCGAATTCGTTCGTGCGCCTGCGGAAACTCTCTGGGGACCGGCGGCTCAGAATTGAGATTGAGGATTTTGGCTATGCGGAGGCTATTCTCACTAACCGCGGCCTGCTAAGGGAAAAACTTGAGGTGTTGCGCCGACAGGGGGCTCATCCGACTGATGACGGCTGGGGCGGGTGGCTGGGGAGATACCAGAAAGCCCTTTGCCAGGTCGCCGCGTCTCGGCCACTCGCGAGAACGGAGCAGCAGGTTGACAGGCAACGAGGCCGAAGGCGTCCGGAATTTGAGCGATAGCCGCTCCTTACTCAGTATTCAAAGCAACTACCATTCGGTGAATACCGTCTTCCCACTCGAAGGTTGGCCTTGCTCATGCTGTTCTGGGAGGAAGACCGCGCCGAGATGGACAAAAACGCAATCGAAACTGCGTTCAACCCGGTCAGGATCGGTATGGGCTAGCCGCGGCTTATGTTGCCCAGCGCGGTCTCGATGTCATGCCGGACTTCGTCCGATGGCTTACCGGCCAAGGCCGTCTTCAACTCCGCACGAGCTGCCTCCCTGTCGCCTTGCTGTAGCAGAGCCAGACCGAGGTGGTAATGAAATGTCGCGTCGCCGGGGTACTTCTGCGTCAAACGGCGAAAAATCTGGATGGCGCTGTCGTTGAGACGCTTCCTGAAATAAATCCAGCCCAACGTGTCTGTATAACCGGGCTGCCCGGAATTCAGTTGTATCGCTTGCTGAGCGAACTTCGTGGCCTCATCAAGGTTGCCACCCGTCTCAGCAATCAGATATGCGGCGTTACTCCACGTAGCCGCGTCGTCCGGCTTCAGTTTCAGCGCATCGCGATAGAGCGCGATTGCCTCCGGCCTTCGGCCCGTGAGCGCAAATACTCCGCCGAGGCGAATCATGGGCACCGGATCTTTCGGCGCCAGAGCACGAGCCTTCTCGAGGAGTGGAATCGCATTCGCAAAATCGCCCTTCATGCGATAGGCAATACCCAGAGACAGGCAAACTGCCCCGGAATTCGGCGCCCGAGCCAGGAGTTGCCGGTATTGTTCGATTGCCAGATCGTATTTCGCCTCTAGCGCCGCCGTCTTTGCCAGAAGCGAACGGATCGGAATCGAGTCGGGAGAATTCTTCAATTCATCCTGCAGTACCGATATCGCTTTGTCGGGTTGATTCTCGGCCGTCAGAGTCTCGATTAGTCCGTTAATCGCCCTTGTGTCGTCTCCGTGATTAACGCCCTTGCTTTGTGCCATCAGCTTCCGGAAGGAGTCCTCGGCTTGCTTAAACTTCCTTTCACGCAGCTCCATAACGGCAACCTGAATGTGCACTTCCGGATCGTTCGGGAAATGACGCTCCATGACTGCGAAATCGGCTAAGGCTTCCTGGTCTCGTCCCGAATACATCAGGCCGACGGCACGTGCCAGCTTAACGCTCAGCATATCCGGGTGCAGAGCCAGTATCTCGTCGGCATAATACACTGACGACTTGTAGTCATGCCGGGCCTGAGCCAGTTCCAGCAACGCCAGTCGCGGAGGAAGGGAACTCCTTTGCAGGTTGACCGCCTCCTGGAACTGGACGCGCGCTCCTTCCAGATCGCCTTTCGCCGCAAGCGCCCGGCCCAGATTAAAGTGCCACACGAAATTCTTCGGGCTCTCGTCCACCAGACTTTTCAGTTCTTTGGCCGCCTTCTCCACGTCGTCTGGCTTGCCTACCGCGATCAGCAGGGAGGCCTTCACTCCCCGGGCGGACGGATCGTGCGGTAATCGCTGTAATATCTCGTCCATTACCTGGCTGGCCTCCTCGCCTTTTCCCTGCGCCAGCCAGACGTCGGCGATCTTCCTGAGGTATGCGATCCTCCGTTTTGAATCGACCCTGGTGCCTGCGTCGTACTGGTGCAGGGCATCGTCCCAACGCTGCAGTTTGGCGTAAAGGTCTCCCACCTGAAGCCGCGCATCGGGAAATGTTTTGGGATCGTCCAACAGGCGCTGCATGACGGCCTTCATTTCATTCTCCCGTGAATCCGCCGCGTAAAAGGCCGCCAGTTCCAGAGCAGACGCCGGGTCGGAAGGGTTGTTGGCGACCTTCATCCTGAGGATGTTTTCGGCGTCGGGGAGCCTCTTCACCGCTGCATAATACTTATACAGCAGGTCGTAAATGGGGCCGTAGGTTTTCTCTTTCGCGATCAGCTGAAATACGTGCTGCTCGGCTTCCTTCACCTGGTTATCTTCGAGCAGAACTTCAGTCCAGCCCAATACGAGTTCCGGTTGCAGCGACTTCACCTTGTCGGCCTGGCTGTAAAGCTCTTCCGCGTCCTTATACCTTCTGCTGGCGGCGGCCAGATGCGCCTTCAGGCGCAGGCCATCGTAGGATTGCGGATTCGCCGCAAGCAACTGATCGCAAAGGTTCGTGACTTTGTCAAACAGCGCTTTCGGATGGCGCTCATCCGCCAGATAGGACGAGAATTCCAGATCTGCCAGTTTCGCTTTCGCGTCATCGCGCCGGGGAAGCAGATCGACGGCATGAGACAACTCCACGTACGCCTCCTGCATCTTGCGGTTTCGCCACAACAGGACCCCCAGTTGAAAGTGAGCCTCTCCAAAATTGCCGTCCCCTTGAATGGCTTTACGGTACATCAGAACCGCGTCGTCAGGCTTGCCTTCCGCAGCCAATTGGGTGGCCTTGTCGAAGTAATAATGGGGATTTCGGCTGCAAGCCCCCGCCATGAGGAGCACAATAACTGCTGGCATTACCAACAGATGTTCTTGTTTTAAGCAGGTACGACGCGTGGTTCTGCACCATGATCGCACCTCGCCGTTGAGCGTGGGAGGCGCCTGGTCCGCTATTTCTTGACAATTTCGCCGCATGCCGACAACTTGGGGAGTCTGCCCATTGGCGCGCTCTGACTTCTGATTATCCATGATTCTGTCCGTGAGGACGCTGGACATCCTTCAAATGGGTTCTGGTACCACAGTTACTATCTTTTAGGAAGAACTTTCCGCGTCATCTGTTAGAATCGGCGCTATGAAATGGCTCGCGCGATTGATCCTGCCGCTTGGTATTATCCTTCTGGTCTCCGGCTGCAGCCGAGGACCCTCGTCGATCCCCGCCAGTGGCGACATCGATCCAAACAAGTATTATGCTGTGTTGTTAAATAACAATGCGGTGTACTTCGGGAAGCTGGAAGGATTGGGCAGCCCTTATCCCGTGCTCCGCGACGTCTTCTACATCCAGAGCGGAACGAACTCCGATACCAAAGCGGTAACCAACATTCTTGTGAAGCGCGGGAAGGAACTCCATGGGCCAGATCGAATGATCATCAACGATAAATCGATCGTTTTTGTCGAACCGGTTGGCGCCGATTCGAGGGTGGCTCAGTTGATCAAGGACGCCCAGAAGTAGATCCGTGACGATGTTACCGCGTGTGGCAGCAACGCACGGCGACCCGTGTCAGACACGGTACGAATGGTACGAAGGCACGGCGCTCTATCAAAATGCATCTTTTCTTAACTAAGGTACTATCCATTACAAATTGGTACTAGCCAGATAGATAGCATCCCTGTATACTCCCTCTTATTGAATAGACGGAAAGGGTGGACCGGGACCGCCTTGGTCCGTACGCTTGGGCTGGAAACCAAATAATCCTGGACCTCTGAAGGAGGACCGCAATCAATGAGCGCCATTCTCTCCTGCCCCATCAGGAATCTGCGGCAGTCGCGCCAGATGTCCGTCGCCTGCAGCGTCTTCGCCGTGGCGTGCCTCGCTGTGCCTTCGGCGTTTGCTCAATGCACGCTGAATAGCAGCCCCACCACGTGCACGCTGACAGGCGTTACCCTCAATTCTGGCGATCAATTCGTTGGCACCAATGCCACCATCAGTTCCTCGGGCCCGGTGGCTAATGATGGCCTGATCACGCTAAACGGTGGGGGCGGGGTCAACGTTATCCTGGACCTTAGCGGCAGTACCACGCTCAATGGCACGGGTACGGTGCAGATGAACTTCACTCCTTCCGGAGGTGGTAATACCCTTATCCAGCAGGGTTCTGGCGGCTTGACCCTGACCAACGCCGGCAATACTATCCAAGGAGCGGGCATCATCGGAACCGGTGGTCTGGCGTTGAACAATCAGGCGACGGTCAACGCCAATTCAACGGGACAGACGCTGCTCCTTAACGGTTCGGGTGGCGTTACGAACTCCGGTCTGCTGGAAGGCACAGGCGGCGGCATCCTGCAGACCTCGGGCATCACAGTCAACAACGCTGGCGGAACCATCACCGCTAGCGGCGGCACAGTGACTCTTACCAATACAACCGTTCAAGGTGGGTTGCTGACCACAAGCGGCACTGGTAGTCTCTTGCAGGCATCCGGCAACACGATCCTGGACGGTTCTACTGCCAGCGGAGCGGTGACGCTTTCGAGCGGCAGCACTTACACGACCAGCAGTGCCAACACCGAGATCAACGGGTCGATCGTCAACAAGGGCACATTCTTACTGAACGGCGGAGGCGGCGTCAACGCGATTCTGAGTCTCAACGGCAATGTCTCACTGACTGGCGGAGGCGCGATACAGCTGAACCAGTCTGCCGGAGGGGGCGGCACCTTTATCCAGCAGAATACCGGCGGTTTGACGCTGACCAACGCAGATAACACCATCCAGGGAGCCGGAACCATCGGAAATAGCGGTATCGCGCTGAACAATCAGTCGACGATCAACGCTAATTCGTCGGGACAGACACTGCTCCTTGACGGCTCGGGTAACGTTACGAACTCCAGTCTGCTGGAAGCAACAGGCGGCGGCGTCCTGCAAACCTCGGGCATCATAATCAATAATGCCGGCGGAACCATTTTGGCCAGCGGCGGTGGCAACGTGACCCTGATCAACACAACCGTTCAAGGCGGGATACTGACCACAAGTGGCAGCGGTAGTCTTATGCAGACGACGGGCACCACCCTGCTGGATGGCCACACTGTCGCCAGTGGCGCGGTGACGCTTTCGAGCGGCAGCACTTACACCACCAGCAACGCCAACACGGAACTCAACGGGTCGATCATCAATAACGGTACATTCGTTCTGAACGGCGCTGGCGGCGTCAATGCGATTCTGAGTCTCAACGGCAATGTCTCACTGACTGGCGGAGGCACGGTACAGATGAACCTGTCGACCTCGCCCGGTGGCGGCACCTTTGTCCAGCAGAATACCGGCGGCTTGACCCTGACCAACGTCAACAACACTATCCAGGGGGCCGGAATCATCGGAAATGGTGGCCTTGCGCTGAACAATCAGTCGACGATCGACGCCAATTTGTCGGGACAGACGCTACTCGTCGACGGTTCGGGTAACGTCACGAACACGAGTCTGCTGGAAGCTACGAATGGCGGTATCCTGCAAACCTCAGGCATTATCGTCAATAACGCCGGGGGAACCATTTTGGCCAGCGGCGGTGGCAACGTGACCCTGACCAACACCACCCTTCAAGGCGGGACGCTGACTACGACTGGCAGTGGCAGTGTTATGCAGACGACGGGCAACAGCATTCTGGATGGATCGACCGCCAGTGGAACCGTGACGCTGTCGAGCGGCAGCACTTACACGACCGGCAACGCCAACACCGAACTCAACGGGTCGATCATCAACAAGGGTACATTCGTGCTGAATGGCGGTGGCGGAGTAAATTCAATTCTGAGTCTCAACGGGAATGTCTCACTGACTGGCGGAGGTATCGTACAGATGAATCAGGCGACCACGCCCAGTGGCGGCGGCACCTTCATCCAGCAGAATAGCGGCGGTTTGACCCTGACCAACGTCAACAACACCATCCAGGGAGCCGGAACTATAGGAAATGGTGGCCTGGCGCTTCTCAATCAGGCAACGATCGATGCAAATTCATCGGGACAGACGCTGCTCCTCAATGGTTCAGGTAACATTACGAACACCAGTCTGCTGGAAGCCACAAGCGGAGGCAATCTGCAAATCTCGGGCATTACCGTCAATAACGCCGGTGGGAATATCACCGGCAATGCCGGTTCAGTCGATATTGTCAGCGCGAGAATTCAGGGCGGTACACTGAACACGCTGAACGGCGGTGTGATGCAGACCCTGAACACGAGCGTGCTCGACGGGTCGACCCCCAGTGGAGCTGTGACCCTGTCCGCCGGTAGCACCTACACCACTTCCGGTGGCGCCAACACCGAAATCAACGGGACGATCACCAATAATGGTATGTTCGTCGTGAACGGCGGCGGCGGCAACAATGCAATTCTGAGTCTCAACGGCAATACTATATTGAACGGCGGAGGCACGGTGCAGTTGAACGTGGCCGCGACCCCGGCTACCGGTGGCACCTTTATCCAGCAGAATACCGGCGGTTTGACCCTGACCAACGTCAACAACACTATCCAGGGAGCGGGCATCATCGGCAACGGCGGTTTGGCGCTGCTCAATCAGGCAACGATCAATGCAAATTCATCCGGGCAGGCGCTGACACTAAACGGTTCCGGTAACGTCACGAATACAGGTCTGCTGGAAGCCACAAGTGGTGGCACCTTGCAAATCGCGAGCAACACAGTCAACAACGCTGGCGGTAATATCACTGCCAATGGCGGCACAGTCGATATTAACAGCGCGACAATCCAGGGCGGCACGCTGAACACGCTTCACGGCGGAGTAATGCAGACCGTGGGCACGAGCCTTCTCAACGGAGCTACCCCCAATGGAGCTGTCACGGTTTCGGCTGGCAGTACCTACACTACTTCCGGCGCCACCAGCACCCAACTCAACGGGACGATCACCAACAATGGTACGCTCGCTGTGAACGGCGGTGGCGGCAACAATGCGAGTCTGAATCTCGTTGGCAATACCACCCTGAACGGCGGAGGTATCGTGCAGTTAAACACGGCCGCCGGAGGGGGCGGTACCTTCATCGAGCAGAATTCCGGCGGTTTGATCCTGACCAACGGCAATAACACCATCCAGGGAGCGGGCGTTATCGGGAATGGTGGCCTCACGGTTAATAACCAACTGGGCGGAACCATTCTTGCCAATGCGTCCGGTCAGACATTAACCATAAATGGAAGTGGTGGCCTCACCAACAGCGGCACATTGCAGGTTGTGGCCGGCAGCTCAATGGTGGTCAACTCGAACCTGACCAATTTCTCGGGTGGCACCGTGACAGGGGGTACCTACATCGTACAGGGGACTGCGGGATCGCCTGGAACCCTTCAGATCACTAGTCTCGGCAACAGCGGTGGCGAGATTGTTTCCAACAATTCGACTATCGTTCTGGACGGTCCGACGGCGGAGATCACCGACAATGCAAGCAAGGACGCTCTATCGAACTTCCAGGATAATCTCAGCGGAGGCAGTTTCACTGTAGAGAATGGCCAGGCTTTCTCCACCAACGCCAACGGCACGAATTTCCAGAATGGCGGCGCGGTGGATATCGGTTCGGGCAGCAGCTTCACGACAGCCAACCAATACACTCAGACCGGTGGCACCACGCAGGTCGATGGCACGCTAATCGCTACTGGCGGCCAGGTCAATATCAACGGCGGGACACTATCCGGCACGGGAACCGTTGATCCTCCTTCAGCTGGCGTGTTCATTAACGTCAATGGCACATTGAGCCCTGGCGACCCGGGCAGCACCGGGACGATCAACATCGGCGGCAACCTTTCCGTGGCGGGGACCCTCAATGAGTTGATCGGGGGAACACCAGTTTCCGGTCTGTTCAATGTCACTGATATCTCAGGGACGGCAGACATCTCCGGAGGCACCATCGACATTTCGCTCATCAACTCCTTCACCCTCGCCAACAACGCCAATTACAGCTTTGTCGTGATGGACGCGCAGGGCGGCCTTGGCGGAACGCAGTTTGCAAACGTCAATTTCCTGACACCTCTGGGAGTCGGGGACACGTACAGCCTCGACTACAGCAACCCTGACGAGGTGATCATCGATCTCAACGGCGCTGTCACCACGACGACTCCCGAGCCAACCTTCTTCGTGCCGCTTGTGCTTGGCATCGGCTTAATGATCGGCGTCAAAATACGCAAGCAACGCCGCGGCGCGACGGTAGCATAGTAGAGTAGCTTGTCTTTCGGCGCCAGCGCTCTCCGGGACAAGAGGGCGCTGGTCGGCGATCCGGTCAACGCACCCTGCGCTCAGCATCGGACTTTGGGGTCGCGCTTATTTAATCTCCGGCGCGGGAGATTCACGATTAGTTCTTCCGCCAACTCTTGAAAGGAGCTGTCAGGTATCGAAGGGCCCGGAACACACGCCCTCCAGCTTGTTATTCGGGTCAGGACCCTCCCGGTACCAGAATGGCACCTCTGTAAACAGTTGATTCACTTGTCAGAATTAGCCGCCGCCTTTCGCTATCATTAAACGGCTTGGCGTTGGTCGAAGGAGGATAATACGGACAAAGCGAAGGCAGAACCGGAAACTACATTTCTCGAGAATCTACCGGGAGCCGCGCGCAAGAGTGTAGGACTGGTTTTTTGGGCATACGTCGGATGACGAGCGCTTCCATCGAGCGGCTGTTAGGCACCACGTTATGATTTCGTCGTCGGTGATGTCAAGTATTCTTCCGGCTGGAGTATCGGTTTGTGAGCTTACGGGCGCAGCCAAACCCGACCGGCTTTACCCGGAAGAGGAAGCGCTGGTAAGTCGCGCGGTGCTCAGGCGCCGCAGAGAGTTCGCACTTTCCCGAACGTGTGCGCGGCGCGCTTTGGCTGACATAGGTGTTGCGCCGCTTCCGATCCTTTCAACACCGGATCGGGCTCCCATGTGGCCGCCAGGCGTGATCGGAAGTATCACCCACTGCGACTCATATACCGCCGCCGCCGTCTGCTCCAGTCGGCATTTTCTGTCTCTTGGGATCGACGCGGAAATCAATCAGCCACTGCCGGAAGAAGTGCCGGCGCTGATTTCTTCGGTGACCGAACAGCTTCTTATCAGGCAATTGCCGGATAGTTCGATTTGCTGGGATCGCGTACTATTCAGCGCCAAGGAAAGTATATTCAAAGCCTGGTTTCCGGTTGCGAAGCGATGGCTGGATTTTCGTGATGCTGAGGTGACTATAGATCCCCTTCGTTTTACATTCCACGCTGAGATTTTGGTCGAGAGTCATTTGACCGGCCCGTCATTCGATGGCAGATTTATGCTACACAACACCCATCTGCTGACGGCTGTTTGGTTGCCCCACCAGTGAGCATGAACGGGCTTTAGTTAGAGAGCTTTCAACATTTCAAAACGGGTCAATCACTCTGCAGATGTTCAGATAGACAGCTCACCACAATCTATACCGTCGCAGTTCCACTACGGAAGGATCGCCCGACAGGTCGGTTCGCAGCACAATTAGATTTACAAAGAAGCCAATAAGGGCTTCTGTCCGGCCTCGACTACAGCAACCCCAACGAGGTGATCGATCTCAACGGCGCTGTCACCACGACGACCGGCGGCAAAATACGCAATCGGCGCAACGATCACGAGGTAGGTTACCTTTAGCTTCCGGCGCTCTCCGGAAACAGAGGGCGCAGATCGGCGACCGCTCAACGCAACTTTCGTGCAGCATCAGGCCCTTAGGGACGAGCATATTAACCTTGGTCCGATCAAATTGCACGTAAGCCTCTGGTGGCGACTCCGCCGGACGCTTACAATTGCACGATAATGCCGCTTCTTCACCTCAGGTCGCGTGACGCACCCTGCTTCCGTATTCGCTGTCCGTCTGGGCAACCGCTATTATGGTGTCAGCTTTGTATTACCGGTGGCGCATCTGCCTACAGTACTATGAGATGCGATTGCTTCGGCTTAAGGAAGATTTCGAAGTTGTAAAATCCAGACTTGCGTAACCCCTCTTCAAGTTACGCGGTATGCACTGCGCAGGCTTCAGGGAATCGCCACCTGCAACACATTGGACGTACCGGTCGCGTTTGTGGCCGTTACGGATACCGCGCTGATGCTGTTCGCCAAATTCGTGCCAACGGGGGCGCCGCTCTGTGCAAGATTGAAAGGAACCGTGACTACGAACTGGCCGCCCGCGGCTTGCGATGCGGTACTTGGAAAAAATGCTGCTGACATGCCGCTCACGTCCACCGCAAGAGTTGTTGCGCTCAGAGTGGATCCGGAAGCAGGCGTTAGCCGAAAAGTCAAAGTCTGCAGCGATCTCGTGGGAGTGAAACCTGTCACGGCAACGGAGAAGCCATTAAGGGCCTGAGCGCTGATTGAGGCTGCTATAAGTGTGGGAGCCTGCGACGGAACGGTCAATTGGAGGGTGACCGGGTTGGCCGGGGTTATATCGGTTCCACCAGCAACAGCAACTGTAAAGTCGGGAGTGATCAGAATCGTGCCGGCAACAGTTCCGGTCTGAAGCTGAATTTGCGTTGACCCATTCGGGAAAACGGCATTGAGGGTATTAGCCGGGATTGTAAAAGCCACCTTTTGGCCGCCAGAGGAGAACTGAACCGCCGGATCGGGCACGAAACTGTTGGATATTATCGTGATCGTCAACGTGCCGCTCAGGGAAATCGAGTAAGGGCCCGTGAGAGACAAACCCACAGCCGGTTGCTGGAAGGGTTGCTGCGTGCCGGATGCGCCGGTGAATTGATATGCAGGCAAAGGCGGCGGCGCAGTGGAAAATCCGGACAGGACAAAAGTCTGACTATTGATCAGCAGCGTGGAAGCCAAAGCGCCCACCGTCAGCGGAGAGAAGTCGATGGTAAAGGTCGTGACAGCCCCCGGACTAAGCGTTAATGGCAAAGCCGGCAAATTAGCAAGCGTGAACGTGTTCGCGTTAGCCCCGATACCGATGCTGGCTATTGGGGCGGCGGTGGTACCCGTGTTCGTAACGCTGAACTGAACGGCCGAGGTTTGTCCCTCGGCTACTGTCGGAAACGATAACGCACCACCCGGGACGACAGTCGTAGTGGTTCCGGCAACCTGGTACGAAAACGACAACAGCGGCCCAAGAGCGCTCGCCGAGAGTGTGAAACTGTCGCCACCGATCAGCAACCTTCCATTGGAGGGTCCGGGCTGTGTAGGCGTGTATACGACCGTCAGGGAGTTGCTTTGCTGAGGTTGAACCGTTAGAGGCAGGAATGGTGCGTTGATTATGGTGTATCCCGCGCCGCTTACGGCCAGTGTGCCCAGATTGACGGCAATTGTTCCGGTATTCTGAAACTGGATGAGGGCGGAAGACGTACTGCCCACTTGGGTATTGCCAAGCGTTACGATCTGGCCTGGACTCAAGGGCGAAGTAGTGCCACCCTCGGTGACGGTATAACTCAACAGAGACGTGACCCCGCTTCCCGCGAGTGTCGCTGCATAAGTGCCACTTGCGAAGGCAAGCTGCAACGAGCCCGGGACACTGCCGGTTGAAGTCGGCTGGAACTGAACCGTGAAATTGAATTGCGTACCGGGGGTGAGCGTTATTGGCAAAACCGGAATGCCTCCCAGTTGATATCCGCTCCCGCTCGTTGTAACCGAGTTGATTGTACCCGCCCCGCTTCCTGTATTACTGATCGCAAGCGTTATTGACGAAACGGCATTCACCGCGGTGCTGGGAAACTGGATGGTACCGCCGCTTGCGATGGCCTGGAATGAATTCGTCGCCGTTATCTCACCAACTGTAAGATTAGGCGCCGTCCCGGCCAAGTTAAAGATGACGGCGCCCGTTCCGGTGGTAGTAACGACGCCCCCGACGACGACACTTTGCGTGTAGGACCAAGTTAACTGACCGCTTGCAAGTGCACTGCTGATCGGCGAGTAATTGAGCGTAAACGTAACCGCTTGAAACGGAACGACGTTGTACGAGAAACCACTGTTTGTCGATTCAGTGAAAGGTCCGAAGAGCTGCGGTTGCTGGGAAAGGTTTATCGTGGATGTTCCGACGTTTGTGAGTGTCACGGTGGCAACCGCGCTTTGGTTCGAGGCCAAAGCGTTCATGGTGACGGTGCCGCCGTTGCCGACGCTGGTGGCCTGTCCGTTCTGCGTGACGACGATAGCAAATTGCGCGTGCACAGGCAAGGCCACAGCGGCGACGAACGAGAGCAACAGTAGGAATCGCATTCTCATTGTCCCCTCGGCACGAACGAAATCGTCGCGGGGACATTAGTGGTGAGGAAATAGAACGGCTCATTTACGAATTGACGTCCGACGTCCCCGGCATTCATCAAAAAACGGTCGGGCGCAAAACTTGTCAGTGAGGCAGGCACCGCGCCCGATGGGAGTTCCGCTATCGGCGAGACGCTGGCCGCACTGCCGCTACTCCTGGCACTTACGTCAAAAACGCGGATCACGCAGTCAGCGCGATCGGCAACAAAGAGTCGATTTCCGTCGGAAGACATTACAAGAGCGGACGGATCCTTGACATATACGTCCGAAAATACAACTGTTGTGAAAACCGGCGTCGCCTCAAGGTTCTGAATCTGAACAATCTGGTGGTTGAGGGCGTCCGCGACGTAAACGCCGCTGCTGCCTGGAGCGAAAGCAGCGGCAACAGGGTGCCCGGAGAACGGGATGTTCATGGGAGGAACGGTGCTGGATGTCAGCCAGATTTGCCAATTTTCCCCGGTACGCGAAACCAGGAGCACTTGATTGGCGGACGAGTCGGCCGCCAGAAGACTCCAGACAGTTTGCTGACGGCGCGAACCAATCCGACGGGCATCGGCACTGGTCAAACTGGTTGAAACGGTTGGGTTGTAAGACTCCAAATTCCAACTCGACAGGGGAACCGGCCTGGAACTGAGATTGGTTAACCAGACAATTTGCGCACGGGATGTAAGAATGGCGGCTTGATTGGCGTCGGCCGCCCAAAATGTCTGTTGAGCCAAAGGAACGCGATCGAGACTTTGGAATGCTTCCGCAGCAGAAAGATCTGGAATCCAAACCGTTAAACCATTACTCTCAGCGAGAGCGGATTTTTGGTTTGGCGCCACAGAAAGCGAGTCAATTCCACCGGCTACAGATGGCCCGAGGAGAGCCGCGCCGATTGAGCCAGCCACAGGGCGAATGCTCCGGTTGATCGAATCGTAAACATAACCGCTCACAGGAGTCGTCCAGTTGCCGGTCTGGGCGGACGCGTTTACGCTGAACGGAACGATCGCCAAAAACACAATGGCCCCCCCCGTCTTATTTGCGCGCTTTTTCATCAGGCCAGCGATCGCGATTCGGTCAGAATGAGAGCGGGAAAGTAACATAAAATTTTCTATGGCACAATGACTGGCGTGCCAGGGGTGACGACGACAGTTTTGCTGGAACTGTTGTGGAGTACGACCACAACGATGATTGCGGCTACCGCTCCGCCGGCAAGAGCCCAGAAAATCTTCCTCTTGTACCAGGCTCGTGGCGGCAAGGCGGGTCCGAAATAGGATCCTTCGGAATTTGTCTGACTAACAACCGCCTCGCCCTTGCGGTCGCCCGCAGTGGCTGTTACGACGATTCTGAACTTACCCACCCCTGCCGGGACGATGGCCGGTGCGATTGCCTGGCCACGCGCATCAGACCGAGTGGAAAAGGTCCCGCCACCCTGAGGGAAAACTCCGCCAGGTCCCTGGACGGGAAGAGTAAACGTAACGGATGCATCCTCCACAGGGTAGTCGTTCGAATCTTTAACCTCGATCGCCAAGGCAACGGAGCTTACCAGGGAAATCGAATTGACTGCGTTGCTTCCCTCGAGAATACCTATCGTGAGCCGCGTACCCGACGTTGTCGGCACCGCAGACGGCATGGCGGCGGATGCCACCGGAGCGGGGGGAGTCTGCCCAAAGCCATAAGGTGCGGCAAGAAGAATGGCGAGAAAGACGCAAAGCGGATGGGCGATGCCCGCACGAATCATGATCCGGTTTTCTCCGTCGGAGGAAAATAAGGAAGCATAGAGGTGTAGACGGACTGAGCCAGCCGAATCGCACTGGCATCGGCAGTAGAAACGTCCTTTTCAGACACGGGAACTATGATGCGTACGAGCGCCATGTCGGTGCGATTGTCAAGAATAGCATCCAACACTCTGTGCCCCCTTAGTTGTTGTTCAAACGTGTAAACGCCTTTGGGAGTCTGGAACCAGTATACGACCACTTGTTCGCTTTCGTCTTTCTTAATTCGGTAGTAATTCGCCAAAAAAGAGAAGCCCGAGTTCGGCAGCATCACGCGTTCCAGGCGGGATTCTACCGGGTTCCAGCCCGCGCCCGGAAGACAGACTTTCGGATCGTGAGCGTTTTTCGACTGAAGCTGAGTCTTGTAGTACGCCACGAAGAGTTCAGCTGGCTCCGGATCGTCGTGACCGCGGTACTGTCGGGCCAGATAGTCGTCTGGTCCAAGGGCGGTAAGCGTATCGGGCGGAATGGTTTCATCCGCTCGCCATTCCCAGCTGCCCAGCTGGCGAGGCATATTGGACAGCGGAGGCGGCGAGGGCAGGTATGGCTCTCTTCTCAGAGTGCTGGACATGATCGCTTGAATGATGAAGATTGTGACGACTGCGGCCATGAGTACGTTGCGGCGAGTCATCGCGCCATCTCCGTGGAATTGGCGCGCACCCGGGCGCGAAGCACGTGGCGGATTTCGAGGTGGATCGCTAAGACGAGTGCGAAGCCAAGTGCAAAGGCCGTCCACCCCACGATCTCGTGATACGTACCCTCGGTCCACGCCTGGTTGTATTTGCCCAGGATGCCGGTAGTGGTGATCCTGAGTACGTTGACCAGAATTGCCGAAGGAATAGCAAACACAACGATCCCGAGGCGCAGCCATAACCGGCTCTCGAAGAAATAGCCATAAACGAGACAAAAAAACGCCAGCGTAATCAGGGAACGAAGCCCGCTACAAGCTTCAACCACCGACAGACTCATGTACGTTAGTTGCAGAACATTGCCTTCGCGAATGACACTGAAACCCAGCAGTTCGAAAGCGGATTCCGAAAGGCGGGAGGCGAGCAACTGGAGCGGCTGCGTAATTTCTCCATACAGGACATCAGGTATTGGGAAAGTGAAAAACAACAGACCCAGTGGAAACGCAAAACGCCGCAGCGTGGGCATGCCACCGGCCCAAAGCAAACAACCTGCGAGCGAGAACAAAAAACCGAGTCGGGAAAAGGTTGAAGAATTCGCCAGAGTGGCCACTGTACCAATGCAGGCGCCGATCCCGACGAACGCAACGGACCATGGACTCGCGGCCGCCGACGGGTAGAGCAGTGCGTTCCGCTGATTCCACGCGACGTACGTCGCCACAATAGGGGCGAAAAATCCATACGCCATATCATCGCTGAGGATAATAGTCTTGCCCGTCATCAGCAGCATCGGGTGATAGCAGACGATGAGAAGAAGCGCGAGGAGAGCTAGAATGGCCACTTTGTGCCAAGCGGCACTGATAGTTTGTCCAGCCGGGATGACCGCTGGACTGTCTTGAACCGTGACGTTACCGGCTTCACTTCTATGTGGCATTTAGCACGACGCGATGTTATGAAGATAGCACGCTTGGCGAGCATCAAACCCCGCTAAACGCGCGTGGAGTACCAGTATTCACGGGTGCGCGGGGCTGGCGGGCTAAAAACGGAATGGGATTTCGAGTACAACGTCCACGTCCATAGCTTCTCCATTGCGAAGTGCAGGCTTAAACTCCCATGTTTCCAATTCGTCAAGGGCCCGGCGCCGCAATTCAGGATCAATGGGCCCACGCAGCACGATGACAGAGCCGAGGTGCCCCGCCTTGTCCAGCAGCGCGGCAAACTGGAAGGTGGCGGAAACCGGCGGTACCTGGGGCCCCGTCCCACCGCCGACCGACGAAAAAGTGCGTGCCGGGATGGGGGCCAAAATCCGCGGTCCGGACGAAATTTCCGGCGGATCGTGGTCGGAGAACCACATCACCCAATCACCACCGTATGCTGGTAGGGCTGGGCCCGGAATAACGAGGGCGTACACGTTCCGGTAGGCGAACCGGGCTTCAACGCTAGCTGGAATTACGCGTGACGAGGGACGTAACGGCGCCGACATCGTTCGGTTGACACGAGGCAGGACTATCTCCTGGGGCACTCGCCGATCGGGTATTGGCAGTGACAGCGGAGAGCCCGGCGGCAGTTGGTCCGGCTTGCCACGGGACAGTATTCCCGGAACGACGGTACCGGACGAAGGATTTACGCCGCTGGACGGCGTCCCGGCTTCGGGCGCCCTGGCTATTTGAGCCCCCCGCGAGCCGGGTGGCGGAAGAGCGGTGCCGGGATTCAATCCGACGATTACCATTTGCAGACTCGAAATTTGCCCGGCCTGCGCATCGATTGAAGGGACATCCGGAACCTCCACGCGCGGAGAAGCCTTCGCGCCGCCGCGTGCAACCGGCGCGACGAAGGGTTTGGGCGGAAGCTTCTGGAGAGATGCCATTGCGCCAAGAACGTTTCCGGCTTGCGGCTTAGGTACGTTCAGTAGTTGTGGTATGTCAATGGCGGCGACTGAGGCAGTTTGTGGCCGATTTGGATTTGCTGGCGGCACAAACACCTTTGGCGGGAGCTTGACGGCGATGGATACCAGATTAGGTGCCGGCACGTCCGCCGGCAAGAGTTTGGGCTGATCTGGTTGTCGAATCACCTGACGGGTCGATTGCGCATCCTGCGAACGAGTGATGAGGGCTTGGTGAGGATCCAAAATTCCCTCCGGGTTTCTGGAAGGACCGAAGGGGTGATCGGGGCTGATTTCGGGGACCGTTTTTCGGAAGTCATACCAGATGATCTTGTGATCGGTGGACTTGACGGGGATTGGAAGGACCTCGTAGTGAGGCACAGTGGCAGGCGCGAACGCCAAGTCGATCGAAGTGAGCAAGCCGATTGCGCCGACGTGCAGAAAAAACGAAAGTGAAAACCCAGGCCATCGGTTGAAGCCAGCCATTCGTTGCCGATTATACCGGACGGCGGAAGAACAGACCGCCACCCGGTAGCTACAAGCTTAAGCTTTTTTTCGGCGCCGAGCGGCGAATGCCAGACCGCTCATGCCGAAAGCCAAAGTGCCATAAAAAGCCGGCTCAGGGGTAGGATTGAGCCCTCCCCCCCCGGTATTACTCAACTCCACGAGGAACGTCTGCGCATTACCGTTCGGATCCAAGCCGCTGGGGTCTACCGCGTCCCACGATAACACTGCAAAATTGTCGGCCGTAGAGTCATAATTGCTCGCCAGCGATGCCTGATATATCCAATAGTCAACGTCACTTGTTGCCGGAGTGCCAGCTGTCCCAAGGGAGGGGAAATAACTGAAAGGTTTTTCCGTGGCGGTGTTGTTGCTCATGATGTCCCATATTGCGCCTTCGATAGCGTTAACTTCTGGTTGGCCAGGATCTCCCGCAGTGCCATCAACCGATGCGGGGAATTGTGGGAACTGGCTGACAAGATAGGCCGCCATTTCGTAACGGGTCGTAGCGTCGGGGGCCAGAGTGATGCTGCTAGCCGGCAGACCGGTGGGCAACGAAATCGTCTGATTCGTCCACACCGCAGCGCCGGGACTGTTGGTTACCCCGGAGTACCTAACGTCGGCAGCATAAGTTGTGATTTGAGGGAGCGCGACCACTTGAGCGAGGCCAGCTTGGCTAAAAGTAAAATCCTCTTGGGAATCGACGCACCAGAAATTTATCGGGACTTGGTTCACATTACCCGTGCCGATGCCGAGGGTGCCAGTAAATTCACCACCACACGCGATGCCGCTTACCGTCACGCATGATGACCCCGAGGAATAATTGGAAGTGGTGAGGGTATCGAGACCGAGGTACGACGAGGATATGGGCGAGTTCGCATACGCCAGCGATGTGCCCGTAAGAAGAAAAAATCCGATACACCTGAGACTAATCATGCCGTTGTCCTCCGTTAGCTATCAGCGGATATCCGAATGATATCGACTGCCGCCTAACCTAAGATAGTGTTGCAATGCTATAAAAGTCAATGGTTTAGTGCGCCGACGTACAATGAGCGTACTGGTACCGATTGCCTACAAAGCGCCTTTCAGAAGCTTTCGGATCTCCGCTTCCTCGGCAGGGGAGGGGTGGTTCCGTAGAGCGGCCTCCAGCTCTGTACGTGCTCTATCCCGGTCTCCGCTCTGAATCATGGCAACGGCGAGATGTGTCCGGTACACGGGAATATTGCCTTGCCTGACGACTAACTGCTGAAACGTTCGCAAAGCATCGCTGAGTTTCCCCGACTTTAGATAGATCATCCCCTGGGTATCTGCAAATGAAGGATTGCCGGGCTCTTTCTGAAGAGCATTCTGGGCGAGGATTGCCGCTTCTTCGAGATTCTTGCCGTCCACCGCCAGTTGCCAGGCGAGCGCATTCATGAGACTAGGGTCATCCGGTCGAATTTTGAGATTGCCCCGGGAAACCTGGACCGCCTCATCAAAACGACCTGCTTCCGACAGGGCATTGGCAAGATACGACCCCGGTCTTGTGTCTCCGGGATTTTTGGTTTGAGCCAGGCGGAATGCGGTGATCGCCTGGTCCGATTGGCCCTTCCGCCGATACACTTCACCCAAGAGGATAAGGTGTTCCGGAGTCTCAGGGAAGTCGGAGGCGAGTTTTTGGGCTGTTTTGAGCGCAAGGTCGAGGTCGCCAGCCTGGGCTGCAGTGGAAGTGAGTAGCTCAACCGTCTGCGCATTTTCCGATCGCGCCGCGTCAGAGCGGGCGACAGCCAGAGCTTTTTGTAGCTGCCCTTGGTTGGTGTATACAAGTACGAGACCCTTCGACGCGCGTACATCACCGTTTCCCGGCTGATCGAGGCGGCGGAAAATCTGTTCTGCTTCGGGGTAATTCTTTGTTTCCACGTCGAGGGTAGCCATCTGGAGCCACGCTTCCGTAAGATTCGGGTTTTCAGCGGTGAGGCGGTGCAACTCAGAACGTACTTCGGGGAAACGACCATGCAGAGCCCAAGCGGCCGTCCGGACCAGGATAGCACCTGTGTTCTTCGGATCAATCGCGAGCAGGCGTTCGGCATAAATCAGTGCCTCATCGGGTCTCTGACTGCGAATCGCGAGGTCGGCCAACTCCCTCAAAGCGTCCCGGTTGCTCGGGTCGCGCCGCAGGACATCCCGGAACAACGATTCAGCATCCCGATCTCTGCCGAGCTGCCGGTAGGCTCGGCCGAGACTGTCGCGAATATCATTTCGGGCAGGCTCTTTCTTCACGAGAGCAGCAAGGTCCATGACCGCCTGTTGCACTTCGTTCGGTTTGCCCGACGCCATCCGCAGATCCGCCCGCGAGGCGAGGGCCTCGACATCGTCGGGGAATTGCTTGAGAAGCGCTTCGACCGCGTCGGAAGCTTCCTGAGTGTGGCCCTGAGAGAGTTGCACAGCGAGAATGCGCTGCAGATAATCCTTCGTTCTGTCCGGCTTCCGCTGGTGGGAGGATTCCAGACCCTTTTGGTACAAACGGATGGCTTCCGCGGGATTCCCGGTCCGGCGGTAGAAATCCCCGGCATCAAGAGGAGCAGTGGGGTAATCGGTTGAGTTGGCAACAAACTCGCGCAGGACGTCATCCGCCTGCTGAGACTTCTTTTGGCTCCGGAAATAGTCGGCCAGTTGGACAACGAAGAAGCCTTGTTTGGGATTGTTTGCGATTTTGGACCGGAGGAGGTGTTCGGCGTCGGCCGCTCGGTTGTTCGCGATGTAGTAGCCGTAGAGCGTGTCGTAGAGGGGGCCATAAGTCTTGAAGGTGGAAAGACCGGCACCCGCAACTTTTTCAGCTTCCGCGCCCTGATTGTCGGAGACCAGTGTTTCTGCAAGGACGGTGACAACTTCGGGGAGGTTCGGGTTGGAGGCGAGAGTTTCCCGGAAATACAGAATCGCTTCTTTGGGTTTCGCGTCGGCGATTGCAAGATAGCCCTTCAGGCGAAGGCCCTCGAATGATCTCGGATTGGCCGCCAGAAGCTCGGCAGCCATTCTGCCAGCAGTGTTGTAGACCTGCCGCGGTCGGCGTGGATCCCTCAGGAGTGCCGAGATCGCAACGCGACCCAATTCCACTTTGGTTTCTTCAACCAGGGTTACTTGTGACGTGGGTACAAATTCGACGGCACGAGAAAGCGCTTCGAAAGCTTCGACCATCTTATTTTCCCTGACAAGAAGCTGACCGTAGCGCAGATACGCCTCTCCGTATTTCGGATCTTTTTGGAGGGCCTTGCGAAACTGGAATGCTGCGTCGTCGAGTTTACCCTGCGCCGCGAAGTCTCGACCGCGGCGCACGTATTCCTCGTTTGACCCGAACGGATTCCAGCCGCAGCCCGAGAGGCAGAATATAGCGATGAGAAAAAAACAGAATTTCGCCACTTTAGTAATTGATCTTACGCGTTTTCTTAGTGTCTTGCACGTTCGAGCGGATGCTGTCCGCATCCGGTCCTCGGGAATTCACCGGGGTCAGGCATTTAGACCGACCCGAGAACTGCCCCTCGGACGGTCGCGAATGTTGCAATCAGTCCCGCTCAATCAGAGCCGGACAGCACCAGACCCGGGCTCGAAAAACACGCTGAAATGAATATTACGTGAATCGCCCACTGTTCAACGCATATTCCCAAAACTACCGTGTATCATCTCCTATTATGCTCGATGAGGGGACGCCGTGAGCAGTCTCGGCTGGATCTTCTCTATTGACCTTATGTTCTCAGACACTCAGAATGACGTAACTGAAATATCGGCGCCTTCAAAGCCACGGTTGTACCGTGCCGGATTGGACTCGCCCTCTGTTTAGCAGGCACCGAAATGGCGGTGGCGCCGGTGTGCAACGAGTTCCGCGTGTTCAATAAGAGGCCGACTGTCCGGAGTGTCTCAGTCTCCGGCATATTCTCAAATTCTGACAAGGATAACCGAAGGCTGGAGGCAGTGCGCGCTGATTATGAAGGCGCACCACACTGGCGGACTGATTGCCCTGCTTATTGCAGGGACCATCCCCGACCGATAAGTAATAAGGAACCAGGCAGTGGCCGCAAGATAGACAACGGTCTGTGTATACCCAAAATAATGATTGCGGCCCCTTTCGAAAAAGGGTTAGTCTAATTCCTTGCCGCACATCCCGAGACACAACGAGAAAAATCCCGGAATGTCTAATGCTACTCGGCTTACTGCCGATAAGACCAGTGAAAATGGAGACGTATAGATGAACGAAAGCTTTGCCATAACGGACCAGATAGATAGCAGTGCCTGTAAAGTCCCGAGGAAAAGAAGATTGACGGCTGGCGCTCAGTCATTGTTTGCGTTTATGGCGTTGGGGATATTGGCTCAGGGACTCGGATTGGCCGACACCGTAGGTGTCTTGCTCAACCCGGCGACCGGAATGCTAAATCCTTTGCAGAGCATGTCGATTACGGCTTCCGTCGCCGGTACACCGACGAAGACGGTCACCTGGTCGCTAAGTCCCGCCGTGGGCTCGCTGGCGACCAGCGCGAACTCTAGTGTCTATACGGCACCAGCCACCATCAGCGCTTCTCAGGTCGTCACAATCACGGCCACCAGCACGGCAGATCCGACTAAGAAAGCTTCTACAGTGATCAGTCTGGTGCCACCTGTAGCGATATCTCTCAACGTAACCAGCGGCACGCTCAGGCCGTCTCAAACGCAATCGCTTAGTGCCACCGTCACGGGTACCACGAATGCTGCGGTCACCTGGTCGCTAAGTCCAGCAGTGGGCTCTCTGGCGACCAGCGCGAACTCTAGTGTCTATACGGCACCAGCCACCATCGGCGCTGCTCAGACCGTTACGGTTACGGCCACTACTGTGGCGACTCCGTCAAAGACAGCTTCCGCCGTGATCAGTCTGGTGCCACCTTTAGCCATATCACTGAATGCGACTAGCGGCACGCTCAGTCCGTTTCAGACTCAGTCCCTTACGGCTACAGTAACCGGTTCGTCGAATACTGCAGTGACGTGGTCGCTGAGTCCGGCGGTAGGCACGCTGGTGACAGCGGGCAACACCACAGTCTATACAGCCCCCGCGACAATAAGCTCCGCACAAACAGTCACGGTTACGGCCACCACTGTGGCGACTCCGTCAAAGAAAGCTTCCACAGTGATCAGTCTGGTGCCACCTTTAGCGATTTCTCTCAACTCGACGAGTGGAACGCTGAATGCATCTCAGACTCAGTCCCTCACGGCTACAGTAACCGGTTCGTCGAATACTGCAGTGACGTGGTCGCTGAGTCCGGCGGTTGGCTCGCTGACGACAACGGGCAATACCACGGTCTATAGAGCCCCCTCTACGATAAGCTCCGCACAGACAGTCACGGTTACGGCCACCACCGTGGCGGCTCCGTCAAAGACAGCTTCCGCCGTGGTCAGTCTGGTGCCGCTTTTAGCGATTTCTCTCAACTCGACGAGTGGAACGCTGAATGCATCTCAGACTCAGTCCCTCACGGCTACAGTAACCGGTTCGTCGAATACCGCAGTGACGTGGTCATTGAGTCCGGCGGTTGGCTCGCTGACGACGTCCGGGACTATCGCGGTCTACACGGCACCCGCTATAATCAACTCTGGTCAAACTGTCACCATTACGGCAACTACCATGGCAACTCCTGTAAAGACCGCTTCCGCCCTGATCAGTCTGGTTTCATTGGCGTCAGTCAGTCTGATGCCCGCCGCGGTCACGCTGGGACCATCGGCGACGCAACAATTCACTGGAACAGTTTCCGGTGTCACGAATACGGCATTGACGTGGTCCCTCAGTCCTGCCATCGGGACAATCTCATCAGCCGGGCTCTTCACCGCTCCGTCCAGTATCAGTGCTCAGCAGACGGTCACGCTCACGGCGAAGAGCGTCGCCACTCAGGCAAGTTCCGCAACGAGCACCTTGACTCTCAGTCCTGCGACTGTGGTCGTGAACCCTGCGAACATCACTCTTACCGACGGGCAGACGCAGCAGTTTAGCGCCGCAGTAACGGGTGTCTCCAACACATCTGTCAATTGGTCGGTAAGTCCAGCGGTGGGTTCGATTACTGCTGGTGGACTTTATTCGGCACCGACAGTTATTTCGGCGGGCCAACAGGTTACTCTAATCGCACAAAATGTTGCAAATCCTGCAGCGGTCGGAAGAAGGCCCGTGATCCTTCGTCCAGCGGCTTTGCAATTTACCTTTAACAACTTACAGCTCACGACGCTTAGTTACAACGGCCAGAATTATCTGGCTTCGCTGGGCGCGATTGACCTGGTATCAGGAGGACTGTGGCGATCGCCAAGTGGCGTGACGACAGCTATCCCCTTTTTATCTCCTACTTCAGCGGTCAGCACGACAGGCACAAATTATTACCAGCATGTTTATAACAGCGGACAGGCTCATCAGTTCACGGTCAAGGTAGCATTTAGCCGGTTCGATGGACGCACTCTGAAAGTGGATGCATATATTACGAACAACGACGCGACCGACAGTCTGGCTGAAATAAATCTTTGTTTCACCCCACTCAATTTGCCGGGACCGACGGCGGGAGGTACGCCTGGTATCGGCGTGGCGGTAGACCAGTTGCGAGACACCCCGGCGGGCTTTCTGACCGGGGCTTGGGGAAGCATTGCGTTATGGCAGGATTATCCGACGCCTGGGTACATTTCAGCGGCCTACAATCAAACCACTCAGACGATGTTCCCGTTCACCCTGTCCAACTACGTTTCGCGGGTATTTGCGACGCCTGCTAAGCCGACCGGCGGAGTGGAAAATTACGAGTCGCCGATCGCCCCGGGGCAAACGCAGCACTTAACCCAATATCTCCGTTTTGGCACGGCAACAGACACGGTTTCGACCCTTGCACCTGAAGCATTCGCCTCATTCCAGACGGCCTTTCCCAATATTGTCAACTGGCCGGACCGGCGCCCGATCGCGACTTGGTTTACTGCTGAATTCACCGATACCAGTGCGATGAATCCGCGCGGGTACCTGTATACCCCAATTTTGAATGTCTCTCAGACGTCCAATTTCCAGTCGGCGATGCTGACGCAGGCTAAGAGCACCATCGCGCGAATGAACACGATGGTCCCGAAGCCACAGGGAATCATTCTATGGGACCTGGAGGGTCAGGAATTCGTCCAATCGATGTCTTACATCGGACATCCGGATGAGTTGCCCGTATTAGCACCCGAGATGGATGCGATAGCCGATCAGGTATTCGGCTTGTTTACAGGGGCTGGTTACCGGGTTGGCATGACGATTCGGCCGCAGGATTTCGGCACCGGGACTTCCCTGCCAAGTACTTGTGCTTCCAGCACGAATTATGTCCTGAACGATAAGTTCGTCATGCTCAACGCGACTCCTCCGCATCGTGGTTACGTCTGCACAGCACAGAACACCTGGACAGCGGCCCCGGCGGGTCAACCGTATACGCAGGCGTCAACGGACTCCGATTCCGCCATTCTGGCTGAACTCGAGAAGAAGATTGCCTATGCTCAAGCGCGCTGGGGAGCGACCTTGTTCTACATCGACAGCGACGTCTGGGTGAATGGCGATCCGATTTACGCGAACGTATTCCGGGCTCTTGCTCAGCAGTTTCCCAATGTACTGCTGATTCCGGAAACAACGAGGCCTTACCACTATGGCGTCTCTGCTTCTTACCAGGCTGGCGCAAATCTGGGCGTTCTTGGAACACCGGCGTCCGCAAGAGCGGTCTACCCGGGCGCATTCAGTGTCGTCAGCATCGGCGGTATAAGCTTTACACCGACTATTCTCGGCCAACTAGCTCAATCGGTTGCGTCCGGTGACATCCTCCTCTTTCCGGCTTGGTATGCCGCACCGGAAGTCTTAACTACTCAGCGGATATACACTGCCGCACAGGCGCTGCCATAGGGCGCGTGGGCTCAAGTCCAGCTCTGGTCAACAAAAAAATGGGAAGCTCGAAACCGTTCGCGCTTCCCATTTTTCGCTGTTCAGGGCTGCACGTGATTTCGGAGAAGCTGTTCGTATTGACCCGTCGAGGCAGACCTGAAATTGTGGTCGCCGGTGTTTCCAAAGCGCGATCTGCAAGCGGGAGCCTGCGTGGTATGATTCCCCGAGGGAAAGGTATCGATGATCGTCGATCTTGAGAAAGCCGGGAGCGACTATCCGATTCATGGGGATGTTTGCATCGTTGGAGCCGGAGCGGCAGGCATTTCGCTGGCGATCGAACTGGCCGGGCGCGGGGTAAATGTAACTTTGTTGGAAAGCGGCGGCCTGCAATCGGAACCGGCAACCCAGGCGCTGTACGGCAGCGAACTTTCAGGGCTTCGCCACAATGGCGTACACACGGGCCGATTCCGTGTTCTCGGGGGCACTACCACTCAATGGGGAGGCCAGATCCTCGAACTCGATCCGGAAAACTTCGACGTCAGACCTTGGATACCCCGCAGCGGGTGGCCGTTCTCCAAATCGGTCCTTGCGCCCTATTACAGCCGCGCGATCGAACTCGAGGGACTTTCAACGGCCCTCCTCGACGACGACGCAGTCTGGAAATCTCTTAAAGTCCCGGTGCCAATCTTCGGCAATTCGCTAACGCCGTTTTTCACGCGATGGTGCCCGGAACCGGACTTTACGCGCGTCTTTGGAACTAAGCTCTCGGAAAACGAGCACATCGCAATCTATCTACACGCAAACGTTTGCGGAATTACGATGAACGAGAACCGGGACGCCATCGCAGGTCTCCGGTGCCGCACTCTTGGCGGCCGCGAGTTTTCCGTTTCTGCCAGAACTTACGTGTTGTGCCTGGGCGGAATCGAAACTGCAAGGTTACTGCTTCAGCCGCTGGAGCACGGGACATGCGGTCCTTGGAATGCCTCGGGTCGGGTTGGCCGTTTCTTTCAGGATCATATCGATTCAACGCTGATCAAAGTGCTTCCCAGGAACCGACATCAGCTTCATCGCTGGTTCGACAATGTTTATCGCGGGAAATTCAAATACCACCCCAAACTGAAACTCGCGTTTTCCGAACAGAAGCGACTCGGGTGCCTGTCCATCGGAGCGACGTTCGTGTTTCAGACAAAACGGAGCGAAAGCCTGAGTGAGTTCCGCGAGGCCGCTAAGAAGCTGAGGCGGGGTGTTCTTGGCGCCCGACAGGCTGCCCGGCTCATTCGCCGCCTTCCCGATGCCAGTCTTTTCCTACGGCAGGCCATACGGCTCAAACTGGAGGGTCGCGCGTACAATCCAGACGATGAAGGCATTTTCCTGCGCGTTCACTGTGAACAGTCCCCGAACACGCAGAGCCAGATCACGCTGGCGTCCGACCGCGACGCGCTCGGTATGTTCCGCTGCCGGCTCGACTGGCAAGTGGGGGAACTTGAAATCGCGACCATCCGTCATTTCGCCGCAACTGTCGGGAAGGCGTTCAAACAGGATTTTGCGGACATCGAACCTTTACCGGATCTTGAACAGGGCGGCCCGAGCCTGACCTCACGATTTGAAGACAGCAATCACCACATGGGGGCGACCCGCATGGCTGTTGCCTCTCATGAAGGAGTAGTCGATCCCAACCTGCGCCTGCACGGGGTTCACAACGGCTATGTCTGCAGCAGTTCGGTATTTCCCTCGGGAGGGTTCTCGAACCCGACCCACACTTTGATCGCTCTTGCTGTGCGTCTTGCCTGGCATCTGGCTGGAACCGGCAACGGCCACGCGGTTTCTGCATGACCCCGGATTCGGTCTGGTTGGCCCCCGCCCAGCGCTGGACGACCAGGGCCGGGTTTGGCTGCGCCGGTCTGATGGGAGCTCTGAGCCGGCGCGAGTCCCTTGCGCTGCTCGAGACGGCATGGGATGCCGGCGCCCGGCATTTCGATGTGGCCCCGGTTTACGGCCACGGCGAGGCAGAATACGTTCTCGGGACTTTCCTCCGGGGTCGCCGTGATCAGGTCACGCTGGTCACGAAATACGGGCTGGAGCCAACGGGGAATTCGACTGCTCTCCGCATCGCTCGCGCGGTCGCTCGTCCTTTCGCACGCCAGTTGCGAGCCCTGCGGCCCGCCGGCAAACACGGCGCTGCCTTTGCTCCTTCTGCCGCTGTTCCACTGACGGCGGCTGGCGCGCAGCGCTCACTGGAGCGAAGTTTGCGCGCTCTTCAGACGGAGTACGTCGACGCTTTTCTTTTGCATGAACCGACAGTGGCACGGCTGACGGATGACGGCCTGCACGGCTTCCTGGAGCAAGCCGTGCAAAGGGGTTTGATCCGATCATTCGGAATCGGGGGGGATCGGCGTCACGTCAGCGAAGTGTTCGCGAGTCACCAGCGGTATTGCCCGATGGTTCAGTGCGAATGGTCGGTTTTCGTAGCGGAGCCGCCGCTCTTTCCCGGAAGCCAATTGAGCGTGTTCGGCGTGCTCTCCGAACTGCGCCGGGAGGCGGACGTTGCTGGGTTCGGAATTGAGAGCGGCGCCGATGCTGCCCGGTTAGCGCTTCGCGCGGCTGCGCTTGCTTTGCCCGGTAGCCTCATACTGTTTTCGTCACGCAATCGCGCTCACGTAGGGAGCAGTTTCACAGCCGTGTCCGACACGACTCTCGATTCGGCCGCCCTTCAGTTGCTTGCCCTAGTGCGGGAACGACACGGCAAGGCAACAATCAGCTGATCTGCGCGAGAATTTCGTCTGGCAATAGTATCCATCACATAAACACCGCAACGCTACCCGAAGGTAAGCGTCCGGCCGAGGCCGTCTTGACCTAATCAGGCGGCGTGGAGTTTGGCCAGGCGTTCATAGCGGAATCGATCGCGGATGTGGGTGAGGAAGAATCGGCCACGGGATTCGGCGCTGAGGAAAGCCTGATAGTCATTGGCAAGGAACTCGAAGTAACGATAAACGTCGCCGCTTTGGAATCGGAGGTATAGGATTCGCTTCTCCGCGTCGTGCGCGACGGACGTGAACATTTTCGATTCGACAGTCAGCCAGGTCATCCGCGCAGCTCCTCTCTCATTCTGAACCGTGTCCACGATCCGCCGATTGTGGACACGATTTCAAGTGAGGTGGTTTTGACAGTCATGCCGCTTCCTCGGCGGCGGTTACCGGGAACAGATTCCAGGGCAGCAGATCTCCGATCCGGGTTATAGGATGGTCGGCGATACCTCGCAGCACCGAAGTCATGTAGGCTTCCGGATCGATCCCGTTCAGTTTCGCCGACCCAAGCAGACTGTAGATCGCAGCCGCCCGCTCGCCGCCGGCATCAGATCCCGCAAACAGATAGTTCTTCCGTCCGAGCGCGACGACGCGCAACGCGCGTTCAGCGGCATTGTTATCCATCTCGGCGCGGCCGTCTTCGCAGTACAGCATAAGCGCGGTCCATCGTTCGAGTGCATAGTGAATCGCCACCGCGACATCCGACTTCCGCGACAGCTTCGCCATCGTCGTTTTCAGCCACGCGTGCATCGATTCGAGCTGCGGCCGCGACCTCGCCCGGCGTACTTCTCTTCGTTCGGCGGGCGATCGTCCCCGGATATCTTTCTCGATTCCGTATAGCTGCGCGATCCGCTCGAGTGCCTGTTGCGCCACCGGCGACTGATGTGCCTGGTACAGATCGTAAAACTTGCGCCGCACATGCGCCTTATCTGGACCTCAAGATAAGGCGCATTATCTCGAGTCAGGCATTATCCGGAGCGAACGAACAAAGTTGCGCGCGGGCGCGGCGGGAATGGGCCGATTCGAATCCACGCTCAGGATAATGTTCAGAGATTATCGAGGAAGGTGAGAAGTTTCGGTGACGGCCGCCATTTCCGGGGACCCGCGGGATCGAGCCCTGCTCGCTTCCAGAACGCATCCAGAACTTCCCGTTTCATCTGAAGGTTGGTTGTGATGTACCGGCTGGTCGTAGCCACGGATGAGTGCCCGAGATAGTCACGAATCACGGTGACATCCACACCGGCCTGCAGCAGCGCAACCGCACAACTGTGGCGCATGACATGGGGCGTGACTTTGCGCTTGCGTAACGCGGGAGCCTTCTGTGCCGCGAGTCGAACGTACTTGTACAGCAGGTAAGCGACGCCGTCACGGGTGAGCGGCGCTCCACTGGCGTTTCTGAATAGTAGTCCATCATCGGTTTCGGCCTTGATAATACGGCGCAGAGCGGAGACTGTTTCGGACCAGAGGGGACAGATTCTCTCCTTCCGGCCCTTGCCGAGCAGGCGAATCTGTCCAGGCCTTTCCAGCCGCAGATCGCAGGCTCGAACCGATAGCGCCTCGCTGACCCGCGCGCCGGTGTTATAGAGGAACAGTAACAGAGCATGATCCCGCTCTCCATTTCGGGATCGACGATCTATGGCTGCAATCACGGCGCGCGCTTCTTCGGGTTCCAGATAGGTCGGCGTTCTGCGCAGCGCTTTCTTGTTACGAATCGCAAGTATCCGCCCATACTGGCCCGCTCGGGTCACGTCCTGCCGCAGCAGATGGTGCACAAAACTGCGAACAGCTGCGAGACGGCAGTTTCGGGTAGCGGCAGAGTTCCTGCGCTGCGATTCAACATGATCAAGAAAGCTGAGTACGGCTTCGCATCGGATATCGTCGAGGGCCAGGTCCGACATGGACTTGCGCCTCTGATTGGCCAGAAACATGAAGAAGAGCTTCAGAGCATCTCGGTAAGCACGGATAGTATGGGAACTCGCTCCACAGGTGCGCTGCAGATAGCTGTGAAAGAAACTTTCAGTCAGGCAGAAGAGGGATTCGGATCCTGTCCGGCTCATGTACTTTCGTTCTCCGCTCTGGTCGTCTTATACCTGCGATGCAGCCGATTGCCAGCCACTTCCAGTAGTTCGGGTGTGGTGTTCAGATATGTTTCCGTCCCGACGATGTCCACATGTCCCATGTACGCAGACAGCCATGGCAGGCGGGTGTGGAGATCCACGCCCTGGCAGTACCACCGACTCAGACGGTGAACGGCGAAAGCATGACGCAGGTCATAGGGGCGCGGTCCGATCCTGCCTTTTTCAGGCTTCAGGCCCGCCCTCTTAAACAGAAGACGGAAGGTGCCAGCTGCGGTCTCGACCGGCAGCCTGCGTTGATTCACACCGACGAAGAAGCCTGCATCCGGGTCCGATCCCGCATACGCCGCACGGGCCGTGACGTATCGATCCAGTTCCCGGGATAGCGAACGGTGAAACGGAATCCATCGAGCCCGCCCCTTGAAGGTGTTTACAAAGAGGACGGATTCTCGAATGTCGACATCACTCAGTCGAAGGCGAAGTGCTTCGCCGAAACGAATGCCCGTGCAGTACAGGACGAGAATCAAAGCCCGGTAGAGCTCGGCCCGAAAGAACGGGCGCTTCAGATCGCCGCAGAGGGAAAGGAGCTTCAGGATGTCCTTTTCGGACAGAGAGTAAGGAACGAACGAAGACTTGCAAGGCAGGTGTGGCCACATCGGTTCAGCCACGCTTCCCGACTCCGATGATCGGTGCAGGTAGCGGTAGAACTGCCTGAGGACAGCCGCATCGCCGGAGACGCTGACCGGCTTGCGACCTGGTTTGCTGGCCAGCCAGTCAAGCGCCGCTCGGTCAAGCCGCCAATCGGCATTCTTACCCGCGTATTCGACGAGAAAGCGGTCGAACTCGCGGATCGAAAACTCCGCGCGCTTATATCGATAGCCGAGACTCCGTTTGAACTGGAGGAAGGAGTGTAACTCGGCGGCCACCGGACTGTGGAAAGCCTTGTTCATCGCGGCACCGGCAGGGCAACAGCCCGGAGTCGTTTCAGGGCTACACGCACGTATACAGACGTGGAAGCCGAACTGCGGTGACCGAGGATATCGCTGACGATTTTGACATTGGCCCCCGAATCAATCTGCCTGCTTGCATGGCTGTGCCGAAACGCGTGCGCACCGATCACCTTGGCAGGAATGCCAGCCAGTCGGGCGTAGTGCCGGATGCGGTGTCGTATCGCCGCGCTGCTTATGGGCTCGTAGGGCATGTTCTGTCGCAAGAAAAGGGCGCCGGACGATCTGGCAGGCGGTCGTTCGCATCGCAGGTATGCCGCTAGCGCCTTTGCCACAGCGGGTAGCAGGGGCAGTTCAATCGGCACGCCGGTCTTTGGTCTGCGGACCCTCATTACGCCAGCCCGCCAGTCCAGATCTTCCCTTCGAATCGCAAGCACTTCGGCTGCGCCCAGACCATAGGTAGCCAGCAGCAATATGATCGCGAAGTCACGTTTACCCGGAGCTTCCGATCGGGAGATCGACTGCAGAATCCGCTGTACTTCCCTCCAGGGCAGCGTGCGCGGAGGGTGCTCGTCGGTCCGATATCGCGGTGCGATAACTCCGCAGGCAAGATCGGTTGCGAGTCTTTCCGTGATCTGCAGAAATCGCAGAAAGGCCCGAAGCGAACTGCAGGCATCCGCAACGGTCCGTTTTGAGAGTCGGGTAGCAAGCCCTTGCACAAACGCGTCTACATCCTTCAGGGCCGCAGCCGTGACTGGTTTCTTTCCGCGACTCAGTTGCGCGAGAAAGCCACGCGCGGTTTCGATATCTCGAACCAGCGTTCCGGCGGAGATGCCGTTGTGGGCCCGCCGGTAATGACAATATTCTTCGAGCAAGGGAGACAGCAGCGGCTGGCGTCGCTCGCGCCAGAGCGGCATCGGCGTTCCCAGAGCGGCCAACGCACAAGCCCACGCGTGAAGCGCGTTGTTAGCGACGTTGCGAGTGTTTAAAGAGCCTCGTCGCTTCTTGAGCCGCGGGCCGGAATAGGCGCGAGTGAATCGCCCCACCCCGTCTGCCGTAAGTTGTCCGGCCTCAGCCAGTTTGAATTTTTCGCAATACTTCCGGAAACGCCGGACCCACTGAAGGTAAACCACAATCGTTCCGGCACTAAGATTGCTTTTCTTCCACCACGCCGCCACCGCGTGTTCGCGGTCGTCAATCGCCATCGATTGTGAACTCACGAATAGCCTGACGCATCGGGCAGGATGGGCGTGGAAGTATTATCCGGACTTTTGAAGACGGCTGACCGCGCCAAATAAGCCTCTCGGGCATTCGCTCCGGATAATGCCGGACTCGAGATAATGCGCCCAGCAGGCGGCTTCAACGATGCTGCCCTTCTCGTAAAGCTGTTTGAAGCCCGCATAGCCATCGGCCTGCAGGATGCCGCGATAGTTTTTCAGATGTCCCGCCGGATGCTCGCCTTTGCGATCCGGCGAGTAAGCGAACCAGACTGCCGATGGCGTTTCGCTCCCGGCTGGCCGGTCATCGCGAACATAGGTCCATAAGCGACCCGTCTTCGTCCTGCCGTTACCCGGCTCCAGCACCGGAACCGGCACATCGTCACCGTGCAGCTTTTCCGCGCTAAGTACATAGCTCTTCAGCGCGTCGACCAGTGGCCGCAGCGTGCGGCTCGCGCCGCCTACCCAGTCGGCCAGTGTCGAGCGTTCGAGTTCGACGCCTTGCCGCGCATAGATCTCTGACTGCCGGTAGAGCGGCAGATGATCGGTGTATTTGGAAACCAGTACATGCGCCAGCAATCCAGGGCCCGCCAGACCACGGTCGATCGGACGATGTGGCGCCGGTTCCTGCACGATGCGCGAGCAGCAGGCACAACTCAGTTTCGGGCGCACCGTGCGAATCACCTTAAAGCGAGCCGGAACGTATTCGAGTGCCTCGGAAACATCCTCGCCGAGATGCCGCAGTTTGCCGCCGCAATCGGGGCAGGCTTCGTGTGCAGGCGCGATGGTTTCTGTTTCGCGCGGCAGTTCAGCAGGAAGCGGACGCCGCGCGGGCTTGCGCGAAACACTCAGCGCGATAGCTGCCGGCTGCACGGGCAACGGTTCAGCCGCAGCCTGATTCGTTTCGAGATCTTCGAGCCGCAGTTCCAGTTGCGCAATGTCGGCGTTCATCTTCTCGGAACGCTGGCCGAACTGCATGCGTTTGAGCTTGAGGACCAGCAGATTCAGGTTCTCAATCTCGGTATGTTTGGCCAACACGAGCGCCTTGAGCGACTCGATGTCGAGCGAATCGAGATCAGGCAGTTGATCTCTGCGTTTCGCCTGGCTGCTCACCGCGTCCATATCGTAAATATGTCACGCGGTCATGTCAAAAACATGAAAATACGGAAACAGTTTCGGGAAGCTTGTTCTATACCGCAATCGAGGGTGCAGCGGTTCGTATCGGTCTTCGCCAGTCGATGCCTTCCAGCAGCATCGAGAGTTGCGCGCGACTCAGGGAGACCGATCCCTTGTCCGCCTGCGGCCATATGAAGCGACCCCGTTCGAGCCGTTTGGCGAACAGACAGAGTCCGTCGCCATCCCACCACAGCAGCTTGATCAGATCGCCGCGTTTGCCACGAAAGACGAAGACGTGGCCCGAGAACGGGTTCTGCTCGAGCACCGTCTGCGCGACCGCGCTCAGACCGGTGAAGCCGCGTCGCATGTCGGTGATGCCTGCAGCGATCCAGATGTTCGTGCCGCTGGGCAAAGAGATCATCGGCTGAGCCGCTCGAGGACGATGCGAAGGCTTTCGGGATCGGCCGACCCTTCGATGTGTATGCGGACTCGACCGATTTCGATGTGGATCGCGCCGGAGTACGGGCTCGCGATTCTGCCTGCATCGCTGATTGCCTCGGCGATGCGCACCGGCAGTAGTTGCGTGGACAATGCAGGTTTCAGCTCCAGCCGACCCTAGCGCAGGAGCTTGCGCCACTGAAAAACCTGATTGGCGTTGACTCCGTGCGAACGCGCCACTACCGCTACCGACGCCCCGGCTTCCAGGGACTCTTCTGCGATGCGCCGTCGTTCCTGCTTTGAACGATATATGCGCTTTGCTGTCCGCGACTCGGTTGTCATCCTCTCAACGATGACTGGATTTTGTCATCGAGGGAAGACGGTACTTACCGGACGCTTACCCTTGGCCAGTTCGCACGACGCAACAAAGCTTCGCAGCACGGCCATCGTCCGGCCGCCGCGATCACTGCCCACAAATGTCCAGTTGCGGCGTCCAACCGCGATGCCGCGCAGGCTCCGCTCGGTGTGGTTGTTATCGATCGACAGGTCGCCATCTTCCAGATAGCGTGTCAGTGCGTGCCAGTTCTTAAGTGTATAGGCCACCGCCTGCCCCGCTTCGCTCCGGGGCAACACTTCTCCGCGAATCTTCTCAAGGTATTCGTGCAGTTTCTCCAGCACCGGCCTCGACCCATGCTCGCGCAAGTGGCGCAAGTCCTCGCCCGCGATGCCGCTCCGCCGCGCCTGTTTTTCCACCTTGTATAGTTGCGCAATGTAGGCCAGCACAGCACCCATGCGCGCCGTATCGTTATCAAGCGCCTGCCGGGCATGACGTCTCGCGTGAGCCTTATCTTGGGCACCAGATAAGGCTCATTATCCTGAGTCAGACGTTATCCGGAGTGATGCGTCCAAAGGCCTATCAACAGGGCTTCGGGCGTGCACAATGTTCAGATAATCGAGCAAACCCCTGCGGCGTCACTGCGTCCAAGAAGGCATGACGGCGAAAGGTCGTGATGAACGCGAACGTGCGGTTGTTCAGTTCAGGGGGATCGGCGTCACGCAACCGAAGTCTTCACGAGCCACCCGCGGTCTTATACTGTTTTCATCGCGCAATCGCGCTGACGTAGCGAGCAGTTTCGCAGCCATATCCGACACGACTCGCGATTCGGCCGCCGGTGACTTGGTTGCCCGGATGCGGGGGCGACACGGCAAAGCAATCAGATGATCTGCGGGAGGATTTCGGACGGCAATGGAAAGCACGGAAAGTCAGCGATGCTACGGAGGGCAAACATAGGACTGTCCAGCCGCCACGGCCAGTGTGCTTGCAAAAGGTTCCACGGGAGAGTCCATTACTCCCGGAAATAATCGGTCACGTAATCTCAAAGCAGGAAATTCAATTAGTCTTGAGAGGAGTATGCCGGCTAAAATTGCCGATGCCGGCGGCGCGAAACTCGTCCAAACCGGCACCAGCCAAGAGGGGAGAAACGGTCCGACTGCCAGCACGGGGACGATTACTGAAACATGCCACAAGTAGATACCGTATGAATACATTCCGATGAAAGCCACACAACGATAAAGCATCGACCTCGTCCGGGTTCTTCCACGTCTGTAGAGCAGCATCAGGAGCGCAATCCCCACAAAATTTGCTACATCCAGACCGAGAGACGCAAATGCCGCGCCTTGCAAGTCAAGCCTGAAGTATAGTAGTCCGGCCGCCAACGCGCCAGTCCAGATCCACCACAACCTCTGCAGCCGCTCGAACGTGGAGGGAGCATAGCGAAAGAGGATCGCGAGCATAACCCCGTAAAGTATAGCTTCTATACGCAGGTGGGTCTTGTTGTAAAAATCGGGGTCGTCTCCGCGGGTTGCAATCACGATCCGCAACACGACGACACCCAAAGATATTATCGCGAGCACTAGGAAAAGGGTGCGCATTCTGACCCTCCGGCGTGATGCGATGACAAGGCAGAGCGTTAGCAGGAGGTACGCATGCTCCTCTACGGCCAGACTCCACGTATGAGGCACCCCACCAGTGTAGTTTTGGATGTTTAGAAGGTTGCCACGAAGATAGTGCAGTGTTCTGTGTCCCGTTACCAGCATTATCATCAAATAGATGTAATAAAGTGGCCATATCTTGAGCGCTCTGCGAATGAGAAAACGTTTGCCGTTGATTGCTCCCCTGGTCTGCCATTCCTTCACGAGGAGGCCGCCCACCAGAAAGCCGCTGAGAATAAAAAACACGTCCACACCCATCCAGCCAAGGTGCTGCTTAAAGCCCAGCAATCCAAACGGATAGAACAAAAGCGGTGCCGGCGAGTGGAAGTCGACCACCATGAGAATTGCCAGACCGCGAATGAAGTCTAGTTCGATCTCCCGTCCTGGTTGTAGAGGCCCGGCTTCCCTCATGGGCGGCCAAACCTTGCTACTCCGGAATCTGCGCGGAACCCGCCAGGGAAACGCCAGAATATATTTGCGCTCATGAGATCCTCACGCAATGCATGTCCCGAGCAATGCCCCAAGAGCGAAGCCGCGCACTGACCGATTCCAGCCAAAGCGTATTGAAGTTCAACTACCGTTCGACCGTTTCTGCCCATTTCCCAAAGATACTCCAATAGTGATGTGTGCGGGTCGAAGTGCGCGTTCAGGCTCATTACCCATTATGCGTTAAGCGCCGCTAGAGCGCGGTATTTACCGTGCCCGGTAGTGTTGCGGTCTTACAAGATGTCAGTCGTGTTCTCACAGGGGGAAGTCCCGCCATAGTCAACACATAAACTGGGGAAGAAATCCTGAGTTCTCCATTTTTCGCGTTTCAAAGGCTATGCGTCTCTATATGTGCCTGCGCACGATTAGTAAATTATTGTCCCAAATATTGAATGAATTCGGGAGTTCCACCAGCGCGAACTCGTGGTTCGGAAACTGCTTCGAATACACGGTTTCCCACCGGCTTTGCCAGTTCGCGATCGCTTCGTTCAGAATGTCTTCCACAACGTAAATGCCGCCCGGACGAAGGTGTTCCAGCGACGCATCGAGGAAAGAAACATTGGCGTCAAAGGTGTGCAGGCCGTCATCGATTATGATGTCCATACCGCCCTGCAGAACAGGCTGCGACCAGAGATTGCGGATGGCCGCCGGATCCAGTTGGTCGCAGTAGAAGGTACTGATACGCTCCTCTTCAAACAAAACATCGCGGTCGATGTCCGCGCCGTAAACGAGTGCTTTCGGAAAAATCTCGCGCCATCCGCGTAGCGAGGCGCCCGGCCGTCCGTTGATCCCCATTCCAAATGCGAAATTCGGACTATTAGTGCCCAGGCCGATTTCGAATATCCGGAGCGGACGATCGCGAAGATCGCCAAGGAGATTGGAATAGACAGTGGTGTAATTGTGCCAGCGCTGTCCTTTGTCGCTGCCATACCTCGTCATGATACGGCACATCTTTGTTGGAGCGAGGGCGTTGATCGCGCGAAGCTGCCGCAGAAGTTCCGACGAATCATCACGTGGAAAGGCGTGAACCTTCGGAGTGCGCCGGACGAAACACGAGGCGAAAAGACGCGGGAGATAGAAGCTGCTGTGCCACCAGCAGGATCTAATCAGTTGAAAGGTCCGCGGTGAGAGTTTCCGCCGAAGCAACTCACGTGGCTTGGCTATCATCGTCTAACCTCCAGCTGCGAGCCCGACGGAGGCAGCGCTTCAAAACTTCCTTCACCAAACGCGAAACATTCCGGTACCGGAAACGCGCGGCAATCCGGTCGGGCAACGACATCCATAAGTCGCTGCTGTGATATGGCTCAAAAACCGGATGGAACAGGCGAAAACCGTCTGGTCTGGCCATCTCGTCGAGAATCAATCCGGCCGTAATACTGATACCCTTGACGTTAGCAAACTTGTACCAATTCTGGGGCCGCGGAAGGTTTTCCAGATCGTAGCCGTAGCTTCGTAAAATAGTGGGCAACCGATATTCGCAATAGCCGGCATACCCCAGCACCTCCTGTGCGCAATCTGTGAATGCCCGGCGCGGGACGACGTAGGCGAAAAGAAACGCGTTATAGATGACCGGCCGGGTGCCATTCCTCGCGTCGTATCTGGCGCAGAAACTGACGAATTCCTCGTTCGTCGAGCGAGTCCAGTGATTGGTTTCCGGCTGGGTATTCTCCCAGACATCTATAAATTTTGCGCTGCGTTCGTCAACCAGGCTCGTCCAGGTTGAGACGGGGTTTAACAGCAGGACATCCCAGTCCAGAACCAAAAGGCGATCAAACGGCAGGTTAGCGCCTCGCTCGACGAACCAGGTGCAAACCACTTTGTCCAGGTTGTGCCAATGCCATTTCGGATTGACGAAAGGAAAGACCCAGGCGTCGTCGAGTTCGTCGAAGACCGGTTTAAATTTGTGAATATTTTCGGGTCGGTCTGTACAAATTCCATAGAAACGAACGTTCGGATTGATTGACCGCATCAGCTTCAATCGCAACGCGCACGTGCGCGGAGAAGTATAAAAAACGTAGAGAACGGCGTTCGTCATTGATAGTCAACGCCAGGGCTGTCAAACAGCCAGCGCCGCTGGCAGCATTGCAGGAATCGTGCATCGATCACACGGCGCTCTCTCGACGATACCATTTGTAGCCGGTGGTTTGCGCCGTCCAGTGTCAGCGTGGAGCACCGACGCGAGCGTCTCTTGCAGTCACGTTTCGCGACCGAACCGCAACCGCCGGGTTTCCCGCGTAAATTGTGAAGGCATCCAGGCGCCCTTTGACTACACTTCCCGCAGTTGCAACGGAGCCTTCCGCCATCTCAACGCCTGGCCCGATAAAGCATTTTGCACCCACCCAGGCGCCATCCTGAATAACAATCGGACCAACAATCAGGCCAAACGAAGGGTCAGTCCAATCGTGATTCCCGCTGCATAGATAAGCCCCTTGCGAAATGCAGACATTGGCCCCAACCGTTACGCGGCCGATATTGTCGATCCAAACGTCTTCGCCTACCCAGGAATTGTCACCGATTTCGAGTAGCCAGGGGTTCTTGACTCGAACGCCGGGCCGGATGATTAAACGAGCTCCGACGCGGCAACCGAACATTTTTAACAGGCACCGCCGAAAGCCAGAAGAAGGTATCCACGAGCTACGGAGCAACGGCCGACCGAAGAAAAACCATAAGGATCGGACCCAACGAGGCCGACCCGGCGAATACCACGAATTGTTGAAGGTCGAAAGATCGACTGCCATAAAGCCCTGTTCGGTCAAAGCACGGCGAAGGATGCGGGGGCGTTTCCGCCCAGAATCCAGTCGTACAGTTCGGCGAACTGAGAAGCGACCTTGATCCACGAATACTTGTCGGCGACCAGTTTCGCGCCGTTTCTGCCCATGGCGGCGAGTTCGGCTGCCGGTGTATTCAGCGCGATGGAGAGAACTGTGTCAATTTCAGATTCGGTGACACCCGTCAGCCATCCCGCACCTGCCGCTGGGACGTCGGGGAAGTAACAGTTATGGCTGATCGCGACGGGGGTTCCGGTACCGAGAGATTCCAGTATTGCAACGCTGAAACCTTCTGAATAAGAGGGTAGAATAAACAAATTGGCCGACGCGTAGGCGCTCCACTTCACGTCGCCGGCGAGAAGGCCTGTGAACGTCACCGAACTGTTCCCGCCACAATCCGCCAGGATTTTCCGGAGTTGAGGCTCGATTCCCTCCGAGTCCGGTCCGGCGATTACGAGGTGGGCATCCGGGAAGCGGCTGGCTACTCCGGACCAGCAGCGGCAGAGTGGAATGAGGCCCTTTTTAGTGTGAAGCCGGCCCATGAACAGTACGATCCGTTTACCTCGCAAGTGCGGATAGCGTTCCTCGAAAACATCAGCTTTCGCGCTCAAAGGAACCTCCACTCCGTTCGGAATGACTACGATCGGGTTCTTCAAACCGAATTGACGATATTGTTCGGCTTCGTTGGCTGTCAGTGCGCGCAGACACGCCGCGGAGGAGAGACTCCGGAATTCAAGAAGCTGGCTATAAATCCTTTTCTTCCACGGCTTCTGTCGAAGAGCCCACGGGTCGAGCATTCCATGTGCTGAAATCACGTACGGGCGACCCAGCTTGCGTGCGAGCCCGGAGGTTATCGCGCAGTGAGGTTCCCATATTCCGTGAATATGGCAGATACTTGCATCCACGACCAGCGAGGAAAGTCGACTGCGCATAGCCGGATCCGTTATCCATCTAACCCAGCTTTGCGAAAACCGGTGAGTTACGAAGGCGCAGTCGGGGACTGCCAACTGCTCGTCCGGGAGACAGAATCCCGCTAAGGGCGAGTGGTAACGCCCCTGCCTTTCCAACTCGCTGCACAGTGGAGGGAGCGAACTGGCGATTCCGCCGAACCGGGGATCCAGGTGTGATGCCACATTCAGGCAGTTGACGACCGACATTTCAGGGACCAACGCCCACGAACCGGAGGGCGGCGCGCAGACCTTTGACCGGATCGGAACGGTCGTGCCACTCCGCGAATCGAGCAGGCACCGCTTTAGTCATGGCGTCCAGGGTTGCCTCGTCGGTCACTTTGAGCATGCACTCTTGCAGAGATTCTACGTTTCCTGCTTCAAAAATAAATCCGTTCTCACCTTGAATAATTACGTCAGCGGCAGCGCCTACCATTGAGCTGGCTATTACCGGCATCAGGACCGCAGCCTCCGTTACCACCACCCCCCAGGGCTCATAGTCGCTGGGCAATACCAGAACACTTGCAGCGGCGTAGAGCGAACGCAAAGAGTCCGGCTCATTGATGAACCCTGTCCATATCACGCGGCTTGAGATGCGCTTGCTTACCAGTCGCTCCAGTCGGGCACGTTCATCTCCATCGCCTGCTATGATTAGATCCCACTCTGGCCGGAGTTGGGAAATGCGGTCAAAGGCCGCGAGCAGAAGATCAACCCGCTTGACCGGCACCAGTCGCCCCGAGTAGATCAGATAGCGTCGGTTCTCGCTCAGACCATAAGTTCGGCGAGCCACCTCCACCTGACTGCTGGTTACGGCTGTAAGTTTCTCGTAGTCGGGTTCATAAGGAAACCGGAACAAAAGATTCGACGTGACGCCGTAACGCCCGAAATACTCCTCACCAAGGCGTCCGCAGCAAAGTACACCCGAAGCAATCCCCAGAATGCGCGATAAAAGAAAATGTTTCAGGAGGCGTTTCCATCCCGAAATATTGTCACTACGAATATTGCTATCGGCGAACAAAAAGCAAGGCAGCTTGTTACGTCGGCACCACCAAAGGATTCTCAGTCTGCCGAGATCGTTATACCCTCCTAGCACGACGGCGCGAATCTCATGCGCTTTAAGCCAACGAAGGATATTCCCGGCTTTGCGCCATTCGCGCGGTTGCGCGATTACCGAGGTGCTATTCGCGCTCTTTTCTCCGGCCCCAAAAAATACCGGCCGGATATCCCTGGGCACTATCAGTTGCCACGGGGCATTGCTCACTTCATGAGTAAACAGGCTCCAGATTTCCAGTTCCCTGACCTCCCGCGAAATGCGCCGATGCAGGTCAACACGATAGGGGGTTACCGAATTGTTGATTAGCGCAACCTGAACCAGCCGGGCCGAATTTTCCAAACTCATGCAAAAACCGGCTCGACAGCGTGGATCGCCGCCTTGCGCCAGACCCACCACGTGGGTATCGAGAGGATCAGCAACCGGAACTCCACCGCTTCTATGCCTTGCGTAACCAGGTAAACCGATAGCGCCACAAGAATTACGTATTGAATATTCCAGACGCCACCGACGACAATCGCACGGCTCCAGCAATATCCATAGGCCCACCCGCAAAGGCCGGCAAGAGGAACCGCTCCCCACCAGAGTTCTACCCAGAAGTCCCCGACCATGGCGGCAGCGGCTCCCGGAATCTGTACCCACCCGAGAGCCTGGAGGCCTCCTTTCGCAACGCCAGCATTATCCAGGAGTTCGGGGACGCCAAAATCCTCATATTTGTTGGGCCAAAGTTGATGCGGAATAGGGCGAACCAGGACGTAGGCCAGGATTCTCTTACCCCAAAAGTACTCACCCGACTGGCGGGCGGCCGTAACGCAACCTGCTCCAAAAATATATTCATTGGCCGCCCCGGAGGTCGTGTCAGCATCGACATTATCCACGCTCAGTTCCTGTTGGCTGCCAATAAAAATCTTGCCGCGATTTGCTACCAGAAAGAGCATGAGGAAGCCCACAAGTGCGCCGGCTACTACAGTGGCCAAAAAAGGTGGCCGCCTGTTTCGCGCCATATACCAGGAGACACTTATGCTAACGAAGAGAACGAAAGTCGGACCACGGCGGGCCCCTAAGAGGGCTTGGATGAGCCACGGAAATGCGAATACTACAATCGAAGCCCACCAAACCTTGCTCCGGGGAGAGTATAGCTGTTTTGACAGGAGCAGAAAGATCGCCAGGAGCAGCAGATAGACCGAGTCGCGGATGTAGCCTATATCGCTCCATACACCGCCGTTCGCTGCCCCGAAAGCACCCCTGAGACCGCCGGAAGCGTGCACCATATAGGCCCAAGCAAGCATTCCGGCTCCCCCCATGACCAAAGCAGTCCGCTGAAGAACTCCTGGGTCATAGGTAGCCGCAGTGTTCGCCGAACTAACTTCGGCGCTGGACCCGCGCAGGCAGCCGTAAATGAAGGCGCCGAGAACCGCCAGAACCAAGACCTGAAAGAACAAAACCTGGTCTTCCGAGAGGAAGGAAAATAATTGGAACGACGCCACCTGTTTCAGTGGCATATACCCGTAGATGAAGACGAACATCGGCATCGTAAAAATCAGGGGATGGAAAACATCTTTGTAGCGGTGGTAGGCCGATACGAATGCCCACGCTGCAACAGCAATAGTTAGCCAAACAGTAAAGAGGTACATTTGTCAGATATGAGGGCGGTTCTCAACGAGCACAGACGTCAGGCGGGTGGCGAGACCTGTCATCGTGTGTTCGGGTTTCAGGGCAGACTGGCATGCCATTCGGTCCAAATGTCCCGGATGCTGCAGCAAATCCTGTACGGTTTCCACGAGAACACGGGAAGACAGAGGGTCTAATATCAGGCCGTTGACACCCTGAGACACTACATCCCCACAAAACCGCGAAACGATCAGCGGTAGTTTCCATGACTGGGCTTCGAGTTGAGTGATGCCGAATCCATCGGAGAACGTGGGGAATAGGAACGCGTCCGCGTCCCTATAATATTGGTTCACGGAGGATCTGGGTACGTTACCGAACCAGCGAAGCACAGGATGGCGGCCGTGGCTGTCTATTCGAAGAATCTGTACCGGCCCGACAATCCAGATCTCGACCGGTTGCCCGACCAATCGGTCGGCGGCCTCAATCACGAGTTCGATGCCTTTGCGAAGTCCGGCCTGTCCCAAAAAGAGGAGGCGCAGCGGACGGTCCGCCGTGAACCGCGCAGGGTAAACCCGTTTGAAGTCAAGTGTTTCCGAAGCTGGCTGGATTACCAGAGGAACGGTGCAGATCTTCCATCGGGGGATACCCTCGTTAGCAAGGCTGTCGCTGCTCCAGACCGAGTTCACGATAATTCGATCCGCCAATTCGCACTCCTTGCGCCAACTCTCCCAGTATGATCGAGGAGGGGGGACCCATGAGCTTGCTTGACCGAGCGTCGATTGCCGGTGCAGGTCCGCCACGATCCTTTCCTCTGCGGGACCAGGATCAATCTGCCCCAGTATGGAGACCCAGCCAGCCTTTTTAACGAATTGAAAGATCTTCAACGCGTCGTAGCTATAGGCAAATACCGCGAACAGGCGCGACGGGTATTCTCTTTGGATAGCCTGCAGTTCCTCGACTACTAAATCCTGATACCACTCATTGCGCGCCTTGATCGCCGACCAGCCCGTCTGACGCCGAAGCCGCGTGCGCAGCCTAAGCCCGGCGGCGGAGGTGTTCCATGAACGGACGCGAGCGTCCGCCAGTTCCGGATGAAATCGCTCAGCCGCCCTTCGACTCAGTTTGCCCCAGAAAGGTTGGTCCGGCGAACACCAGACGTCGGTTAACATCGTTTGCAGTCGCCCTTCCGGAAGCAACTGCGTATCTGAATGCATGGCCCGAGGAATCGCATAATGCTCGCGGGCACCAAGCTGACAACAGACCCAGGAAATCGAATCCGGACCGGGCATTTATAGTAGAAAGGGATTAAAGTCCAGCTGGTAGGTGAGTGAACGCGCACGGTCGCCCACCTTTCGGGCCGGGGCACCAGCCATTATCGTGTAGGGATCCACGTTGCGTGTAACCACCGATCCAGCCCCTATAACAGCACCCTCTCCAATTGTCACGCCGGGCAATATCACGGCGCGATAACAGATCCAGACCCGGTCGCCGATGACGACGGGACCGCCCCGATTGCAGAAGTCCGCGGATTGCGGATCATGCCCCAGTGTGAGGATCGTTGCCTCCGGCCCGATCGACACGTCCGCCCCTGTGTGAACTTCGTAGATTCGTCCATCGAGGAGGCAATCAAAATTAATTACGTTGCGGAGACCAAGATGCACTTTCCTGCCGTTCAGGATTCTGGTACCCATGTGAACCGATGTTCCGGTTCCAAGATTGCCGAGGTAAGCGCTCAAATATGCTCGTCTAATCCAGCGCGCAGGCATATGAGTGATCACGCTGTTGTACGCGTACGAAAGGACGCCACCGGCCAGGACTTTAGGGGTCATGATAAGAGAACAACCGATCTCGCACCATTTCGGCATTCCTCTGCCAGGAGTTCTCCCCCGCGTATTCAACGTGCAATGGATCCGGCGCGCCAACCTGCAGGAATTGGTGGAGTCCCGCTCGGATCGCCTTGTCGTCATCCGGTTCGACCCAGATGCCGAGATGGTACTTCTGCACCTGAGTACGAAGCGCTCCGCGCCCTGCGGAAACAAGACAAGGCTTGCCAAACTGAACGGCTGCATTCAGGACACCGCTGGCAGAACGAAATGAGCTGCTGTAGGTTAGAAGCACGAGGTCTGAAGCCGCAAACAATGAGCCCACCTGTTCCGAGGGGATGTAATCCGAGATCCATCGGCAGCGGTTCGCAACACCGCATTCTTCCGCTATTGACTGATAGTAACTGAGGGGGTGCTGCACGCCCCCGACTTCCTTGCCCGCGACAAGCAGCCAGAGTTCGTCGAAATCCCGCATGGCTCGAATCACCCGATCGAGATTCTTGCCGTCGCGAATCTGGCCAAAGCTAAGTAATAGCCAGGCTCCCGCTGGTATTCCGAGGCGGAGGCGGATTTCCTCGCGAGATTCGACAGGCGGGCAAAAATCAAAAGGTCCATGTGGAACGACGGAGAGCCGGATGTGATCCGGGACGCTGATTTCGGCTCGATCCACCTCCTCGTGCACAAAAACATCGCTCAGGAATGAATAACCGGACCGAACCGACCAGTTGTGCCACCAGCGGGGTCCCACAACATAGTTTCGCAAGGGGTCGTGCAATATTGCGGAAAGGTGAACCCCGGATCGGGCGAGCCCTCTCAACTGGTAGCTCCACATGGGGGCGAAGTATTCCGAATAACTCGCCAAAATCACGTGCTGAATCTGGTGGGACCGTACGTAGGTACACAAACGGAAAATGTTTCTGCGTATGCGACCGCACTGACCTGCCCGTCGCAGAATACGACTGCTGGAACTGACAGGCTGGGATTCATCCTCAAGGCACGATATGCACGAAAAACCCTTGGATTGCGGAGCCCCCGTTGCCACCGTCAAAAGGATCACCTCGACTCCCGCTTGTGCCAGAGCCGCAGACTGAGCGTAGGCGTAATCGGAGATTCCGCCTACCGAGCCTGGGCAGTAATAAACGAGTTTCACGCCAAATCCGAACCCGGCATCGCAACTATCTCGCTCATAGCTGGGGGATCCCGACGTTTTCAGTTCCGGCCAGGGACGGGCGACATGGCGTAAAATGGACGATCAGCTCCAGCCGATTCCTGCTGCTCTGAGCCTTGCGCGGCACTGTCTGCATTTCGAATAGCCTGTGATCAGGCCCCGCACGTATCCCACGAGGCCATACCAACGGCTCAGATAATCCAGTACGGCCAAATGGACGACCGAGACCTCCTGTCCATTAACGCTGAAGCGCTTCGCCCTTGCGGACCACTTTGAAACCCGCAGGGCCAGCAGTATCACGCAAATGGCAGTCGAAGCTACCACAGTCAATAACGAGAACTTACCCAAAATAGCTACTGGGAGCCATATGAACGCGGCTAGTTCCAGCAGCATGCGCCCTCCCACCAGAACGAAATGCTTCAGCCCGATTCCGGCTTCACCGTTGCCGAGAAAATTTCGTCGCGCCTCCTTCAGGAGAGCACGCCGGGCTTGTGGTCGAAACCAGTAGCACCGTGGTATCGGGGCCGCAGCAAGCATCGACCCGCATTTCTGTATCAATAGCGCGAAGGTCATATCGTCCGCCGCGAAAGTTAAATCCTCCGGCAAACCACCGATCCGCAGATAGAAGTCTTTCCGGTAGGCGATTGCGCGGTTCGCCGAGTGAGACTGCGGGGTAGCCCGCAATTCAAGACCATTCTGGAGTGCATAATCGGCCTTGGCCCAGGCAGACTCCTGATCCTCCCAACGGACTGTCCAGCTTCCCATTACCGCCTCGAGCCCGGGCGTCGATTCAAATGGTGCGGCCAATTCCTCAAGCCATTGATCGTCCCAATCGCACCCGACGTCTGTCACTGCCAGTACGTCATGGCTGGCTACTGCCACTGCAAGATTTCTGCCTCGGGCAGGGCGACAGCGGGGTTCAACCATTGCCCTCAGCGGGATCGATCCATTCTTCTCATAACTCGTGAGCAAGTCCCAGGTACCGTCCTTTGAACCCGCATCGCAAATCACGATCTCGTCGGGACGCCGGGTCTGCTGTTCCATTTTTCGCAGGAATAACCGGGTTCCCTCGATATCGTTATATACGGTGGCGATCAGCGAGATCTTCGGCATGAGAACTATTTTGCGGCGGGTGCGCTGAGGAAATAATTCAATCCCCGCTGCACACCCTCCTCAAGTGAGATAGTTGGTTTAAATCCAAATGCGCCCTGCTTGCGGGTGTCTCCTCCCCTTGCGAAAACGCCTTCAGGCGTATTGGACGTCCCTTCCACCACCGGCGAATAGCCGCACAACCTTGCAGCTATACCCGCAAACTCTTTGAAGCTGGTAAATAAACCGGTAGAGAGATTCAGCGCATCGCCATTATCGATTGCGTCCATCGTCAGCAGTACACCATTGACGCAGTCTTCAATGTGAATGAAATCTCTTTTCTGTTCCCCGGTGCCCCATACTGTCAGCTTCGCAGCTCCGCGGTTCTCAAGCACACGTCGGCAGATTGCCGGAAAAGGATACGTCGCATCCTGATCCTCGCCGTATCCGGAAAACGGCCGATAGACAACGGATTTTAGCCCATGTTTTTCGTACCCTAACTTTCCGAGATACTCAGAGGTCAGCTTGGCCCAGCCATAGCTCATATCGGGCATGCCAACATCGGCGCCGATCTCAATCATTTCTTCCGTAAGCAGGACATACGTGTCCCGGCGCTGAAATTTTATAGGATAGGCCGCGCTGGAACTGAACGTGAGAGTCTTCGCGGGGTTTGCTCGCGTCGCCCATTGCCAGTAAGCAGCGTCGATTGAGAGATCGTCAGCCACCGCCAGGGGAAAATTCTCGATCATCTGCCGTCCGCCAACGACTGCAGCCAAGTGAAGAGAATAGTCGAAATCGCTGTCGGTTCTTTCGCGGAACCAGTCACGGCAGTCCTGATGGTAAAAATGGAATCCGCCATACGACCGGGGGTCGAACAACGGCCACGAATCGGACGGATGGATGCCCCCGGTGCCTAGCACGACTGAGTCGACCGCGTGTACCTCGTGACCTTTTTCGAGAAATCGTCGTACGAAATGCCGACCGACAAACCCCGCGGCTCCGGTTATCAAAATCTTTTTCATAGAGTTTTCGTTTTAAATACCACAGGAAAAGTCGGTGTTTATCGGGAGCTACGAGTGTTTGGCGTCGGAGTCAAAATGTCGTCGATACAGCCTGAAGGCATGTATTGCCCGACCCGGAATAAATTGGAGAAGCGAATCCGGATCGGCTCGAATGCCCTCAACGATCGCCAGGTTGTTTTCGTAGCCGATATATTCGGCCTGCATGTCGCGAACCGGATTGTGAATATTTCTTTCCTGGAAGACCGAAGGGGTGCCATACACGACAGTTGCTCCCTTCGCCTGCACATAATAAGACGCCCAGATATCGTCCATCCGACCAATGTGGGGGAACAGGAAGTAATCGCTGAGCAATTTGGCCGAAAGGAATGTATTTTGTGAATTGAATGGTGAGATGCTGTTTGCGGCAATGGGAAAATAGCTGTGTTCAAAGTCGCACGCCGGAGCGTGCTCCATGCGACACACGGCGTCAATATCGGGGTCGCCGTTCCAGAAGTCCGCCTGTACCTCCGGTTTAATCATTTTTTTTGATTTGCGGCTATAGTCTCGCTTTGGTAGCAGTTGCAGCGGAAATCCGCGATGCCAGATGTGCGAATGGTTGGTAGCGCCCACAGGATCGAACGCGGGCAGATCGGTCTCATAGTAATTCACCTCGGAGTGATGGCCGATCATCAGCCCTTTGCCCCAGTTCTCATAGGGAATATTGTCGTCGTCGACCACAGCTACAACGTCGGCACCCATATCGTTCGCCCACAGGAGACCGAAGTTCCGTCGCTGAATACAGTTCCAGCCAATGGCGTCCGATAATCGTTTATCGAACTTCTCCTGCATCTCGGGACCAACATAAGTGCCCTTCGCGAGAGAATAGTCACGAGGAGTCTTCAAGTCTCCTATGACTACCAGTTGCCAGTCAGGCATTTCATCAAATCGGCGAATTGCCTCTGTCGGCGGATTGATCGTAGTACAAACAATGACATTCATAAAGTATAGGAACCGTAGCTGGAATCGCCGCAGCCGCTGTCGCGGCGTGGGAACCCTCATGGAACCCACCCGGTGATGCGGCTCACAAGTGATGTTGTCGATGACGGTCGTCCGCCTCAGTTAAGTTTCTGGAGTATAGAGGGTGTTTGAAATCGTGGTACATGTACATCAATTCGTTCCACGCTTCCCTCTGGATCCGGAAATATCGAAACATATGAATTGGGCAGATCTTCTTGTCTTTTTGCTCCTGATTGAACTCCCGGATTGCACAGAGTTCACCGATGTAGTCGTTGTGGCCGGCATGCTCGGGCCACCAAACGTCATCGAAATAGCAATGCACGCGGGGTAAACAGGTGCTGGCGGATTCGCCCTGGAACAACTGGAACGCTGATTTCGTCGAACTGTAGTAGTCGAGGTCGAATGAGACGAACCCTATCGCCGCTTTCGGAACCCACGTGAGAACTGTTTCTTCAATAGGGCCGAGAATCAGGTCCGTGGATGGAGATAATATCGATCTTAATTTCGGGACATCCATACGGTAGTCACCCGTACCCCAGACATGTGGCAGATCGCGGTAGTCTGCAGGCGGTGGCATTCCCTGGCCGCTGTCAAACCCAACTACGTGGATCTGAATGCCAAGTTGTTTCGCCACGATACCCGAAATTTCTTCCAGCGCCAACAGACCTCGCCCTCCGGCCACGCCAAACTCGACAACCGAGATGGCTTTCAGGTCCAGACGTCTTGCCAAGCTGGCAGCGGCATAGACGCCATATGCATAATGCGGGCGGTTGAACAACCCATACCGGACCCTGGTGTCCAGAGATCCGTATGGAAATCGACGCCACAGGTTCAGTACACCTGGCACCTGACTCACACGCATTAGTATTCTGTGGATCATTGGAAGACTTTGGGCGCGGCACCGCTCACCTTGCATGGTTCCGCTCACATCAGGATTTTGTCAGGTAGTATCACTGTTGGCGCTCGGACAGAATATTCAAGCTCAAGGAAGCCTCGGTACTTCGCGGGGTACGGCGCTATGTCGCCATCGAGATCTGGAGCGCCAACAGTGAACGCTAGCAAGTCGAGAAAATCCGCCTGATCATATTGTGTAGCCATAAACAAGCCCAAGCGGTAATCGCCTTCTACGAGACGCAGATCAGGCACAAAAACTTCAAAACTGAGCGGATCATTCCAAAGTATGAGATCGCGTATTCCTTCTTGGCGGAGGTCGAGAATCGCAACGCGAACGCCGTCAGCGGAGTAAATGAGGATCGCCATCTCCATAATCATCGTTTGCCTCTTAGGCATTATCCGGATATGCATCGACAGCGAGCCGCCACTCCTGATCGTGGTGGGCTCAAGGTCCAAGCGCTCAAGCTTGAGCGTCGCGCCAAGATTAATTGATGTCTTGGCGTCGAGAGTTCTGTTTTTCAGCAACGACGTATTGTACTCGCCGATTACTGAACCTATTGGCCCCAGTCGCCGTAACTGGCCGGATTCAAGAAACATTCCCGAACCACATAATGACTGAACTGCAGCCATGTTGTGACTCACAAAGACAACCGTTCTACCGCCTTTCCCCACGTCGTTCAGCTTGCCAAGACACTTCTTTTGAAACTGGGCGTCACCAACCGCAAGTACCTCGTCAATTACCAGAATTTCGGGTTCGAGGTGAGCCGCCACCGCAAACGCGAGTCGAACATACATCCCCGAAGAATACCTCTTGACTGGCGTGTCGAGAAACTTTTCTACCTCAGCAAATGCGACAATTTCGTCGAACTTGCTTCTGATCTCCAGCCGGCCCATTCCCAAGATCGCCCCGTTGAGATAGATGTTTTCCCTGCCCGTAAGTTCGGGATGAAATCCCGTGCCGACTTCGAGCATGCTGGCTACGCGCCCGCGAATCCGAACGCGTCCAACTGTGGGTTCCGTAATCCGGGAGAGGATCTTCAGCAGCGTCGACTTACCAGCTCCATTCCGTCCTATAATGCCAAGCACATCACCTTGCCGGATTTCGAATGAGATATCTTTAAGAGCCCAGAAGTCTTCCTGAGACACAAAACTCTCGGCGAACGTGGAACGCTTGCCAAACTGAAGAAGCCGCTTCGTGTTTTCCGCGATTACGTCGCGCAAAGCAGTATATCTTTGCCGCTCCGCCTGATGATTGATGCGGTATTTCTTGCCCAGGCTCTCGACGGTGATAATCGGGGAATTCATAACCGGTTCTCAGATGACGTCTGCAAAACTGCGTTCGGTGCGCCGGAAGTACGAGATTCCCACCCAAAGAGACAATGTGGTCACTGCCATGGAGATGCCGAACGTCACCGTATCCAGGGGCGTCTGGCCGCGCAGGATCGCCCAGCGAAATCCATCGATAATTCCGGCCAAAGGATTCAATGAGTATAGGACACGCCACCTTGGCGGAACCGAGGAAGTTGCGAACGCAACGGGCGATACAAATAGACCAAACTGCACGATAAAGGGGACAATATAACGGAAATCTCGATACTCAACATTCAGCGCCGCTAACAATAATCCCGTGCCAACGGAAAGTACTAATGTGAAAACGGTCAACGGAATCAGGAGGAATATCTGCCAGCCTGGCACGAACCTATACCAAAGCATCAAGACAACCAAGAGGCCAAGCGTCACCGCGAAGTCGACCAAGCTGGTCACTACCGAACCTGCGGGAACCAAAATACGGGGAAAATATACCTTGGAGATGAGGTTTGAATTATTGATCAAACTAACCGACGCCTCCGAAAGGGCGTTGGAAAAGAACTGCCACGGAATCAATGCCGAGTACACGAAGATTGCATCAGGTACACCAGTCGCAGGCATTTTCGTCATGCGTCGAAATGCGACAAAGACCGCCATCGTCAGGGCAGGCCGGAGCAGCGCCCAAGCTACACCAAGCGCCGTTTGCTTGTAGCGAACCAAAATGTCGCGGTAGGCAAGAAAGTAGAGTAGTTCCCGAAAGCGCCAGAGGTCGCGCCAGTAGTTACGCTCCGCCCGACCGGGTTCAATGATCAGTTCCTCTACGAACGGCTCAGAATTCGCAATCTTCAAAATGCGATCGTCCTCGGTGTCTCGTGAAAATGCCGCCCGGCGGGACGATGAAGAAAAGTGCCAAGGCCGAATTCCGGCCCCACTATTACAGCTTCGTGGCAAAACGCGCGCAGGTTGTCCAGCATCACGCATCCTTTATCCCGGAGGCGTACGAATAGTAGACTTGGTTCGAGCCGTTCTTCGGCGTCCAATCGTTCAAAATGGTGCCCAAGACCGGAATCCCATCGCTCAGAAATCGTTCACATGCCGCTGCGGCACCCTCTCGTGTTGTCATGCCAGATCGTACAACTAGCACAACGCCATCCGAGTGCCTACCCCAAAGCCGGGCGTCCGGAAACGGAAGCGAAGGCGCGGTGTCTAAAAGCACGCAATCAAACCGAGTCTGCAACAGGGCAACAAGTTCAGCGACCCGGGGCGAAAAGAACAGTGGGATTATAGATTCGGTCAGACCATGGGCCATGACGCTGAGATTTTCGATCTGCGTCGGCTGAATAAAACTATCGAGTGTTAAATCCTGAGGTTCAACCGGCCCAGCCAGGATATCGCTGAGTCCTGCGTGCTCCCCCAAACCCAGAAGGCTGTGAACGTGAGGCCTTCGCAAATCGGCATCGACAAGCAATACCCGTTGACCAATTTCAGCCATGGCGCGGGCCAGATTGGCACTGAGAGTTGTCTTACCTTCTCCCGGGCCGGCGCTTGTAATGACGTAGACGGGATTGTGTCCGCGGGGTTTGGTGCGGAGCAGTGAGACCAATGTTTGGCGGAAGGACTCAGACAAAACGGCAGATCGTTCACCATCTGCGAAACCCGAACCAACCGGAGTCGAATGCCCATTGCCCGCAAGGACGCCGTAACCTTCACTGTTGTTCGCGAGTTGCGGCCGCCGCCAAGGCACGCCAATTAGTAATTTCCGAACCGGCTGGACAGCGTGTGTCGACGGAATGACGCCGAGTTCTGGAACTCCCAGAACTGTTTGGGTATAGCCGGGTTTATCGAAGAGCATCTCGATGCGTTTGCGTCGATTCGTTTCCCGCAATAGGACGAGACCGTAACCCAGTATCGCCCCTGCTAGGCCAGATGCCGGAATATCTCTGGACGGCCTCGGTTTGGCCGGTATGGCGGTTCGGACGGCCGTATCTACTACTCGAATACTATTGGAAGGAGCCATCGCAATCAAGGCCGCCTGGTTCGATTCCTGCAACAGGCTATTGTAGAGTTGCTGTTCCGTGTCGACCTCGCGCTTCAATAAGGCATACTGTGCCGATTTGTCGGCTTGCGCGCTGAGAGAATGGGTCTGGGCGTTATAGGCTCCGGCTAATAATGTCTGGCGCCGCAGAGCTTCGTCGTAATCGCTCTGCACTCGCTTTAGAAGGCTGGTCTTTTCTCTCTCCAGTGCATTTTCCGTCTCAGTGATCTGGGCCTGAAGTTTTTGAACCTTCGGGTGTTGGGGCATCAGGGTAGAAGTCAGGTCGGCCATTTCGCGGCGCAATGTTGTAAGCTCCACCTTCGTGTTTTGCAGCTGAGGGTCGTTCATGACGTCCGGAAGGTTCTCGGACGGGGTCTTCTGCGCCAGTTCCCAAAGCGACTGTTTGGCAATTCGGTCCGCCTGGATCGCGGACAGATTTGCCCGGAGCGATACCATCTTGCTGTCTGCGAGAGTAGTTTGTTCAGGGAAGAAATCCATACCCGATTTCTGAACGAAGTCACGGAGCTTATCGCCGGCGTCCTGGAGTCTGGACTTCGCTTCCTCTAGTTGGGATGCCATCCACTCGGAGGTTGCCTGGGTTACGTTCGATCGAGCTGCCTGAGTTATCTGCGTGTACTCGGACGTGAGCGTGTTGACAAAACTTGCCGCCACATCCGGTGACGTGGAAGTGCACTGGATCTCGATGAGACGCGTCAATCCAACCTGACTTGCCGAAATGCTGCCCACGGCCTGCCTTAGTGCGTCTCGGCTCTCCACCAAAGGGTCCTGCCGGAAAAAAGGAAGCCGATTTCGTAAGCGGGTGAAAACGGTTGCGGGCACGGAAACTTGCGGCGTTAGTTCAAGGTTCATCCTCTCCACGGCGCGATTCATAAGAGTCCGACTCTTTAAAAGCCCGAGTTGGGTCAGCATGTTCGGGGCGGAGGCGCCCGCATCTAGTCCGCCTTGCGGGTCTAACGTAGCCATATTCATGAAGCTGGTGTTACGACCGAGCAGTTCCACCGTGCTTGACGCCGTATACACGGGCTTCGTAAAGGTTATGTAAACTGCACCCGCGAAAACTCCCAACAACATAAACCCGAGGATCGAGAATTTGTGCTCCCACGCCAATGGCCCATAAGCAATACCCTTTGCAGCCGGCGGTCGTGGACCGGGATTGTGAAGCGGTATTGGGCGTGTGGCGGAATCCTGAGCGACAGGGACCGCCTTTACCTTGCTCCATACGGGTTCATTGCCGGAATTCATTTTTTATAACTCCTAGAGATCAGAAGCGGGTGAGGAGGCTGATAGCAAGCGCCGTGAGACTCAACAGAGGAAACAATGTCTGGGCGTTTTGGGGGTTGTAGATGCCCCCCTTGGCCTCGACTATCAGAATATCGTTAGGCAGCAACGGTTTGTCGTTGCTCTTGCCTTGAAGAATGAGATTTAGATCGACCGGGATCACAGCCCGACGCGATGTGTTCGAAATGGGTCGAAGGATCATGGCGTCTTTCAATCTCATTGTCGGCATGAACCCTCCGGCCAGTGTCAGCACCTGAAGTACAGACATGGAATCCCTCTGCCCCAATGGAAAGGCACCCGCTTTCGCAATTGCGGTACCCACGACGTAAATCATCTCCGCGATATCGACGCTGATGACATCAAATGGCTCTAACAGAATATCCTCTGCCGGATTTACATTGTTCTGCAGCGTTGACATGTTTATATCTACACTCGTGCCGCCCTCTGGCAGCGTGATCGCATTGGGGAGCGGAATAGCGCCGTATTCTTTGCGGCGCGTGACTTTGATCCGAGTGCTGGCCCCGGCCGCGAGACCTCCGACCGAGGCCACCATTTCCACTAGGGTACGCTGCCCAGTTAACGTATAAATGCCGGGCCTTTGAAACGCACCTACAAAGAATACCGGTTCATTACTGAACTGAACCACGGTGATGTGGACTTGGGGAACTTTGACGAATTTCTTGAGCGCCTCGACCAAAACGGCCTCGAGATTTTCGACGGATACGCCGCCGGCTTTGGTCCGTCCCACAAGAGGAAGATCGATAAATCCATCTTCGTTGATAAGGAACGGATGTTCGTTGATCTCGTCCACGTCCGCCGCACGAATCAGAATTTGGTCACCCGACTGTAAGACATAGTTGGATCGCAGTTGCGCGATGGGACTCGTCTGGGCTGCAGCTTGCTGAGTTACCGGCGAACCCGGGGTCGCCCCTGCGGGCGGCGTCTGAGCGTAAACGACTATGCAAGAGAGCATCACGCAGAGAACTTGGCGGAGGCACCGTTCGACTACCAACCTTGATCGAGAATCCGTCCAGCTATTAAACATAGATACTTAGATACTTACGCTTTAGTGCCCGGATCTGGCAGAACGACGTCAACGTTAGGGAAATCGCGCACGCTCCCGCAGTGTCAGCCACAAAATGGCGGAGGCCACTTCGGATTGCCAGTAAGTTCTAAGTGTCCGATAGTCGGCAGTAAATAGCAAGCATACCGGGTTTCCCCGGGTACCAGGCAGCTGTTGCGGCCAATCCTCGCACTTGCATAGTCTATTGGTTTTACCGTAGAAAACGGCCTCAGATCTTAGCACTACCGGATACCCAGCCGTTTTAAGACTGGCGATCGTGAGTGACGGCACGCACAGCCTAGCAGCCCGTGGTGCAACTCGATTTTGGTCCTGGCGCGGACAACTGAATTGCCTTACGATGGGGCATGTCGATAGGCAAGCGCGAACGGGAGAGGCAGGATCCGATCTGGATCGAAGCGTCATCGCTGGCAACGCCAGGCGGGCATCCTTTTTACGAAAAGCTGAACGGACTTCTGGACCAGCGGAAGTTTGACGGGTTTGCAGAAGAGACATGCCGGCGGTTCTATTCGAAAACGGGCCGCCCTGGACTGGCACCGGCGGTATATTTTCGGCTGTTGCTGGTCGGGTACTTTGAAGGAATCGATTCGGAACGCGGGATTGCATGGCGCGCAGCCGATTCGCTGGCGCTTCGTTCGTTTCTCGGCTACGGACTGAGCGATGCCACACCGGATCATTCGACGATTTCACGAACCCGGCCGACTGATCGACGTGGAAACGCACCGCATGGTGTTCGGCTGGGTCTTGAAGGTGCTGGCCGAGGAAGGTTTGCTGAAAGGCAACACAGTCGCCATCGACGGAACCACACTGGAAGCGAACGCAGCGTTGCGCTCCATCGTGAGGCGGGATACGGGCGAGGCTTACGACGATTTCCTGAAACGGCTGGCGAAGGAATCGGGAATCGAGACGCCCACCCGTGAGCAACTGGCGAAACTGGACCGCAAACGTCCGAAGAAGGGTTCCAACGACGATTGGGAAAATCCGCACGATCCGGATGCGCGCATCACAAAGATGAAGGATGGCCGCACGCATCTGGCCCATAAGGCCGAGCACGCCGTGGATCTGGAAAGCGGAGCGCTGTTGGCAGTGACGCTGCAATCGGCTGCCGACGGCGACACGAAGACGGTGCATGAAACGCTGGCGCAATGTGGCGAGAGCATCTGTGAAGTTGCAGGGGGGAACCAACAACGAGATGGTGGGGGAGCGGGTGAACCCGGAAGGCCCTGCCGACCTGGTGCTCGATAAGGGCTATCACAGCAACGATGCGATGGTCAGTATCAAACAGAGCGGCGTGCGCACATACTGTTCGGAGCCGAAACGTGGCCGCCGGAACTGGAAAGGAAAAGCTGAAGAGAAAGCGGCTGTCTATGCCAATCGACGGCGCATCCGGGGCAACCGCGGACTACGACTACTCCGGCAGCGAGGCGAGCGAGTCGAACGGAGTTTCGCGCACATGTATGAAACCGGGGCTATGCGGCGAACCCATCTCAGACATCACGACAACATCATCAAGCGACTGCTGATCCACGGCTGTGCGTTCAATCTGGGGCTGGCGATGCGGAAAAGACGGGGTATGGAACGCCCCGGGGGCTGCACGAAAGCCTCACCCTGCTCAACTTGCTTGTTTCAGCGCTACGAGTGTTCTGGTCAACGTTCCAAAGTCCAGGCGCGTTCAATATTCCTCAACGCTCTTGCTGTTTCGTGTAACTCCGCCACTTGATGTAACGCCATTTCACATAGCTCTTCTTTCGTCAGCATCACCAACGTGGGAATTTTCAAAAGCCATTGCGCCACGGGCTGCTAGCCACAACAGGCCCTGTGTCTGTCATGGGCGGAATGCCAGAAGCAGTTGTAATATCAGACAGGTGCAATATCAAATAGGTGTAATGATGACCGGACATCGCAAGCTGAAAATCATGATCGCCGTGGTGGCGCTGCTGCTGAGCGTTCCTCCGCGTATAGCGCCTCAATCCCCGACAGTTGCGCTGCCTCTGCCCCGTATGGCGGTACCAGCGGCAAGTCATCCCCCGACGATCGATGGAGTTATGGAGCCGGGAGAATGGGCTCGTGCGACCGCCTGCACGGGTTTCATCACTGCTTTCACAGGTAAACTTGCCCGGATCCAAAGCACCGCCTGGCTCACATACGACAGCCGCTATTTATACGTTGCATTCCACAATTTTCGTGGGCCGGATCTGAAGTTCATTTCCGCGCGAGCTCGCCGTTCCGACGACGATTCCATCGTTTACGATCCGGCCAATGAGATCTGGTTCTCTCCGCCAGGAAGTCCCCAAGCCACCTACCAAACGATGTTCAATGTGTTCCCTGCCGTCTTCGACTCGAAGATGATCCCGTCGGTGGGTTACACCTCAAAGTCATGGTCGGGGAAATGGGAAGTGGCGGCAAGGCAGGACGCCGATTCATGGACCGTGGAAGCGCGCGCCCCGATTTCCGCTTTTGGCGTCGACCATCTTGTGGACGGGACTGTTTGGGGAGCGTTGTTCACCACCGATGTACTTGGCGAAGCGGACAAATTCCGTGCCTGGGCGCCTGGGGGAGCGTTCGCTGACATTCCCCGCCACGGACAAATCGATTTTACCGGCGACGGTCCCGCGTTTCAGCTGTTAAGTGTGGATTCTATATTCGCCGGCCGGCCGCTTATCGATGCTGCTGTCGTTGGCGCTGTGCGGTCGCAAACTACAGTACGGGTCGCCGCGCGATTTGGGCGCAGCGTTGGTGCGAGCCAGGGCGATATCGTCGTGTCCAGGGACGTAGTTGCCAGACCGGCCTCGGCGGAGACGCTTCAATTGAGCGCCGATCTCATGCAGGCTGGCCTGAGATCGGGTTTTTGTGAGATCACGGCGACAACGGTTCAGGGTGTACTTTATCACCAGATCTTCCCCTTTACTGTCGACGGGTCGGTTCGCAAACCGCCGGCGAGTATCGCAGCAACACCATACAACCAACCGTTCGGCCTGACGGCATCCTACGCGCCTTTGTCGAAGAAATTGGTAATTAAAGTGGATCGCCATTACATGCAGACAAAGGCATCCGTCGCCGGGGGCAGCGTCCAACTGGTCGACATGGCAACGGGGCGGAGCGTAGCACAGGGTGCGCTTGGCGCATTCGACCTGGATTACTCGGAATTTGCTCTTGATTTGCAAAACGTCTCTGTGCCGCTGGATAACGCCGTACAAGGAGGCGCCCATCCTGCAGACTATCAACTCAGGGCAGCGTTGACGGACAAGAGCGGCAACCAGATATCCTCGGCGGCAGTTCCCGTCAAGTTGCAGAGCTATCAGTTTCCCTGGCTGCCTAACGATATCGGATTCTCAGACCAGACGATCGCACCGTGGACACCCATCCAGTGGCAGAACGGGCTCGTCTCCCTGTGGAACAAGGCTTACACGCTGAATGGTGCGGGACTCGCCAACCATATCGTAAATTCGGGGCTCCCCCAGCTATCCGGCCCCATGACGATCGAAGCGGTCATAGATGGCCGAGTCGCGACCCTCACCAGTTCGATTCCCGTGGCTGTTCACCTGAGCCCGGCAGCCGTTGACCTGGAGGGAGAGGTGCGAGCCCCCAATCTGACAATCAATACAACTACGCGTGTTGAATTTGACGGGTTCGTCTGGAACTCAATGACGGTCCAGCCGACAAAGGCCAATGTCGGACGGCTGTCGCTGGTCGTTACAATGCCGACCGCTGAAGCTTCTTTTTTCGTCACTACGAGTGGCGGATGGTCTTCGTATTTTGGGGAGACGCCGGACAAGTGGGACTCGCGGGAAACGGCTCTGCCCTCTATCAGAGGAGGCTTCGTACCCTACGTTTTGCTCACCGATTCGGAGCGGGGCTTTAGCGTTTTCGCCGATAACGATAGGGGATGGCGGCTCGATCCGGCGCTCGCGGCACAAGATCTACAGCGGCGCGACGGACTGGTGACGCTGCGAGTCCATTTCATCAACAAGCCAGGTCCGATCGATCAGCCCCTCACCATCCAATATGGATGGATGGTGACACCCCAAAAACCCCAGCCTGCCGCCTGGCGTGGTTATTTGATCGATAACAAAAAATATTACCCGCAGGCGACTCCAGTCTTCTGGAACGACGCCGACTGGGATGTGCTTTGGCCGTACTACTCAAGTCCGTTCCCTCATAGCTACGAAAAATCGAGATTGGCGCTGAACGGAGCTTCCGGTCAGGGCGTGGTGCCCTGCGTCGGCAGCATTGCGCATGCAATTGCGCGCTATACGGATTACCAGGGACGCCACTTCGATGCTTTCGCCGCCGATTGGGGCAATCCTCCCGGCAGTACCAACAACGGAGACATCGCCCGCAGCCGGGGTCCAAACGATTTCGATCTCTTTCATTTCGATCGGTGGTCGAAGCTCTCAGGGCTTGGCTGCATCTATTTCGACGAAAACTACCTTTCCGAAGACTGGAACTATTTAACCGGAAGCGCTTACCTTCTGCCGGACGGCAAGGTGCAGCCCGGATATGACTATCTTGGTCTGCGGGACTATAACAAGCGATTGCGCTACATGTTTCACCAGAACGGTAAGGCCGCACCGAATCTTTGGGAGCATACAACGGGTGGTCAGCCAGTCTACGCCTGGATGCCGGATGTATCGATGGAAGGTGAGAATGTCGAGCCCACCGACCTCGATGCAGACTATATCGAAATGCTACCGTCTTCCAGACTCCGCAGCATAGGTATGGGTCGAAATCTCGGATCGGCGCCGTTTGTTATGTGCCAGGCGCTTCGGCACGGAAAGGGCGAGGTATCGAAGACACTGGTTCACCAGTTTGTGGGATGGGTACTTGCGCACGACGTACTTCCCGAGGGTGTACCATTCTGGCCTCCTTTGGCCGCGGAGCTCGAATTGTGGCGCAATGATGTCAAATTTCTTCCGTGGTGGGTGAAGGGAACCGGCATCGAATCAACAGTTCCCGGAATTATCGCATCGGCGCATGTTCGATCTGGAAACGCCGTGTTGTGGATCGTCAACGAGAACCGTGGCGATATGACGGCAAGCATTCGCATCGATGCCGCGAAAATCGGTCTCGACCCCGGCGTGGCAATTCAGGCGTACGACGCGGAAGATGGCAAGCGATATCCGATCGCCAAGGGTGTGCTTACCGTGCCGGTTCCGAAGAGAATGTGGCGCGCAGTGCGTTTGAGCCAAACCCGCCTTCTCGGGCGGAACCTCGCGTTTGTTGCCGATTTTGAACATGAAGTCGCCGCAACCGAGGCTTGGGGTGGGCGTTACCCGCTGGGCGACGTGTTGCCAGTGCCAGTCGAGGGAGGAAAGACCGGTAAAGGAGCTCTGATCGAAAGGCCGCTCGTTTTTTCGGCGCGGCATCACGTCTCCGGGGCCGAGGGTGCGGTCACAATCGACGTGCGTTTCCGGTCCACAGATATCGGGGACGGTACGCTGATATCGGTGGGAGATATCGCACTGAGAGTGGCTAAGGGGGCATTCATGTTGGCCGGGACCGTTTCTTCGGAGATAAGAAGCAAGACTTGTGCATTAGTCGCAGACCAGACGTGGCATTCGGTTACGCTGGCATGGCGAGCGAACGACGTTTGGGTATTCTGCGATGGCGACATGGTGCTTCGGGCCCGTTTGAACAGGCCGTTGCTTTTGTCTGGAATGGGCCACGGGAATGAAATTCGAGATAACCGCGCTGACACGGAGCCGGCCCAGGTTGTGTTGGGACCGATGCACGCCATAATCGACAACCTGAGGATGGGTGCGTCGCAATTGCCGCCAGTCAATCCTGTGGCGGCTTGGTTGCAAGAATCGCGGTCGGTGGTACCGGTTAACGAGAACGTCCGCCAAAGCTTTCAATAAGTCGGGCATTGTTGGTGTCGAACCAGGCCGAAAAAAGCAGAATATCGCCGCCCCGGTAAGCGTTAGCGGCTTCGTCTCCCTTTCGGCCAGCGACTTCCAGTACTTGGAATGCATTGGGATACAGCCAGCGAACGACACGCCCGGTCGGCGTATCGTTGTGTTGCAACATCGACCCAAAAGGAGCGCTGAATCCGTAGTAGAAAACGTCATTATGTTCGGGTATCAGAAGGATCTGCGGCCGCTGTTGCGCTATCCGGCGAAGCCGAAAGATCTCGGCAGGCCATCGCGGCCCTCCGTTGGAATCGATGTAGAAGAGCGTAGCGCCCCAGCGGCGCCGCGCATAGTCGATCTTGTCGGCTAGTAGCCGTTCGTAATCTCCCACGTTTACCTGTCTTGCATGGCCTTCCGCGTCCAGTGTGAGCTGTTGCGGCCGGATCGTCAATCCGACCGCAAGACCAGCCCGTCGAAACCGGGCGAAGAACTCATCCGCCACAGGTTCTGCTTCCGGTGCCAGACGTGGCAGAAGGCGGGGATCGCCGATGTAGGTAGTCTTGTGCGGAAATTCCTCCCCTTCCAGGTCCCAGACAATCATTCCCTGAGATCCCGTCCGCTTGAGGATTGCTATGCTCCGGTCTGCATACTCCAGCATTGCCTTGCGGAATCTCTCGGCCCCGTAGCTCCCGCGCACATCGAGATTCGGCTCGTTAAACCAACCCCGCGGATTCACACGAGAGGCGTGAAAGTTAGAAGCAAGAAACAGCGCACCGATTGGACGCCGATCAGTCCAGTTGAGACAAGGGCGGGCTGCCCAAAACACGCCGACACCCGTACAAATACAGACAGCCGCGATTACTATCGCAGCGCGAAAGAACATTTGCAGGTAAAACGTGGCATTCCGGTGTCGTGAGAAGGGGCGAAGACATTGTGGTTCAGGTGTGAGCATTCGTCAGTGTAGGTGCAGCCAACTTCCTGAACGGAAGCACTCCGTCGCACCAAGCGTCAGCCATCACACCCACGGAGGTGGGGAAGTTGTACCGCCTGAACGGGTCGGATAACAAGTCGTAACCGCTATCATCATAATAAGTCATTTGGCCCTTGCCGGATCGATCACGTCATTCCGGGTCAGAACCGGTTGATCGTTTCAATCGCATGGTATCTGGAAGATTTCATCGGTCAGGCTACCTGACGGCGTCACCTGGCGGCGGAAGTACGTTGCAGACGAATTAATCCCATGAATCCGATCCCGGCGATGGCAAGCATTGTTCCGAAGGGGTTATCGGTATACGAGGTTACCGGCACGACCGATCCCGATCCGCTTTTCCCGGAAGAGGAGGCCTTGGTGAACTGAGTTGTTGCCCGGCGCCGCAGGGGGTTGGCGCTATCCCGAACATGCGCCTGACGTGCCTTGGCGGACCTCGGAGTAGTCCGGTTTCCGATCCTGTCGGTGCCGGACAAGCGCTGTGGCTGTGCCCGAACTGCCACCCGGCCACTTGATTGGCAGGTGTCTGCCGGGTCGGAAGTGTCACACACCGCGATCCGTATACGGCCGTCGCTGTCTGCTCGGCCGTAAACCTCGTTCGCTTGGGATCGATGCAGAAATCAATCAGCCGCCAGAGGGTGTGTACGATCTGATCAGTTCGGCGCGTGAACGGATCGCTATCGGGCGACTGCCAGGGGAACCGGCGATTTGCTGGGAGCGACTGCCGTTCAGCGCCAAGGGAGTATTTTCACGGCATGGTCTCCGTTGCAAGACGATGGATGGATTTTTCCTGAGGCCGAAGTGATCATCGATCCCGTTCATTTTTACGTTCCAGGCAGAATTCGAGAGTCCTCCCACGGGCGTGTTGCCTGAAGGCAGATTTAGATTAAGCGGTACCCCTGCTGTGCCGTGACCCAGGCTATCCGATGACGGTCGCCGGGTTTGTCGGGCCCGCCTGCTGCCGACCTTCAATTTAGCCTCACCCTCATCGCTCGTGTCAATAGCGGTTGAAAACAAAACATCGGATTGATAGATTTGCCCATGCCTCAAAAAACTCATAACGACTGACTCCGTTTGCCGCGACCGCTCGGGGCGGCAGCCGCCGTCTCGTCACGCTGCTGTTCGGGCAGGGGAATCAGAACAGCCTTGCGGCGTTCCCTCAGACGGTAACTCTCGCCGCGGATGTTGACGGTAGTCGAATGGTGTAACAGGCGATCGAGAATCGCGGTCGCTATGATCGGATCGCCAAAGATCGAGCCCCATTCACCATAGCTTTTATTAGAAGTGAGAATGATGCTGCCCCTTTCGTAGCGGCGCTGACGAGTTGGAAGAAGATCGTCGCACCCAGATCGTCCAGCGGCAGATACCCCATCTCATCGATAAATGTTGAGCTCAACATTGTTGACGAACTGGGCTACCTGTCGCTGGACCAGCAGACTTCGAACCTCTTCTATCAGGTCATCGCCACGCGTCACAGTCAGAAGCGGTCCACCATCATTACGTCCAACACTCAGTTCTCTGACTGGGGCAATGTCCTCTTCAATACGACAGCCCCGAGCCGGTTTTGGTTCCTTATAATGATAATGGCCAAATGGAAGAAGACGAAAAATGTTCGGTGACGATTGAGGTTCCTGAGCGGGCAGCGAACGCGACTACCGGTTGGTACCATCCAGAGCTCGACATGCTTCGCTTCTGCGCATTCTTCATGGTTTTTGCATTCCACGCCACGGGGGGCAATTTCAATTCGCTCTTTGCACCGGGAGCTTACGGCGTGGACCTCTTCTTCGTCTTGAGCGCATATTTGATCACAGAGATCTTGCTGCGGGAAATGCGACTCCTTGGTAGATTTGATATCAAGGCATTTTACCTGCGTCGCATGCTTCGGATCTGGCCTTTGTATTTTGCCTTTCTTGGGTTGACCTTCCTCTTCGCGCAACACCTTCATACCGAAGCTTTCCCCCTGCCCGCCCGACTTATGTTCTTGTTCTTTGTCGGAAATTGGCAATTCGTGCTTGGGCGAACCGTTCGTACCGTTTCCTCTTTGCTTTGGAGCGTCTGCCTCGAAGAGCAATTCTATTTGGTTTGGCCGTTGCTTTTGCGGCGCTGGTTGAGGCAGCTGCCACTCATCGGAGCGGGGGCTTTTCTATTGGCGACTGTTAGCCGCCTGCTGCTTTACCTGCATGGTCCCGTATCACATCCGGTAGACACCTATTGGAAGGGCACATTTACTCACCTCGATCCGATAGTCGCGGGATCGCTCGTTGCTTTTACACTCGATGGACGAGTTCCGCAGTTGGCTTTGACGAAACGGCTTTTGATACTGGCCGGGGGCTTCGCCGGAGTTTTGGCAGTCGGGTGGTTCGGACCGCCATGGGGTGGGCGTGCTCTCCTAACGTATCCTGTTGCTGCTATCTCGTGTGCCGCTATCCTCGTCTCGGTTCTTCGTCCCACGGGAGCTGGGAACATCGGGTTATTCCGCCGATGCATGGTTCATTTGGGCCGAATTTCCTATGGCCTATACGTGTTTCACGGAGTATGTCTGACAGTGGCCAGTAGGATAGTCTCCCGCTCGGGCGGGGGCCATCCGCGGATGCACTGGTTTGTTCGAGATACGACCGCTCTTGTTCTCACGGTCCTGGTTGCTGAGTGTTCGTATCATGTGCTTGAATTGCCGTTCCTGCTCCTAAAGGAGCGATTTTCCACCATCAAGTCCGGTCCGGCCAGCCTGCCGAAGTTTGCGAAGATCCGCTAGTGTAGTCTAGTCATCCACCTCATTTGGGCCCTGATGTTTCACATACGTCAACCCCGTGATTGACGCAGGGCGTGCGACATGAAAGTGGAAGTCACGCGCCGTCCTGTTCCAATAACCGGCGGGTGCAAACACCTAAGGCCAGCCGAGCAAATGAGAGCCGGACTATTCCTTCGAACCGCTTTTGCGCCTAACCATCTTCAGCTTCTTTAGGCTGACCTCCTGAAATTCTCGGTTCTCTGTCATGCGACCGGCTCGCTCGGACTCGGCCAAAACCTGCACGACCTCACTGAGTTTCGTAGCAGCAGCGGTTACCTTATCCAGTGCGACCTGATAGAGAGACGACATTCTCGCAATTGTTGCAGCATCGAACAGATCGGAGTTGTACATCCAACTGCCCGATACACCTTCCCGGGTGTCACTAATGAAAACGGCGAGATCGAACTTCGACGGCAAATCCAACGGGAACGCGCTCACTTCCAGACCGGGTAGCTCAGTCCGGCCGTGCATCTGACTCATTTGCACAAACAGAACCTGGACAAGTGGGCTGTGACCTAAGCTCCTTTCCGGATGTAGTTCTTCAACGACGCGGTCGAACGGCGCATCCTCGTTGGCGTATGCGCCGAGCGCCGTTTCGCGAACGCGTCCAAGCAACTCCACCATGGAAGGATCGCCTGAAAGGTCGGTTCGCAGCACGAGCAGGTTCACGAAGAAGCCGATCAGGGCCTCCGTGCGAACATCGTTCCGGTTGGCAACATCCGTCCCGAGTACAATATCCGGCTGGCGGGTGAAATAATAGAGAAGGCACTGGAAAGCCGCGAGCATGGTCATGAATCGGGTGGCTCCCTGCTGTCGGCTCACCGCGCGAACGGCTTCCATCAGGTTGTTCGGCAGCGTCGATTTATGAGTTGCTCCCTTGTATGTACGGACGGGCGGACGCGGTTTGTCTGTGGGAATCGTGAGGACAGGCGGGGCTCCCTGCAGTCGGGTTCTCCAGTATTTCAACTGCCTGTCCAATACCTCGCCACGCAACCAGTTACGCTGCCAAACGGCGTAATCAGCGTATTGAATAACCAGGTCGGGAAGCGCTGGCGGCGTTCTTTCCAGCGCGGCCGCATAAAACACCGCCAAATCCCTCATGAAGACGCCATTCGACCATCCGTCGCTAGAAATATGATGCGAGTTTAGGAAAAGAATATGCTCGCGTTCATCCAGTTTTAGCAACAGCGCGCGGAGAGGCGGGTCCTTTGCAAGATCAAAAGGCTTGTCGCACTCGTTCTGAACGATCCGGCGGGCTTCTTCTTCGCGATGGTCCGCCGGAATCGAAGTCAGATCCATTACAGGCAGCGCGATGTGCAACTCGGGCGCAATCACCTGCACCGCCTGATCGTTTTCAACCCCGAACGTAGTGCGAAGTACCTCGTGGCGCCGAACAACGCCGTTCAGTGCCTGCAGCATGGCTCCAGAGTCCAGATCGCCAGTCAGCCGGTTCGCTCGTGGTGCATTGTAAAGCGGACTGTTCGGTTCGAGTTGATCCGAAACCCAGAGCCGTTGCTGACCGAGCGATAGTGGCAAAGTCGGGTTTCGTGGCACCGGCACGATAGGCGGAGCCGGGAGACCCTGCGCACCTTGCTGGATCTGCTCGATAACCGCCGCCAACCCGGCTACGGTGGATGACTCGAACATAGTCCGAACGGGCAACTGAACCTGAAACACCTGGCGGATGCGGGAAACCACTTGAGTGGCGGACAGCGAATGGCCTCCCAGGTGGAAAAAATCGTCGCCCGATCCGACGAATTCAAGTTGAAGGACATCCGCGAAAACAGCAGCCACCATTTCTTCCATTGGCGTCCGCAGTCCGAAATACTCACCCTGTTCTCCCGACCGCGCGTCGTCTGGCGCCGGCAGCGCGCGACGATCAACCTTGCCGTTGGCGGTCAGGGGCACGGCGTCCAGCAGGACGAAGCTGGTCGGGATCATATACTCGGGCAGTTTTCCGGAAAGCCACTCCCGGACCTGAGGAATCAACTTTCCGGCCACTCGTTGACGCAGGGGGTTGCTGGTGTAACTGGCCAGGGGCCGAACGGCATCTCCCTCGCCGGGAAATTGCAGGGGTCCGCAATCCGCGGCCGCGCCGCCGGCATGGCGAAACAATACGTCGCAGCAACCGTCGGCGGCGACTCGCGACGCACGAATTTCCACCCGGTATGGGAAGTTATCTTCGATGCTCAAGATGTCTTCAGGTTCGACAGCGTCTTTTGGCAATGCAGCCAGCCTGGCACGCAATTCGCCGATACTTAACGGCGCATCGTCGGACGACAGCATCTTTATCGCCGCACAGCTCTCGTACAGCCGGGCATTGGGAATATTGGTGATTCCGAGGATCTCAGGTTCCGTCCGCCGAAGAATATCGCGTAATAGGTCGAGCGTAAGACGCTGCTTGTTCCAGTCCAGCCAGGCGCATTGGCTTTTTGATATTCCGCCACCGCTTGTCTGCCCAATGTGGAGAATCACATCGTAACGAAACTGTGTGATCTCGTCGCCGGCACGTCCTCTCTTGAGTTGCATCTCGACTCGGCTCAGGCGCGGGTAACGCCGGTACAAAGCCGGGAACAAGCCGGGATCGATCAGGAGTTCGCCCTCCTGCCGCATAGAGGACTGCACCCGCTGAAGGAATCGTGCCGAAGTCAGGGAATCAGGCGCCTTGAAAAGTTGAACGGAAGTATGAAACGCTTCGAGCAATGGGAGGCTTCGCAGATTGCCGACGAACACTGCACCGCCAGGCTCTGTCGAGGCAATCGCAGTATCAAGTACGGTCATCAGATACTCTAGATCCGGAAAATACTGAGCGACCGAATTCAGCACGACGACGTTGAATCGTTGCGCGTCGCGCGCCACTTCAAATTCATGCGCCGCGCGGCGCTCCACAGTCAGTTGCGACGGGCTCAGACCGAGCCGCTGCGATTGCTGCCGAAGAAGATCGATCGCGGTCCCGGAGACGTCGGTACCATAGCAGTGGTCGCAGCCGGGAGCGATTTTGAGCAGGACCACGCCATCACCACAGCCGATTTCCCAAACCCGTTTCGGTTGCAGGGCCCGAATCCGGTTTGCGGTGGCTTCAGCCCGGATATCCGCATCCGCGGGATCGATGGGCTGGCCGGTATAGCTGCTGTTCCATTCAGCGACACTAAAACCGCCCGCGCCACTGCTGCGGAAGGCCGCATCGAAGGTTGCAGCCCATTGCGCCACCTGATCGGCGCTAAGGGAATGCGCTTGGTCCGGCTGTTCTGAACCACGATATTCGGAGTCGGCAACCAGATACGCCACAAGCCGCTTGTCACCGGATTCGTCGTCTTGTGCGACAACAATACTCTGCCGAACACCGGGATGGGCGTCGATCGCGGTTTCGATTTCACCCAGCTCGACGCGGAACCCGCGAATCTTGATCTGATTATCGATTCGGCCCAGATACTGGAGGTTTCCGTCAGCCATAAATCGCGCCAGGTCTCCGGTGCGGTAAAGTGAAGTTCCGGAATCCGGGTGAAAAGGATTTGAAATGAATCTCTCGGCTGTGAGTTCCGGCCGGTTCAGATAGCCCCGCGCCACCCCCGCGCCACCCACATACATCTCTCCCGCGACGCCCGTCGGCACAGGCCGCAAATGGCGGTCCAACGCATAAACCTGCAAGTCCGGGATCGGTCTCCCTATAAGACTGGTCGTGCCTTCGCCGATTGCCAGTCCGGAGACTTTGAAGTATGTTACATGCACGGTGGTTTCGGTGATACCGTACATGTTGATAAGTGCCGGCAGGTCTCTGTGTCGGGCGATCCAGGGAGCAAGCGTTTGGAACTCCAGCGCCTCTCCCCCGAAAATCACATAACGCAAAACGAGTTGATCGGATTGGCACGAGTTTTCGTCCGCAACGATCAGGCGCGAGAACGACGATGGCGTCTGATTGAGGACCGTGACTTTGTTTCGAACCAGTAGTTCATGGAACTGTTCCGGCGAACGCGCTGTGAACATGGGGACTATGACCAGCTTTCCACCATAGAGAAGCGCTCCCCAGATTTCCCACACCGAGAAATCGAATGCGATCGAGTGGAACAGCGTCCACGTATCGGCGGTCCCGAACCCGAACCAATGATCTGTTGCCGTGAACAATCGCGCCACATTGGCATGAGTCACCAGACAGCCTTTAGGACGGCCTGTCGAGCCGGAGGTGTATATGACGTAAGCGACATCTTCGGGTCCACACCGCGGAACCGGATTGTAGGTCAGCTCGGAAGCGATCGAGCCCCAGTCCCGATCGATGTGGATCGTCGCAGCCTCACAGGGCGGGAGGCGATCGGCAATTTCCGCCTGCGTCAGCAGGACCGAAATTTGGGAGTCGTGCAGCATGAACGCAAGCCGGTCCAGGGGATACGCGGGATCGAGGGGCAGATACCCGCCGCCGGCTTTCAGTGTCCCCAGAATCGCCACAAGCATTTCCGGTGAACGAACCATGAAGATCCCCACCAGCTTCCCGCGGCCGACACCCATGGCGACCAGTCTGTGGGCGAGCTGATTGGACCGCTCGTTGAGTTCCGAATAAGTGACCTGCCGGTCCTCGAAGATCAGTGCGACGTTGTTTGGGGTACGCTCCGCCTGGAGCTCAAATTGATTGTGAACGCAGCGGCCGGCCGGAAACCGGCGCGACGTATCGTTCCATTCATACAAGAGCCGATGCCGCTCCGCGTGCGGCATGACATCGACGCTGCTCAACGAACTCGCGGGCGAGGTCTCCAGAGCCGCAACGAGCGATTCCAGTCCGGTGCGCATGTACTCACACACCCGCAACGGTTCAATCGCCGCATCGACCTGGGCCGTCAGCCTGAAGCCATCGCTCAGGTCGTCCACCGAGAACGTGAGGGGGTAGTTGGTGGTGTCGGTACCAGATAGAAACTGAATTCCATCCCACCAGAGTTTGCTCTCGTCGTCCGTGCGGACCAGAGAGGCCGTGCTATGCCGATAGTTGAACAGCGAAGAGAACAGGGGCGCCGGAGCGGCCACCGCGCTGCAGCGTTGCGCCAGGGCCAGAGAAGCGTGCTCGTGACGCATCAGGTCGGCCAGCATCGCATGCGTGCGGCGGACGGCTGCTTCCACTCCGTCTTCACCAGTGCGAATCCTCGCTGGCAAAGTGTTAATGAAGAGTCCTACGACGCGATCGGCACCCTGGCCGGCCTGCATGCGGCCAAACAGCAGCGTTCCGAAAACAACGTCGTCCCTGCCTGAAACCCTGGCCAGCACCAGCGCCCATGCGAGGTGGCATATGCTCGCCGCGCTTACGCCCAGATTGCGGGATTCCCGCCGAATGCGCTCGGCAAGGCCAGGTTCCAGCATCATCCTGGCCTGCCCGATTCTCCTTGCATCGCCGCGCACGTCCAGCAGCCCGAAGGGCGCGGTTGGCTCGTCGACGTCTCCCAGCATCGCCCGAAAGAAAGCTCTGTGTTCTTCGGCAGTCAGGCCCAGCCGGGTTTCCGCCACCATGTTGCGGAAGGGCAGCGGCGGCGGGAGCTTGTCTGCTTCCCCGAGCAGATATGCGCCAATCTCCTCCCGAATCACCTCCAGCGTCGTGTGGTCGCACGCCAGATGATGGAAATGTTCCATCATCAGCCAGCGTCCGCGAGCCGGGTCATGGGCGATGAACAGCCGGATCAGAGGAGCATGACGGACGTCCAGTCTGCTTCTGACGGGATCGAAACGTTCGCGCAACTGGCCAAGAACGTCGCCTGCCGGGTCAAGTTCCACCTTTTCCTGCACCAGAAGCGCTTTTCGCCACACCACCTGAACAGGCTCCGGCAGTCCATCCCAGATCACGGCCGTACGCAGCATGTCATGGCGGTCGATTACCGCCTGCATGGCGGCCAGATAGTCGTCCAGGCGCTCCCGGCTGTCAAAGCTGAACAGGCGGGTCACAATGTACGGGTCTCCCTCTCCCTCCATCAGATGGTGAAAGAGTATCCCCTCCTGCAGGGGTGCCAGCGGGTAGATGTCCTGGATATTGGCCATTCCGCCCTGTACCCGGCCGGCAATCAGGCCGATATCCTTTTGGCTCAGTTTGATGAGCGGCAGCATATCCGGAGTGATTGCTGAACATCCGGTTGGAATCAGGTTTGGTGGAACCCGGGTATTGTCGCTGAGGCTCACGGTGGCGGCCAGTTCCGCCACGGTTGGTGTCGCGAACAGCGCCCGGAGTTCCATCTTCAGCCCGCGCTCGCGCATACGCTCGACCGCCGTTACTACAAGGAGAGAGTGCCCGCCCAGTTCAAAGAAATTGTCGTGACGGCCGACCTGTTTGATCTTCAGCAGGCCGGCCCAGATTTCCGCCAGCGTCTCTTCAATCCCGCCCTGCGGCGCTTCGTAGCCTCCGCTGCGTTCCGCGTAATCGGGAGCGGGAAGCGCTTTGCGGTCGATTTTTCCATTGGGGTTGAGCGGCAAAGCCGCCAGGCAAACAAAAGTGCCCGGAATCATGAAATCGGGCAGACTGAGCCTGGTATGCGAGCGGAGCTCTTCCGTCTCTAATGAATGGCCGTCGATCGGCACCACATACGCCACCAGTTGTTTCTGGCCCGGGGTGTCCTCGCGAGCCATCACAACGCTTTGCTGTACTTCGGGGTGAGCGTTGAGCACACTTTCGATTTCACCGAGTTCCACGCGGAAACCGCGGATCTTGACCTGATGATCGATGCGCCCCAGATATTCGATGTTGCCGTCGGGCAGCCATCGGCAGAGATCGCCCGTCTTATACATGCGCTGGCCGCTGTCGAAGGGATCCGCGACAAACCTTTCCCGCGTCAGGCCCTCCTGCCCGTGATAGCCACGGGCAAGACCGGCTCCGGCCAGATAAAGCTCACCCGGCACGCCGACGGGCACAAGCTTCATCCGCCCGTCCAGAATGTAGACCCGAATGTTTGCGATCGGTACGCCTATGGTTACCTTCTCACCGGTTCGAACAAGTGTTGCGGTTGCGTAACCGCTCTCGGTAGGTCCGTAGAGGTTCCAGATCCTGTCCACCCGTGTGTAAGAAGCGATTTCGTCCACGAGCGATGATGGCAACGCTTCGCCCGCAAGCGCAACCGTTCTAACCGATGCCGGCAGTCCCCGGATCTTCAGGAGTTCGGCGATGGCGGAGGGCACTGTGTTGATCAACGTCACTTCGTCCCGAGCCTCAGCGGAAGGAAGATACAGCGGGTTCTCGACAAGGATCATCTTGCCGCCTGCCGCGAGGGTCGCGAACATTTCGAACGTCGACATGTCGAAGCAGACCGAAGTGCAGAAAAGCACTCCCGACAGTTCCTCCCGGGTGAACGCACCCAGACACCAGTTGACGAAGTTTACGCCATTGGAGTGAGTCAGCGCGACGCCCTTCGGCCGGCCCGTGGAACCTGATGTAAACAGAACATAGGCGAGGTGACCCGGCTCGACCGGAACACCTGGGTTCGTCGCACGCTCGCGCGCGATTTCACTCGCGCCGTCATCCACGCAAAGGATTTTCGCCCCCGTACCCTCCGGAAGATTAACTGCGAGCGACTGCTGCGTAAGCACGACCTGCGCCGCGGCCTCCCGGAGAATATAGGCTACCCGCTCGCTGGGGTATTTCGGATCGAGTGGAACATAGGCGCCACCCGCCTTGAGGATTCCCAGGATGGCCGTCACCATCTGTTCCGTACGTTCCATGTAGACGCCAACGAGCACGTCCGGACCGACACCTCTCCTGAGAAGCGCATGCGCAATCTGATTGGCGCTGGCGTTCAGTGCTGCATAAGTAAACCGTTCTGTGCCGCAGACCAAAGCGATGGCGTCCGGCGCCAGCGCGGCCTGCCTTTCGAGGAAATCGTGAATCCGGACCCCTGGCTCGAAGGCGACGTCTGTCTGGTTGAAGTCAACCAAAACCCTGCGGCGTTCATCCGCTGTAAGAATCTCAAATTCGGAGACTCCCTGGTTTGGAGCCGCAGCCGCAATCTCAAGAATGTGTTCATAAATCCCGAGCGCGCGGAGGATCGTGCTCTGGTCGAACAAATCCGTGTTGTACTCCACGCGGAGAAGCACCGAATCCTTCGTTTCAAAGGCGAACCAAGCCATGTCGAAAACGGCGGTTCCCGTGTGGAGCGGCCTACGTTCCAGACGAAGCGCGGGCAGTTCGATACCGGTCGCAGGGGCGGGCTGCAACGCAAACATGACCTGGAAAATCGGGTTCTGACTCAGGCTGCGTTCGGGTTGAAGTTCTTCGACTAGGCGCTCAAACGGGACTCCTTCATTTGCGAAGGCGTCAAGACACGTTTCGCGAACCCGACGGAGGAGTTCGCGAAACGAAGGATTCCCCGAAAGGTCGGTGCGCAACGGCAGTGTACCTACGAAGAAACCAATGAGCGTCTGGATCTCCTCTACATTCCGATTCGCGACGGGAGACCCGACCACAATGTCCTCAAGTCCCGAGTAACGCGACAGCAGAACGTTAAACGCCGCCAGCAGGCCCATGAATAAAGTGGAGCCTTCTTCCCGTACAAGTTGCCGCATCCGCGAGACAGCGTCGCCGGGCAACAGAATTTCCTCGATCGCACCTCGGTGACGGTCCGTTGCCGATCGGGGCCGGTCGGGCGGGAATTCAATTACCGCGGGCGCACCTGAGAGCCGTTCCTTCCAATACGCGATCTGTCGGGAGAGCACATCGTCCTGAAGGTAGCGCCGTTGCCCGATGGCGTAGTCGGCGTACTGCAAGACCAAGGGGGGCATGGGATCACCGGTCCCCAGGCAGGCGGCGCGATAGTACTTCGTAAGCTCCTCCATCAGAATGCCCTGCGACCAGCGGTCGTAGACAATGTGATGGATGTTGAGGAGCAGTTCGTGATCGTGTTCCGTCAACCGGATGAGAGTAACGCGGAAGAGAGGCCCCGCGGCCAGATAGAAAGGCCTTACGGCATCCTCCTGCATAATGCGGAGCGCTTCGGCATCACGGTCGCTTTCTTCAAGAACCCGAAGATCCACGTCGCGCACCCTGATTTTCAGGGCCGGGGCGATGACCTGTACGGGTTCAGGATCCGCTTGGGCGAAGGTGGTTCGCAGCGACTCGTGGCGTCTCACCACAGTGTCAACTGCCTTCTGTAACGCCTCTCCGTTGACCTCTCCGTACAAATGGTATCTCTGTGGGATGTTATAAACGGGATTTCCCGGCTCCAACTGATCGACGAACCAGAGGCGCTGCTGTGCAAATGAAAGAGGCGCCGTATCTCCGCGAGGCTGAGGCGTCGGCGGCACAGCCACGCCGGTTTGAAGTCGCCGCGCCGATTCGATCCGGCGCGCAAATCCCGCGAGGGTTGGTTCGTCAAACAGCGACCGAAGAGGCATTTCGACGCCGAGAACCTGGCGCACGCGTGAAATGACCTGCACTCCCAGCAGCGAATTTCCGCCGAGCTGGAAGAAGTTGTCATGAATTCCCGGCATTTCGATCCGCAGCAGAGACGCCCAGATTCCCGCCAGGATTTCCTCGTTCGCGCTCCGCGCCTTTTCGATACCCGTTTCGACGGCAGTGCGCGCATAACGATTCTGGATCGCCCTTGCGATGGCGTTGACCCCGGCCAGTTTCGATGCGATTAGCGGCAGATCCGCCCGCAAAACCGCGCGAGCGGCAATGGGGGCGTCGGTCTCCGTCGAAACCCGTGCGGGCGGCGACACCTTGATCTTGTGCGCAAGGTTGGCGTATCCGGCAGGGAAGCGGTACACCGTAGGAGTGCTGGCCCCGTGTCCGGACGTGGAATCGATGCTCTCAAGAAAGTCAAGCGCAGGGCGGTTCTTCGGGGTAGGGGCGAACGACACGTTCACCCACGCCAGCCCGCGCTCAACAGCCAGTTCTCCCAGCGTTGCCAGTATTTTGTGCTCGACCTTTCGTCCCAGTGCCCGACAGCTCATCAGCAGAGTATCGACAGAGATCGCATTCTCCTCCGCGACGAACATGGCTACGCCGACCAGGCCGTAATCGCCAAACCGATCACTCACTTCCACAACAAGGCATTCCGTCCCGAATTCGCACGCGCGCTCGATCTCGGTTTCGGTGCGTCGGATTGTCGTGCAGTTGAACTGGTTCGTGCGCTGCGTCAACTGCGACACGCGCGAAAGGTCGTCGGGTAAGATAGGTCGGATTACAATCTTCAGATCCAACCCCCGCAGGAACTCTTCGAGGTCGCTCGCGCCCTGGCGCAACGCTTCCCGTTCGCGCTCATCTTGGTAGAGATCGCTGCGCTTGCGGTCTTCCTGGGTGCTCACACTCCAGTGATCGAACGCCCAAAAATGGCGCAGTGCAGCCGGAATATCGGCGGAGTCGGCTGGCAACTCAAGCACAACTGCTCCGGGACAATTGGCGCGAACCTCGGCGCATTCGAGGGGGTTATCGTCAACCAGAATGAAACTGTCCAGACCGAGACGGAGTTCGCGCGCAAGGTCTTTGAGGTTCTCCGATTTCGACCGCCAGTTGATGCGCGAAGCAACAAGGTCGTTCTCCCGCAGCAACATCCCCGGGTTGGTTTCAAACACCGCCGCGACATCCGCCTCGGCATTCTTGCTGGTCAGGCAAAGCAACATGCCCGCCTCTCGCTGCGCCAGCATGAACTTCTGAAGCGCCATACGCGCCGCGTCTACTTCGACACCAGTGGCGCCGTCTTCTCCGCACACTCCCTTCCAAAGTGTGTTGTCGCAATCAAGAGCGATTACCTTGCATGGCGCACTTTGTATGCCGTAGATTCTTCGCGCCACCATCGATCCCAACGCGACAAAAAACGCCGGAGAATAGGGAATCCCGCCAACCGATTCGGCGTATTCGTCGCGATAATTGTCTACCGGATACAGATTCAGAATGTCTGCCGGATAAATCACATGAATGCCGGACTGGCCGGCCAACTCCGCGGCCAACACTTTTTCGCCTGGCGTCACGGACGGTGGGCAAATACACAGAATGAATGGTACGGCGCTGCGCGCTGCTGCGGACTTGAGGGCCCGCGCCAGTTCCAGAGCCTGAGATTCCGTCGCATGGACGTCATGCCATTGAATAAAAATTACGTTGAATCCGTCCCTGTTGACCGACAGCAGACTCGCCGGATCGAGCAGTTGCTGAAAAACCTGATCGAACGGGCCGAACTCAATCCTCGTCGGCATCCGGAGTTGTTCCATCCAGAATGCAAGCGGCTCTTCCAACGGTTCCACGGTGAAGTTAGCGACAATAGCGATCGTTTGCTTATGCCGGGACCGGCGGTGTTCGTCCCCGCCTTGCAGCAACGCTTTCGGGATTTCCGAATCCAGCTGTTCGATCCTGGTCTCAGGCGCGTCCACCATCCGCGTCAATACGCCGGCGAAACCAGAAAAAAGATCCTCTATGGTTCGGTTCTCGAAGAGGCTTGTGCTGAACTCGCAGTCAAGCTGAAGGCCGCCAGGCGTCTCCGTGGCGATGAATCGTAAATCGAGCAATGCAATCTGCGCGTCAAAAGTAAAGTGTTCGGCACTAAAGGTGCCGCCCCTCCGCGCGATGGCGGGAAAACTTTGAAGCAGCATTGCGACATTGAATAGAGGATTGTCGTTGGTCGTCCGCTCGGGGTTGATATCTTCGACGATAGCGGCGAAAGGACAATCCTGATGGGCGAAAGCGCCCATCACGGCATCCTTCTCGTTGTTAAGCACATCGAGCGCGCTTTGGCTTTCCGCGAGCGGGTTGCGCAGTGGTAACGGATTCACGAAGCAGCCAATCATGCGCTCGGCGCCACTTCGGCTGCGATTGCTGGCGATCGTGCCCAGCAGAAAGTCAGCCTGGCCGGACCACCGATAGAGCAGAAGGCGCATCGCCGTCGCCAGCACAGTGAATAAAGTCGTCCCGTTCGATTGCGCGAATATCTGTATTTTCGCCAGCAATTCTGCCGGAATCGCCGTCGAAAGGAGGCCTCCACGGTGATCGGCTGCGGAGAGGCGCGCACCATCAGTCGGCAGGTCGACCGCCGTAGGGGCGCCCCGAAGTACCGGACGCCAATACTCCAGTTCGCTCTCCAGTCGCGGACCCTCCATCCACTCCCGTTCCCACGCTGCGTAGTCGGTGAATTGCAGTTCCAGCTCAGGCAGCGGGCTGGCATGGCCCTCCGAAAACGCGTCGTAGATCGTTACCAGTTCGTCGAGCAGAATGCTTCCGGTAAATCCATCGCTGACGACATGATGTATCGCGATGCAGAGCAGGCAGTCTTCCCCGGTACGCCGGACCAGGCGGGCACGGAGCACCGGACCGTTCTCAAGGTTGAAGGGATCCTGCACGGTTCTGAGCGCCGCTTCCATGGCAGCCCGCTCACAGGCGTGTGGCTCAAGGTCGGACAAATCAGTGACCGCAAGCTGTAGTGGTTGGCCTGGCTCGACCACCTGAACCGGACCGTCCATTCGCTGGACAAACCTCACCTGCAGAATTTCGTGACGGCGGCGCAGTTCATTCAGGCTGCGCTCCAGCAGAACGGAATCGACACGGCCCCGAACACGGAAGATTCGGGCTGTGTTATAAAGCCCGGTGCCGGCGTGCTGCTGCTCCAGCAGCCAGAAAACCTGCTGCGAGTGCGCTAGCGGAAACTCAGCCCGGTCGGAAACGCGCAAGACCGGCGACACAGCGCCGGTCACCGTCAGTTCGTCGATTACGGAGGAAAGGTGAGTCAGCGTGGGATCTTCAAAGAAGGCCATCAGGGGAAGTTCAACCCGCAGAACTTCGGCTACACGCACGATCACGTCCATCGCCTTCATCGAATCGCCGCCGATGTCGAAGAAGTTTGCGTCCGGATCGACTTCGGTCAGACCAAGCACTTCCGCCCAGATTTTGGCAAGCGCATCCTCCGGGGAATTCCGCCCCCCGGATGAGATCACGCCGCTTTGCAGTTTCAAATTATGTTCCATCGCCATCTTCTAAGTTACTGCGTTGCCGTCAATGCGTTCTCAAGTGCGGCGTCAGCGAGCCGTGCGTAGTCCACCTTGCCGTTGCCGGTTCGCGGGATTGTTGCCACAGCGGCTACTCTAATTGCGGTTCTCGGTAGGTCGAAAACCCGCCGAACCACCTCGCCAACATCCTCGGCACTTCTGGAGCCCTCTACTACGACCGTCAGCAGATCGTCGCGGCCATAGCAAGCCACTGTTAAGTTGAAATGGCGAGACAGGGCGTTTTCCACTTCATCCAGGCTGAAGCGCTTGCCAAACAGCTTCAAAAACCGCTTCATCCGCCCTGTAATGTAGAAATACCCGTCGGAGTCCTGACGCGCGAGATCGCCCGTCCTTAATATGCCATTCAATTCGTCGCCTTTTGCCAGGTCTTCACGGCATTCGGCGTATCCGAGCATCACATTGGGACCGGAGTAGATAAGCTCGCCCGTGTGCTCATCCGTGTCGAGTGAACCGCCGGGTATCGCAACTCCAACCGAACCCCTCTTGCGTCCGAGTTGCTCGAACGGCACATAGGAGATCCGTGGAGCCGCCTCGGTTTGGCCATACATCACAAAGAACTTCCAGCCGCGAGTCAGGGCAAGTTTTTCCATTTGAAGGATATAACGATCATCCAGTTTTCCGCCCGCCTGCGTTAGCATCTTCAATGATGCGCCCTTCTTGTTCAGCAACCCCGCCTGGAGCAAGAGCTGATAAGTATAAGGAACTCCTGCAAAAGAAGTGCAGGCATAACGGTCAACCGCGTCCCAGAATTCGCGCCGCAGAACGCCATCCTCGGTGAAAACGATGGCCGCGCCGGCCTGCAGATGGCTGTTCACGACTGAAAGGCCATAAGAATACGACAGCGGTAACGACGTAATTGGCCGCTCCTCGGGAGTCAGTTGCAGGTACTCTGCGATAGAATCCGCGTTCGCAGCCAGGTTTCTCAACGATAGCCGCACGAGCTTCTGGCTTCCGGTCGATCCCGAAGTGTTCAGCAGTAAGGCCAAATCGGGATGGATTTTGATGTCCTGGGGCTGCTCTCTCTCGAACAGGCAGGATTCCCCGGTCCCGATTCTCCGGTATCCGTCGGCGAAATCGCTTTCAAGTTGGCCCGTATAAACCCAGTCGGGCCGGTAGGCCTCCACAAAATCGCGCAGCAACACACTGTTCAGGCCAGCGTCCAGGAGGATAATAGCGGTGTCGGCATTCAACGCCGCCAGATACACGGTCAGACATTCGTAGCGATTTTGTGCGAGAACCAGTCCCAATGACTTCCGGCCCGGGCATGGCAGAGCGGCCTGAATTCTGGCTGAGTCGTCCCGCAATGCCGCGTAACTCCACTTCCTCCCACTGCGGGCGTCAACCGCGGCGAGCGCTCCTTCCGGTTGTTTGATTCTCCAAAACCCCATGCTCGCGTCATCGAAGGCCCTGTAGCGCGGAAGCATCCGCGAGGGCAACTTGCCGTTTGCCTATTTTCCACCCGTCGGGCAGCAACCGTCAAGGTAGCCAGTACTGGCTCGTGTTTTACAATTAGACGGTGATAGTCGGCCCGATTCGGTTTAAACTCACTCTTAACAGACGAATCCCGGTTGGGTTTTGGACTGAATCGTCTGGTACGATATATCCCGTGGTTTCGAACCTGGATAATGGATGAACATGAGCAACTCAGATGCGGCCGTCCGGCTGCCAAGAAATTACGACGCCGACTTGCTCGTACGCGACCTTCAGGTTCTGAGGGATGTGCCCTCCGCTCCCCAACCAGGACCGTATCACAAGGGCGAATGGACCGGCATAGCGCTGCACACCATGGGCGGTAAGGATTCGGTTTTTCCGAGTTCGCCTGGCATGGATCACTACCAGGAAACGGAGAATCTCCGGAGGACGCCGTATTTTAAAAAAATCCTCGATGAACTGGAATGCCCGAAAGAGGTCGTCCGAATCCTGTTCCTTCCACCCGGCGGACATATCAAAGACCATTTCGACTTTCACACAAGCTTTCAGTTCGGTTTGATACGCCTCCATATTCCGATTCTTACCAATCCGAATGTGGCCTTCATAATTGATGGCGAGCGAATGAACTGGAATCCTGGTGAGTTGTGGTATGGAGACTTCTCGAGGGTCCACTCCGTCAAGAACGATAGTCAGATTGTTCGCGTTCACATCGTCATTGACGTTTTGATCAACGACTTCCTGCTAAGTCTGTTCCCTGACGATTTTGTCGCGCGGCGGCGCGCCGAGGGCATCTCGATGACGCGTGAGCCGATGCCGGCTTCCGAAGCTGATTTGCGACGCTTCATCTGTGACTTCAAAATTCCAGGCCAGTTCATGCCGATGTTTGTGATCGGAAAACCTCTTTCGACACTGGCCAGGGGCGCTGTAGCCTCGGTGCGGCTGGTAGACGGAAAACTAACGGTGCTGATCGACAACGAGCCGGCATTCCGGCTGGAGCGCACTTCCGACGATACCTTCGGTATTTCGGGCCTGCCTCCCGGCATTACTCTGCAATTCCGGGCAGAGAACCATATAATTCGCGAAGTAGGCCTGAACCTGAAAGGCCTTCCCAAAGATCTTTATTCAGCTCGGCTTGGCATGTTTCAGGGGCATGCGATAGACGAAAGGCAGGTAACCCTGCCGGTAGTCGCGGGAGACACAAGCCATGCCGCCGCCAAGGCTCCGGGCGTATTTTAATCGATAGCGCGTCGGCCCATTTCGGGTGGATGACCGACCGAAGCCTATGCGAGTTTTCCATCTGGTTCCCAACCTGAATTACGGCGGATTGCAGGAAGTTGTCCGCGGACTCGCCTTGTCTCAGAGCCATTCGGGCCACGCCGTAACGATCGGCTGTTGGACAAACACGGGCAATCACGCCGAGGCCGAACGTGATCTGGAGCGGGCAGGCGTGCGGATCGTATACCTCCGTCGAGACGCCGACGGAGGAATGTCCTTCGGGCGGATTTCTCTCTTTAGCAAACTTAGGCAATATCTGGGCGCGAGGAACGCCGATATCCTGCATGTCCACAACCCCTTCGACTATTACCTATATGGTGTAATAGCCGCCCGCGTTGCGGGCGGAACAGCGATTGTGCACACCCTGCACGCGACCGTCATGTTCGATTGGGCCGTGAGAAAAGCTGCCGGCGCGCGGTGGCTCAAGGGCGAGCGCACCAAAGTGCAGTTCTGGATTGCCGCAATGTTAACGGACCGGCTGGTCTCGGTTTGTTCAGAATCAGAGGAAATCCTCCGCGGCATGTTCTTTTTGCCCGGTAAGAAGCTATGCGTTGTGGAAAACGGCATAAATCTGACTCCCTTCGCTGGCATACCCGCCCGGAATCCGCGAGATGAGATCGTCTTCGGCGCTGTGGGACGAATGTCATTTGAAAAAAATCATCGAGGCCTGATCGAGGCCTTTGCGTTGGCGCACCGTAACCATGGCAATATTCGCCTTCGACTTCTGGGGAGCGGCCACCTCGAATCTACGCTGCGACAACTCGTCCACGATCACGGACTGGCCGATGTAGTGGAGTTCTGCGGTTTCAGTCATGACGTCGCAGGGTTTTTGGGGACTCTCGACGTCTTCGTGTTGCCATCAATCAGTGAAGCTCTTCCGTTAAGCCTTCTTGAAGCTATCGCGTCCGGGCTTCCGGTGGTAGCCACTGCGGTGGGAGGAGTGCCGGGAGTCGTGCAGCGCACCGACAGCGGTTGGGTCTGCGCGCCGCAGAATTCCGATGCTCTCCTCGCGGCTATGGAAACTGCGATCGCGTTCCAGGACCGCAGGGAACGGGGCGAACGGGCGAGGCATCTTGTAGCGGAATATTACTCGGCAGAGCGTATGGCTCGTGACTACGAGCTGATCTATCGGGAACTCTTGCACTAATGGCCGCCTGTCTTCTCAAAACGACAACGACTGTGATCGGTAATCCTGGTGGTATGTTTTATATTCGCCAGTAGTCTATTTTGGCATTGCGAATCGAGATGATCTCAACACTCTACCTTAATTCCAGTTCTCACACTAAACCACTTCGGATCGGCGTAGTCGTAAACGACTTTTCTATCGAAAGTGTGTTCCGTCAGGTTCTGGTCGACATCGAAGAATCGGATTTCGCCAATCTGGAACTTGTGATTGTGAACTCGCAGGAACGCTCCCGTTCCGAGGCGACATCTCCCCTCGCGGGCAAATTATCCCGATTTCTGCGCCGGGTTGGCGATCGTGAGAACCGCCGTTTGCTTCTCTATGAAGGTTTTCAGAAATACAACCGTCGTCGGCTGAATCACCCGAACAACCCGCTGGCTTTTGTCGACTGCACGGATATCCTCCATGCCTGCAAGCGGCTGGATGTGAATTTTCATACATTGTCTGAGGCTGTCGCGTCAATTCAAGCCTGCGATCTCGATGTGATTCTGTGCCTCGGGATCAATTTCCTGGGCCGCGCAGTCTCGGGGGTTGCCCGATATGGGGTTTGGTCTCACCAATATGGCGACAATGAATTCTATCGCGGCGGACCGCCTCTGTTCTGGGAAGTCATCGAAGATAATCCGTGCAGTGGAGTGATCCTCCGGGTCCTGACCGAGACACCTCACGAAGGGCTGGTCCTGTGCAAGTCCGTTTTTGAGACTGCCCGCGGGCTTTGGCCAAGTCGAAATCTATTCCAGCCCTATTGGAGTTCCACCCACTTCGTCATCAGGAAACTGCACGCACTCCACGAACTCGGCTGGAGTGCGATTGAGCAGCAGGCGGTTCCGCCGACGCCCTACAAAGGCAAGGCGGAGATCTATCGCGCCCCCAATAATTTGCAGATGCTGAAGTGGCTCGTGCCGGAGGTGGGAAAGGAGCTCAATCGCCGCCACAACCCGTGGCGCGCCGAGAAGGCAGACTACTGGCGAATCTGCCTCCGTTCCGCCGATTCTCCTGGGTTATTGACAGGCCAGACCTCCGATAAATCCGGCTTTCGATGGATGAAATGCCCTCGCGGGCACTACTTCGCAGATCCGATTCTATTTCAGTATCAGGGTCAGACATGGGTTTTCTTTGAAGACTACATTTACGAGGAAAAGCGCGGTCGAATCAGCTGTGCTCCGGTTCAATCGGATCTGTCGACCGGCGAGCCGATTGTGTGCCTGGATCTTAGTTATCATCTTTCCTACCCGTTGCTATTTCATCACGATGGCGAGATTTTCATGATCCCGGAATCGAACATGAACGGGTCGGTGGAGTTGTGGCGAGCTACCAATTTTCCATTCGCCTGGAAGCTCGAAAAGATTCTGTTCAAAGGTCTGCTTGTGGATACGACACCGGTTCTCCATGGCGGCCGCTGGTATTTCTTCACGGCCCTGCTGGAGCGCTACAGAAAATCCGCGTTTGGAGCCCTGTTTTCGTCCGATGGCCTCACACAGGACTGGGTGCGGCATCCGAGTTGCCCGATTTCCACGGATATCCGTGATGCGCGGTCGGCAGGCGCTATTCTGCCGGTCGGGAATCGCCTTCTGCGTCCCGTACAGGACTGCGCCGAGAGATACGGTCGGCGCATTCATATTGACGAGATTTTGGAACTGTCGCCCGACGCCTACTCGGCACGCAGGACTCACTCCATCGAACCCGATTGGGACAGACGACTGAAAGGCGTTCACACATATGCCTTCTGCCCCGGATTCGAGGTGCTCGATGCTGTCAGTCGTGAGGACCCGCGTGGAGTAACGCTGTGAGGGTATTTCCGATTCCGTGCATAATAGAGTGTGTCTTCAACCGGGCTACTCAATCCGACGCGAAGCGGGACAAGACTGGACGGCGTCGACCTTCTGCGTGGCCTCGCGATTCTCTTTGTGCTGGTGAATCATGTCAACGGCCAGTTGAGCAAAGCCGGGGTTCCATACGCGCGCGGGCTGCCCAGGCACGTCGTCTATTCCGTGCTGTTCAACGGACGGTTCGGCGTTCAGATATTCTTCGCGGTATCGGGATTCCTGATTACTTCAACGGCGCTCCGGCGCTGGGGTTCGCTCTCTATCGTCGATGTCCGCGCTTTTTACCGGCTCCGCTTTGCGCGTATCGTGCCTCTGCTGCTGCTGCTGCTTGGGGTTCTGAGCATCCTCGACCTCGCCAACATGCGGGACTTTGTTGTGTCGCCGAATCTCAGAGGTCTCGCTCGAACCCTCTTTGCAGCCCTGACTTTTCGTATCAATGTATTGATTGCGTACCGCGGACCAATTCCAGCGAGTTGGGGCATTTTGTGGTCACTCTCCGTCGAAGAAGTCTTCTATCTTTTCTTTCCGATAGTCTGCCGTCTGCATCGCCGAAGGAATTTTCTCGTCGGCCTGTTTGCCGTTGTGGTTATACTAGGACCTTTCGGCCGCACAGTATTTGCGAACGGAAATGACCTCTGGAAGCTTTATTCGTATCTCGGAGGAATGGACGCCATCGCTCTCGGTTGCCTAACGGCAATGTTTACAGAGCGAACCCGATTCTCCGCCCGGGCGCTCAGGGCTTTCGCCCTCGGCGGCTGCGCGCTCCTGATTTTTAGCCTCTACTACTCTAACCAGGCAGGAATTTGGGGTCTCGGCCGCACAGGCCTCAACCTGACCATCCTTGCAATTGGCACCTGCATGATCATCGTTGCCGCTGCACAGACGCAGTGGAGGAGTCCACGAATCATGTGGCCTCTTCTGAGGCTGGGGCAGCGCAGCTATGAAGTGTATCTGACGCACATCTTCGTTGTCCTTATATGCTTTCAGGTTTTTCTTGCGGTCGGGAAGCCACTGCGCGGCGTAGTTCTACTGTTCGTTGCGGTAATTGTAATTTCTGGACTGTTTGGTGAAGTAGCGGGCCGCTTCTATTCGGAGCCGATGAATCGCCTTCTGCGTAAAAAGTGGAGAGACGGTCCGCAGAGGTTAGGCCTGGTCATAACTAACGCCACGTGAGCAAGGATGCCGCCCACGAATAACCGACTCCAAAACCGACCACCATCACCCGTTGCCCGGATCGCAGTACTCCTTCGTCCAAAGCGTTCTTAAGTGCAATCGGAATCGTAGAAGAAACTGTGTTACCGCAATCCCGAAGGTACAGGTAAAACCTGGAATCCGGGATATGCAGCTTCTTGCGCAGATGTTCAAGCATATACTGATTCGCCTGATGGAATATGAACAAGTCGACCGCGTCCAAAGCGAGGCCGGCCTTTTGAAGCAGCCCATGCACCACGTCGGGAACCACCCGAAGAGTAAAGGTGAAGACTTCCGAGCCATTCATACGAAGATCGTTTTCGGTGCGGATGTTGCCCTGTTCATCCTCAACCGGGTCCGCCGCGCAGAAGAAGCGCTGGCGCATGCCGCCGCGCGGCACAATCAGGTTATTAGCGCCGCTGCCGTCTGTGCCGTACACAAATGGTCCGATCCACGGCGTGACACTTTGGGTGTCGGAAGCCTCCACAAAGACGGCTGTAGCAGCATCGCCGAACAAAGTCCGAACACTGCGGTCGCCGGGGTGGATAAACTTGCTGTACGTCTCTGCGGTGAGGAGCAACACCCGGCGGGCCTGTCCCGTCTCAACCAGGCCTTTCGCTAACCCGAGGCCCATGACAAAACCCGAACAACCCTGGTTGATGTCGATGGCGCCCGCGGTGACCGGGATTCCGAGCTGGTGCTGAACCAGGCAGGCCGTTGTGGGAAGGAAGTAATCCGGAGACTGAGTACAGAGCAGCACATAGTCCACTTCGCCAGGACCGATACCAGACTCAGCAAAGAGCTCGCGGGCCGCCTTGACAGCGAGATCGGACGAGCATTCGTCCGGGGCTGCGACGTGCCGCCGCTCGATGCCGGTTTTGGCCGAGATCTTCTCGCTGGTCCAGCCGGGAAACTCCGCCGCCAGGTCTTCATTCGTCACCACGCGGTCCGGCAAGACGCAGGCGATTGCGCCAATTACTGCGAACACGGAGGACTCCAATCGGAAATCATGACATTCTACGCCAGGAAACCGCCGTCAACGACGACTGATTCTCCCGTGATCCAGCGCGAAGCGTCACCCAGCAGGAAAGCGATGGCGTTTGCGACGTCGACGGGCCTCCCGACACCCAACAGGTGTTGATTCACGGTGGCGGCGAGTTGATCTTCGGGCACACCTGCTCCGAACGCCCGATACATCGGTGTCTCGACAAAGCCTGGCACAACGCAATTTATCCGTATGTGGTCCGGAGCGAGTTCAGCGGCCAGGCTCCTGGTAACAGCCAACAAGCCGCCTTTGCTGGCGGCATAGGCGCTTAGCCCCGGCCGACCGCGCACGGCCGCTACAGAAGATACGAGGACAAGAGCGCCGCCATTGCGACAGACATTGCGGCGGCGGAAGCCGCGCGCGAGCATCAGAGCAGCTTCCAGGTTGATGCTCAGAACCTCGCGTATTGTCTTCACCGTTAATATCCGGAGTGGTTTGAGCACCGAGATTCCTGCACAATGTACGATCCCATCGAGCGCGCCGGACTGCCCCGCAAGGTTCTCCAGCCAATCGGGAATCTCCTCCACGTGACCTAAATCGAAGCTCTCGGCAATATGGTCGTCGCCGGCAAGCTCCGAGAGCGTCTCGGCCAGTTTGTCATGGCTGCGTCCGACGATTAGAAGGCGTGCCCCCAATTGGCTTAACAAAATTGCCGTCCCTCGCCCGATGCCGCTCGACCCGCCGGTAACGAGGATCGTACGGCCCGTCAGGTCCATCGGGTTAACGATCGCCCGGCTGGGCTGGCCAGATTCGCCGTGAGGTACCATCACGCTCCAATCTCCTCGCCATACTCCATAACGGCAGAACAATCCACTTCAATCACGGGAGGCGCAACAATCGGCCCGCACCGCAGGGCGACCGCACCCCACGACAGGCCAACGCCGAAACCAGCCATCACGAGGTTCATCGGCCCTGTGCCAATTTCTGTTCGGAGGCAATGTGTAATCGTGAGGGGAATTGACGCCGAACTTGTATTTCCGTATTCGTCCAGGCTGATGGAAACCTTGTTCGGCGGGATCTTCATTCTTTTTGCTAAATGATTCAGTATGAACTGATTTGCCTGGTGGAAAACAAAGCCGTCGGTGTCTTCCACCTGCCAATTCGCCTGTCGCAGCACGGACTGGACCATCCCGGGAACTTCCCGGAGAGTGAAAGCGAAGACCTCTCCGCCGTCCATAAAGACATCTTCCAGGCTACGCACATTTTTCTTTTCAGCCTCGTTCCGAATTCCAGTCTGCTCGTTACGCGGAATTCGACTTCCACCCGCCGGGACGATAAGGTTCTTGTAGCCCCGTCCGTCTGTACCGAGTGTGAACCACATCGGTTCGGCATGTTCGCTGAATTCGAGGGCAGTCACTGCGCCAGCGTCACCGAACAAAAGAGCAGTGGCTCGGTCCAGCGGAGACGCAAAGGAGAAAATGTCCCCAACCATCACGAGTGCCCTGCGCACCGTTCGCGAAGCAATCATGCTGCCTGCCAGCCACAGGCCGTATATGTAGCCTGAACATCCAAGGTTAACGTCCAGCGCTGCGCATGTCGTCGGCAAGCCAAGTCTCGCTTGTAGAATGCATGCCGTAGCAGGTAGGGGATAGTCGGGCCCCTGACTGATGAAAATCAGAGCGTCGATACTGCCGCCGTCCCATCCGAGGTGCTGCAGCAACGTCCTGGCGGCTACCGAACACAGGTCCGAAACGCACATCTTCGACCGGCTCTGTTCCGCTACTCTTCGGCGACGAATGCCGGTACTGCTGAGAATTTTCTCAACCTCGCTGGCGCCAAACGCCGCAATTGAGCCATCCATCCCGGCGTGCTGGTTTGGAACCGCAGAGCTGATTCCGGCAATCCGAACATTGTGAATCGGTCCTCCGGCCACGCAGCGTCTCCTTGGGTTGAGCCTTTAATCAGGCGCCTATTTTTCCATCCAGCAAAAGAGTGAGATCACGTACTGTCTTGCAGACGGCAAGCTTCCGGGGTTCGAGAATCAAGCCGAAATTATCATCTACGAAGGCGATGAAAGATACGACGGAAAGGGAGCTCCAACCCAAGACTTCCAGTTCGGCGTCCGGACTGAGATTTGCGACATCGGTGTCAATAATTTCCGCGAGACTCGAATAGAAAGCACTCTGGGTCATAAGACAAGAATACTTCATCGTTGAGCGACGGCGGATGTCGCGTGGATGAGATAGGCGGCGTCGCTGTTCATCATGCAAAGGACAGGAGAACATTGGGGAGAGAGAACGGGGATCCTCTCATGGACCATCACAGGCAAGCTGCTCCCTCCGATAAACCCGGCCCGGAGTAGCGCCGTTTGAAGAAACTCCGGCGCGGCCATCGCGGTCAGGTGGTTACAACGGGGATACCTTTGCTTCGCCGTAGATGCAGCCAGCGAGTAGCATGCAGCCCAATCTCCGGAAGAATCTGAATCGATAACCAGATCAGCCACGCGAGTTTCCTCGCCCAGGTTCGTGAGGAGGAGATGCCCCCGGAGGGCATGATTCTTCTCCAGCAAGAATCCCGAGAAGCCTGCACCAGGACAAGTAAGCATATAGTTCAATAGTTCTGGCGTCCGGAGCGGAATTGAAAGTCCGGTTGGATTGCCTGGTCCCTGGTTCGGGAGTCGCGCGTCAAATCGTTCAACGGGCCGCGCCGCCCAATCGCTTCCCAAACTCAATCGCCGCTGGCTGTTCCTCCACGCTTCGCGACCGACGCGCGCGATTGTCCTCCAGCGCGGCGTCGGGCGATCCCGCGACGCAGACCACCGGGGAAGCATCCTCTTTGCCCGCATTACATCCCCGATCACGCGCTCGTAGGCGTGCTTTCTTCCCGTGTGCATCTTGCTTGTTATCTCCTTCGTTACAGGGGTCCCGCCGTAACCAATGCGGACGTCGGCCAGCGAAGTAATCTCCTTCAATAGCAGGATCCCGGCGCCCGGCACGGAGGGGCTGGCCGCCCAGTCGATGGGGAAAATACTCCTGAACGTGGTTCCGGCGGGAGTCAGAAATGTGGTTGGCACCACGCACGCGTGCGCTACGATCGCGCCTTGTACCCGAAATACGTAGCTACGGGATCCGTCCCAGTCGGGGCGCGTTTCGAAAAACCTCCATCGCACCTGGTCGGTCTGGAGAAAAGGCGCGTCAAGCGGAGCGCGGAAGGTTTTCCTGAGGAATTCAACAACGTCGTCGAGCCTCTCGGGTCCGACTTGCTCCAGTTGCAGATCCATCGAACAGATTATAGCCCGGAGTGAGCAAGGGAACTCACCGGGAATATGTGCATCCCGATCGCCACGAGGCTGGCCGCACGCCGCGAATTCTCGGGACGCGGGAATCGAACCAACCGCGATTCAAATACCAACCCGGAGCTAGTCATCTATCAACTCGGAATACGGAAACTGAAGGATCGAGAGCCCAATACCGGAAGTGGCGTTTCGTTAGTTCGTCGAGAAGCGGCTGCGATTCGAATGGCCCGGTTGACTCCAGATAAAGAAAGAAACCGGACCTCCCCGGCGCCAACATTCTGTCGATCTCGTTTTGCTCCCACCCTGGCAACGAAATCCTGCCTTCCTGCGGCAGGAAATTGCGGTAAGGCGTACCGCTTGCAAGTCCGTACACTTCTTCGCGGCACCCGACGCGCAGATCGAATTGCGGGGCAAGGTTCGGCAGATGGACCGCGACCTGTTCGGCATCTCCGAATGCGGGTGAATTCCGGCGCATCACAGGTTCAAGAAACGCATACCGATCAGCGCCTTCCAATGGCTCGGCGCTGGCATAAAAATACCAACTGGGGGCGGCGCGCGCAGCAACATAAATCGGGTCGCACGATTTCTTCGCGAGCAACGTGTGCACGGTGCGACGCACTTTCGCAGCCGTGACGGGATATCGCAGTATGCGCGCCGCAGGAAACACGGAGTTCAGAAGTTGCGTCCTGCCGTGCATGCTCAACACAACGGCGCCACATACCAAAGCGAGTACCGCTGTAAATGCCAGTCTCGTGTAGCCGGGGAGCAACCGTGCGGCTTTCGCGCCAACAGACTCGGCCCCGATCGCAGCCAGAAAGGCCACTGGCGGCGAAAGAAACATCCAAACCCGTGGCGCGACCGGGTATAGGTGAAGGATGGCCAGAACAATGACACCAAGGACAGGAAGGCCTGCGAGAATGAACGACGATCTCTCTTTTCCGGCAAATATCGCAGCCGTTCCCAAAAGAGCCAGAACCAAACCAGGGATGGCGCCGCCCGGACTCTCATCAAACAAAGAGTGCATCGCATGCAGCCATCCACTGGTATCTCCTACTCTCACATAGCTGTCAGTCCAGAAGGACCGCATGTAAGGGCTGGCGGCCACAGTTGCATATAGGTGAACGTAAAGAATACCCTCCAGCGTCAACCAGGCCAGGCCGCATAAAGCGATCCATCGCCAGACGGACACAGGGACAGGCGCGAAGAAGGACCGCACGAGCAGACAGCAAAGCATAATGATCGCCGGTTGTGACAGAAGAATGCACAGGCACCCGGCCGGCAATATAATCCACCACGCCGCCGATCCGAAATTCCGGCGTTTAAGGAACGCGGCCATTGCAAATACCAGAGTGGTGACGAGTACATCCGTTTCATATTGCTTGAACATTCCTGCGTAGATGATGAGCCCGGAGTGGAGCGCCAGCAATGCCGTCGCGATCGGAGCCGTCCATCCGGGACGCAGGAATCTGACAGACAGAAAGAAAACCGGGAGGAGCAGCAGGGACGCGATAAGTGAGATCAAACGATAGGAATACTCCGCATGCGGGCCGGTGCCGGCAACGGCGTGCAGAATTCCAAGATACAAAGGTCCGGCAGTTTGCTCGAAAGGCAGAGGTGTGAGCCACCCTTTTGGAGTCCAGCGTTCAAGGGCGAGGCGAAGAAGACCTTCGTCGTGGTTTACGGGCAAATCGCGGGCATAGACGCGAATGCGCGCCGCAACGCCGATAACAAAAACAACAGCGGCGGCAACGGCTCCGAACGTGAATCCGGGTCCGCGCGACCCGGTGACAGATGCCACGACTACATCATTCTCCCGACGATCCGCCATAGGCTGAAAACTGATAAGGAGATATCAGTATATCTGGCCTTAGCCTTTGGCATTGGTGCCGTGTTCCAGGGAGAAATCAGATTGAACGGCAGCAGCCCGGCGGAGGTCCCTGGGCAGGGCGCAGAGTCTCTCCTGGTCATGGTACGCTTTCGTCTGCTGTCTGTCTCGTGTTACCCTGCCTCCTTATGGACCTCTTTGCGGCTTCGACGTCTATTATCTCCCCTCACCGCCAAAGAACCGGTGCCTCCCGGATCCTCTTTGCCAGCCAAAAGGGTTTTCCCGGTTTGGCTGGCGCGAGCGTTCCGGCGAGAAGTCCCCGAACAACCGATCCACCCGCGGATCCTTTGAGCTGATGGAGTCGAATGGGGAGTATTGACAACAAGGTCGGGGATACTGACGCCCCCCGGGCAGGGGTTGGGGCAGGGAATACTTCCTTCTCGCACGTAATCTGCCGTCCGATCATGAGCGCTCTGGCGCTCACGTTTCTGCTCGTGATCGCAATAGCGCGAATCGCTTCGACGTATCACGTCTTCAATCTCACTATTGACGAACCCGCACATATCGCGTGTGGTATCGAGTGGCTGGAAAAGGGCGTCTATCGGTATGAGACTCTGCATCCCCCGCTGGCGCGCGTCTCCGTCTCGATTGGGCCATATCTCGCGGGTGTACGCGGGACGGATGCGCCCACAATGTGGGCAGAGGCGACCAGGATTCTGTCGGCCAGAGGGAGCTATTGGCGCAACCTGATGCTCGCGCGTATGGGTGTATTGCCCTACTTCATCCTCGCCACCGTAGTGGTGTTCTTATGGACGAAACGGCTTTTCGGCGCGCCCGCGGGACTAATTGCGGCCGCTGTATTCACTCTGATGCCGACGGTTCTGGCGCACTCGGGGTTGGCGACCACCGACATGCCGTTTACCGCGTTATTTTGCTGGGCGCTCTACTCCTTCACGCTATGGTTGCGAGCGCCGGACTGGCGGACATCGGCGCAGTTTGGGATCGCAGCCGGGTTGGCGCTCAGCGCGAAATTCTCCACCCTCGTTTTCTTGCCCGCGTGCGCGACGGCAATTTTTGTCATGTATATTGCGGCCGGGCAACGAAATTGGCGTGCGTTTGCACGCACCGGTACAGTCGTTGTGCTCTGTGGGTTTTTCGTCGCCTGGGGCGCCTATCGTTTCTCGCACGAGCCACTCAGTCAGATGACTGCGGGACCCGAACGGGCTGCCGCCAAGCTGTTCGGCAAGTCGTCCCGGATGACCGGAGCCGTTCGTCGAATCGCCTCCACCGTGCAGGTGCCTGCACCGGAACTATACGACGGCCTTCGTTACCTGCGGCAACAGAACAGCAACGGACGCCTGGCATCCCTCTTTGGCCGTGTGACACGAGGCGGCTGGTGGTATTTTTTCTTCGTTTCCGTTGCCGTAAAGACGCCCCTCGCAGTACTCCTGCTCGCGGCTTTGGGAACTGTCGTGCTCTTGTTCCGATATCTGCGGGACCGAAGCGATTGGGAAAGTCCGGCGCCGCTGGTCGCCGCTCTCGTGGTGATGGTTGTTACTGTGCCCAGCCGATTCAACATTGGCGTGCGTCACGTACTACCGGTTTTCGCTTTCCTGAGTATTCTCGCGGCTGTTGGGCTCGTTACGCTTTGGCAACGGTGCCAATGGCGCCTGATCTCCCGAGCCGCCGCCGTTTTGCTATTTGTGTGGCTGGCGATCTCTTCGGTGCGATCGCACCCCGATTACATCTCATACTTCAACGAGTTCGGGGGGAGCGATCCATCCCGGATCCTCGTCAACAGCGATCTGGATTGGGGACAGGATCTGGCGCGCCTCGCGACATGGCTGCGCGAGCACCACATAGAGCAAGTCGGCATCGAATATGGCGGAGTCTTCGATCCGGATTCGCTGGCTCTTCCAGACGTGAAAGAAATCAAGTGTGGTGACGCGATGCCTTCGGGCTGGATTGCTATGGAATTGTTCCCTACACGTCTCCACCCCGAGTGCTATCCGTGGCTTCCCAGGCAGCATTTGATCACTAAGGTCGGCAAGACTATGTCGATCTACTACGTGCGACCGTAGACTGAATCTATTTTGAACACACGCGGTGGCGCTCCACCCCTCTCGGATGTCGATTCTTAGTGTATGGTCGCTGTCGCCACCGTCTGGCTACAACTGCCAAAAACCAACGATAGACTTCACTCTCCCAGGTATCCCGCCAACATCGGAGCGACAGCGAGCGCGCCATGAGTACTCAGATGGCTGTCATCCTGATACAGTGACCACCCGTCTTTAACGACCATGCATGTCACCGTGTCGCAGAGTATCCGGTGAGGATAGACGACAGGAACGGAATACTCGTCCGCGGCCCGGCGGAGCGCCTCAAGGGTTGGATTCTGGCGTCGCATGAAGTCGGAAAACCGCGGCGCGACTTCCTCTGGTAAACCGGAAAGCGCGTGGCGGGAAAGTGCCGTGGGAACATCCAAACCTGGCTCAGGAACGCTGGCGATGATCACGACGTTCAATCCTCGCCGCCGCAATTCGCCCAGAGTGATGCGGAGAAGCCTCTCAAACTCTGCAAGTTTTCTCTCCGGACCGCTGTTTGGCGCAGTCTCCGGTTCCTCCGTGTACCACCCCCACCTGGCATGGAGGAAGATGTTCTTGATGTGATGGCTGGCGACGTAATCGAGGACCGAATCGCGAAACCCGTCGCACGGCTCGAAACGGGTATCAAAACGGGAAGAACTGTAGCGCACTTGAAGAACCGGGGCGCAGGCGGGACGAAAGGCGAGCGCGCCCGCGTAGTTGTGGGTCAAAGCTTCATGCTCCACCAGTGGCCCGAGAGCGCCAGCGTGCGAGTCACCCCACAAGAGGAACGTCTCGTCATCTTCCGACGGTCCCACGTGACAGATCCTACCCCGACAGAGCGTTCACCTGTTCCAAAAGTCGTTAACCCCGGAAGCCATAGTTTGAACGGCAGCGCTGAAACGGTTCGGAAAGCCCCTGGTATGGTAAGCCAGCGCGCCACCAGCGGCGAAAAAGAGCGCGATCACGGCAGTGCCGGAGAAGAGAGCGATTCTCGTGCCAATCGCCCCGCGACCGCGAAAAGGGCTTTCTATAAAGTGCCAGGATAGCGCTGCGGCGAGAAGTGATGCGACAACCACCGCAACAGCTTCCACGATATTCAGCGCACGGACGAGGTAGTACCTTGTAAAAAACAGGATTACCCAATGCCATAAATAAAGCGAATAAGAAATCAGCCCCACGAAAACGATTGGCCGAGCGCTCAGAATCCGCGCAGTAATGGGCCGGGCAGACGCGCCACTGTAAATCGTGAGCGCCGCGCCGACGCAGGGGAAAAGAGCATTGGCACCGGGATATACCGTCCACGCCGAAAATGCGAATGCACTGTAGCCGATCAAACCAAGGCCGAGAAGACCCAGAGCGTGAGCAGGCGCCTCGCGTCGTAAATCGGGGATCGCCCCGGTTGCGAGGAATCCGCCGACCATTAGCTCCCAGGCGCGGCCCGGCGCCAGATAGAAAATCGCGTCGAAGTCCGGTACGACACGCCAGACGCTCAGCCCAAACGATGTGAGCAGGACACAGGCGATGGCGACGGCGTATTGCTTTCGGAGGTAACGGTTCATCAGGAACAGGAAAACCGGGTAAAAAATGTAAAACTGCTCTTCCACCGCCAAAGACCATGTGTGCAGCAGGGGATTGCTTTCAGCGGCAGGTTCGAAGTAATTTATTCTGGAATGGAACAGTTGATTCGACCAGAAAGGATACAGTTGCCATGAGACTGAGCCCATATTCTTTGGCGGCAGGTGGGAGCAAGAGTATCCAGGCTGTTATCGAGGACGCGAGCAGAACAGTGAACAGTGCGGGCAGAATTCGGCGAATGCGGCGTTCATAAAAGTACCCGATGGAAAACCGGCCCTTGCCGATGTCATCCAGCACGAGCGTGGTGATGAGATATCCGGAGATCACGAAAAATACATCCACGCCCACACCCCCCCCGGAAACCCCAAGCAGGTGTGCGTGGTACAAAACCACCGCGGATACGGCGACGCGCGCAATCCATCGATATCAGCGCGGTGTTTCATGGCCATTGCAGGAAAGGATACCCTGGCGGATTCGATGCCCGCCAGGATGTCCGCCCCACGCTGGCGCTAACCAACTTCCCCAGGCGGTCTTGCCCAGTTCGCGCGGAGGTTGAATTCGACGAAAGCTGCCGCATAGGCGCCCGGTTCCCGTGGGTTTCAGGGCAGCATAAAGGTAGTGCCTGCACCTTTCAGGCACTACCAGCATAAAGTGAACCAGAATGCTAAGCTATAATCTCGATAACGTCGCCAGGTACCTGCGGACACACGGGAGTCAGTACTGATCGCGCGTCAAGTGGCTATGGACTCCAGCAGACCGTCACGCTCAATATTCCAGTCATCCCAAACAAGCGCCTCCTCGCTTGATAACGAGATGTTCCCACCGGACGGAGCGTTTTACCGGGTAACTTCATATCGGGCCGTGACGCTGCTGACGGTTGTCGCGGTTGCGATCCTTTACCTTTTGGTTGCGCGATCGGTTGCCGGGCGCTTCATCTGGGGCGAGAATCTTGGAGGCTTCTATGATCTGCTTGGCCGCGGTTTCTTAAGTGGACACTTGTACTTGCCGGTGGAACCCGCGCCGGAACTTCTCCGGCTCGCGGACCCCTGGAACCCCGATCAAAACAAGCCTTACCGGCTGCATGACGCAATACTTTACAACCGGCATTACTACCTGTATCACGGTGCGGCGCCGGCGTTGCTCCTGTTCGCCCCGTGGCGATTGGTTACCGGGCGTGACTTGCCGGAGCCGGTCGCTGCCTTTCTGTTCTGTTCAGGTGGATTCCTGTTCTCCTGTTTGTTGTTTATCGATCTGCTGGAACATTCGCGTTGCCGGTTACCGATAACGCTGTTCGCAGCCATGCTGGTGGCTCTGGGTGTGACGCAGTCGGTCCCTTTTCTTCTGCAAAGAGTGTTGATGTATGAGGTTGCGATTGCCTCGGGTTATTTTTTTCTTATGGCCGGATTCTGTTTTTTCTTCAGGATACTGACCGTGGAACAGGGGAGAGCTTTATATGCCGCGCTCTCCGGCGTCTGTTTCGGTCTGGCCGTCGGGTGCCGCCCTCAGATGTTTTTAGCGGCATTCTTCGCCTTATTGTGGCTGATGTACCGGAAGTTACACCGGGAGGGTCTGAAAGGCCTTGTAGCGCCGGAAGCGATCTCATTCGTAATCCCCCTGGCGTTGATTGGCACGGTGATTGCCTCCTACAATTACGCCCGATTCGGGAGTCCGCTTGAGTTCGGACTGCGATACCAGGTGGGCGCCTTGTGGCACCCGACGGGACTTCCCCACGTGGAAGCCTTCCTGCCGGGTTTGTACTACCTCACTGTTTGTCCTCCTTATTTTGAGCGTATCTTTCCGTTTTTCCGGTTGGCCGCCCGCTCGCCGTTCGGTGTGGCGGGTTATAAGCTGCCCCCGGGCTACCTGCTTGAGCCTGTTGCAGGGTTTATCGCGCTCTGCCCACTCACCCTGATTGCGATCGCCTCGCCCTTCTTGCTTTGTCGGCCCGGGCTGGCCGGTACGGTCCGAACCATGGTGTGGTTGCTTGTTCTGACGGCCGCCAGTTGCATGCTGTTCATTGCGGGAACAGGTTGGGCATCGCAACGCTGGGACGTGGATTTTCTCCCCGTTCTCGTATTGATCGGATGCTACGTTGCCGGTGCCGTTTACATTCGGTTGATTGGCTGGAAGCGCAAAGCCGGGGCTGCAGCGATAGCCCTGGCTGTCGCCTACAGCGCCGCCGCCAATATTGCGCTGGCGATCCAGGGACCTTACGACAGTTTCGTTCAGTTCAGACCCTCTTCTTATGTGAAAATCGCGCGGCTGTTCAGTCCATCGGACGATCTTAGGCCTCTGCTCAACCCGAGAGTCTCGGTGGAGGCGACAGTCGAATTCCCGGTTTCACCACCTGGAGGGCCCGAACCGCTGGTAAGCCTCGGCGAGTTCGGTTCGCTGTACACGGTAAAAGTGGGGAAGGTCAGCGAGAACAAAGTCCGGCTGACGTCGACCACATTCGCGCGCAAGCGCTCACCCACTCAGGATAATGAGCGTATGGTCGACGTTGACGTTGCTCCAGGCCCCAATCGCATCCGGCTGGAATTCGCGCCGGAAACCCTGGTGATGACGGTGCTTTGGAACGGAAAGGTAGTTCTGACAAATCAACTTTCGTCGCTCGTCACCGCGCGCGCTCAACTCAAGTTCGGCGAAGATAATATTCCTGGGAGTAACTCGCGGTTCAGCGGTCGCGTGGTGCCAGTACGGCAGATAATTGGACCGGCATTCTAGTCTAGAGCGGACAGTCGCGATAACCGCTGCTTTTGGACTGAGAACCACAGCTAGCCGATGAAGCATCCGGTCGTTAAACTATTACCGGTTGCCACGAAAGCGCCGTTCGCTGGTTTCCGGGAATCAATGCCAGACGCTACGTACTAACATGAGCGATAGGCGGTTTAGAGCGTGAAACCTGTGATCATATCCACGGGAACTAGAATCGGTCTGAGTTCCCAAAGCGTGTGTTAGCATTGTGGATCATGTTTAAGAAGCTCGGTCTTGTCGCAGCATTCTGCTGCTGTGGAACGTTGTGTGCTCAAACTGAGTGGCCCACTTATGGCGGAGATGCGGGGGCGATGCGTTACTCGTCGCTGGCACAGATTACCCCAAGTAACGCGGCGAAGTTGGTACAGGCCTGGGTATTCGATGGCGACTCGGAGTCGGGAGGAAAAACCAGTGGGAGAAGCGGCGAATTCACGCCGCTCGTAATCGACGGGGTTCTTTATGCAATAAACCCCGATCACACTGTTGTGGCTCTGGATCCCCAGACAGGCAAGCCAATATGGATCTACCGATCTAGCCACACGGGGCGGACTCCACGCGGGATTGCCTATTGGCACGGAGATAAACAAGACCAAAATCCAGCCAGGATTCTGTTCGGCACCACTGATGGATTTGTGATCGCCGTCGACGCGAAGACGGGCAAGGCGATCCCGGGTTTCGGCAGGAACGGCGAGATCGATCTTAAATCGGCGTTTGAGGGTTCCGGAAACTTCCAGCACTATGGCGTCACTGCGGCGCCGGTGGTTTATAAGAATCTGGTCATAACTGGCTCCAGTACGCAGGATTCTCCCAGCTTTGGACCTCCAGGCGATGCAACGGCCTGGGATGCGCGGACCGGGGTGCTTGTCTGGCGTTTCCACTCCGTGCCGCGACCAGGCGAGACCGGGCATCAAACCTGGCCCGAAGACGGGTGGAAAGGGCGCTCCGGCGTGAATGCATGGAATACAGGCACGGTGGACGAAAAGACCGGGACACTATATATGACCTTCGATTCGCCTGCGTCCGACCTGTACGGGGGCGATCGCCCGGGAAACAACCTCTTCGGGAACACCTTGGTGGCGCTGGATGCCCTGACCGGAAAATTGATATGGTATTTCCAGACCACGCACCATGACATCTGGGATTTTGACGAACCCGGACAACCCACGCTAGGAGCGTGTCGGGATGAAAAAGCTGACGCAGGTCTGTTGAGATTAGAAATGTCGCTCGGCGCAGCCGGAGATGCGAGCTTTCCCCTTGCGGTGCTG
>Ga0302319_10000394_pt1 | contig 99015 bp, 68 predicted proteins | sample Bog_T0_2_FD_203319 | JGI IMG/M metagenome (GOLD analysis project Ga0302319, IMG submission 203319) | Peat permafrost microbial communities from Stordalen Mire near Abisko, Sweden - Bog_T0_2 | ecosystem: Environmental > Terrestrial > Soil > Wetlands > Peat | place: Sweden: Abisko, Stordalen Mire... | reverse complement strand
AGGGCATCATCCACCGCGACATCAAGCCGTCGAACATTCTCGTGTCATTGCATGACGGCGTGCCGGTGCCAAAAGTAATTGATTTCGGCATTGCGAAAGCGACGGAAGGCCGGCTGACGGACAACACGCTGTTCACCGCCGTCGAACATTTTGTCGGCACGCCCGCCTACATGAGTCCCGAACAGGCGGAGATCACCGGCCTGGACGTGGACACGCGCAGCGACATTTACAGCCTGGGCGTTTTGCTTTACGAACTGCTGACCGGTCGGACGCCGTTTGACACGAAGGTGCTGATGCAGTCGGGTTTGGATGAAATGCGGCGGACGCTGCGCGAGCAGGAACCGCAACTGCCCTCGACGATGATCACGTCGCTGCGCCATACGGAACTGACGCTCACGGCCACGCAGCGCCACGCGGAGCCGCCGAAATTAATTTCCGAGTTGAAAGGCGATCTGGACTGGATCGTGGTGAAGGCGTTGGAAAAAGACCGGAACCGCCGTTACGAAACGGCCAACGGTCTGGCGATGGACATCCAGCGTTATCTGGACAACGAGCCGGTGGTGGCGCGGCCGCCCAGCCAGATCTACCGGCTGCAAAAACTGGTGCGGCGGAACAAGATTGTTTTCATCGCCGGCGGCGCGGTGGCGCTGGCGTTGCTGATTGGCCTGGGAACTTCCACCTGGCTGTTTTTCCGCGAGCGGGACACGAGCCAGCGGGAGATGCGTCTGCGCGCCGAGGCGGAAGACCGCGCCAAAATCACGCAAGCCGTCATGCTGGTCGGCCAGGGAAAATATGAAGACGCCAACCAAGTTCTCGAGCAGGTAAAAACTTCGCCGTCCCAGCCAACCTTGGACAGCGTGTCCGCGTTCCGTTCCGTGGGCGAATGGCTGGCGCTGCAAGGCCGCTGGCAGCAGGCGGCCAAACGCTACGCCGCACTCATCAAGATTGACAAACTGGACGGCTGGAGCGTGGTCTCACTCGATTATCAAGCCTACGGCGTGGTGCTCGCCGAAAGCGGTGACACCGAACAATACGAGCGTTTTTGTGATCTGGCCGTGACGAATTTCGCCACCGAACCGAGCAGCGACATCCTGAAAAACGGCGGCATCCTCAAAACTTGCCTGCTGTTTCCGGTGGATGTAAACAGGCTGCAAGCGTTGAAGCCCATGGCGAATGTCGAGTCGAGGAACTGGAATTTCAAAAACAATCCCAAAGTCAGTGATTGGGCGTGCATTCCGCCCGGCCTCTGGACATACCGTTGCGGTGATTACACGGACGCGACCGATTGGTGCGAGCTTGGGTTGTCGGGGAAATTAAATAAATATCCGGCCAGCGATGCCACGCTTCACATCATGCTCGCGATGGCGGACTACCAGCGCGGGCAAACCGGCGCGGCGTGTTCCGAACTGGCGCAGGGCCGCGAGGTGGTCGAAGCCAAATTCAACAGCGCGCTGGAGCGTGGCAAATCGGGCGGCGGATTTTGGTATGACTGGGTTTTTGCCAAACATCTGCTTCAGGAAGCCACGGAACTGATTGATTGCAATTCCACCAACGCCCCGTCCGAAACCAATTGACGCCGTGGAGCGACAGGGCAAAAAAGAAACGCCGTTTTTTGACAGTTATACCCCGCTCTTCCTCCGCATCAACGAAAAGATGGTTCTCCAGTTTCTCCATTCGTAAAACGGCCATACATTCTGACATTTTTACGCCAATCCTCGGCAATCAAAAAAATCTTTGAATATTTTTTGGCACGTTTTAAGACTTTTTTTCTCATGTATGGCTAGAACCACAATAATGTTTAGACAAAGCCCATATTGTCCCGGCGGAAGCCTCTGTTTTGATAGGGCAGAACATTTTAGCGACAAGTTGCCGTCCAAAGTCATATTGAAAAATTGAGACGGCTGTGGTATATTCTTTCACTCTCCAAGTTCAATCAAATCCAACCCAAAATAGACCCATGAAAAAAGCTCAATTGACCCAAATCACCGGCCTGCTCTTATTGGCGGGCACATTAAGCCTTAAAGCTGGCAATGACACCTGGGTGGGCAACGTCAGCGCGAACTGGAACGACGCCAACTGGTCGGGCGCCAATAACCCGCCGTTGACCGGCGACGCCTTGTTCTTCGGCATCGCCGGCAGTTCCGGCACCGCTCTGAACAACAACAGTGCGGCCACTTCTTTTGGCGGGTTGACGTTTAATTCCGGCGCCTCGGCCTACACGTTCACCGGCAATTCCATCACGCCGGGCGGAAACATCACAGACAACGCCTTGAACACGGAGACCTTGAATCTACCCATCGCGTTGTCGGCCAGTCGCACCATCAATGTGGTGTCGGGTGGCAGCACGATCATCGGTGGCGTTATCTCCCAATCCGCTTCGGGCTATGGCTTGACCAAGACTGGCTTGGGCACGTTGGATTTCAACGGCTCGGCCGTGAACAGCTATACGGGCGCGACGACGGTCAATGCGGGCACACTGCTGTTGGATTTTTCAAACCTCGGGGCGACGGCCAACCTGAACAGCGCGTCCTCGGCTTTAAGTCTGGGCGGCGGCACTTTTCAGATCAATGGCAATGGCGCGAACACCAGCAGCCAGACCGTCAATGGCGCGACATCCAATCCAGGCTTCAACGTGATTTCCGTGGGAACGAACAGTCCGACGTTGACGCTGGGTGGTTTTACACAAACGCTGGGTTCGCAGATTATGTTTGTCGGGCCGGCCTACAATAACAATGATTCCAGCCTTTCAGCCAATACCGTTCCGGCCACGGGAACAATCACAACCACGACTCTGGGCAATAACAACTGGCTGCTTTGGCCGGCCAACCGTTTGACTGTCGCGACTGTGGGACTTTACGAATGGGCATCCGTCGTGAAAACAGGATCGGGCGCACAAACTATTTTTGCCGGCAGCCAGCAGACGGCAGGCACGTTTTATACGACCATTGCGGCGGGTGGAACTTTTGCTGCGTCTGATCAAAACTGCGATCTTCTTGGCAGCGCGACTGAAACTACCACCGGCACAATGTATGTTGACACCTTGCGCTTTAACACTGCGGCGGCGGCGACGTTGACACCTTCCGGCAGCCGCAGCTATATCGGCGGCATACTTGTGACGCCAAATGTAGGCGTCAACAACACTACCATTGCCGCCAGCGGTCACTACGTTTCCTGCAATCCCAGCGGAGCCAATGCCGGGCTTGTTGTTTACCAGAACAACATCCTTGGCGAGCTGTTGTTCAATGACCCCATTCAAAATCCAGCAACCTATTCCACCTCTTACGCCCAAGCTGGTGCCGGGACGGTAGTGCTTGTGGGGTCAGCGGCAAACAGCACTTATACCGGGCAAACGTATCTCAATGGTGGTGTGACCATGATATCCGCAGATGCCCAATTGGGCGTAGCTAGTTCCGGAACGACGGTAAATTTGAACGGCGGCACGGTGTTAAGTTCGAATAGCATCACTTTGGACAATGCGGGAGCCAACAAGCGCACGGTCGCCGTTGGCAGCAACGGCGGCGGTTTGGCCGCGGTCACCGGAACAACTCTGACCATTGACGGCCAAATAACCGGAGTTGCGGGACAAGGCCCGCTGGTCATCGGCATCCCAGCTTCGAGCGCAAACGGAAATGTGGCGGGCTTGGTGCCAGGCACAGGATCCATCGCCAATGGCCAGACATTGAACACGGCGAACACCAACCCGGTGGTAGCCAACGGCACGGTAATTTTGAGCTACCCGAACGGGGCGAATGGCAACAGCTTTTTTGGCGGCGTCAGCATCGTCGGCGGAGCCACGTTGAACATCAACAGCCAATATGCCTTGGGCGGTGCAAATTATGGCGGCCTCACTTTCAACAATGGCACGTTGCAATACAGCAATACGCTGGCGTCGGGTGCTGCCGGGACGGCTTTGGACATCAGTGGCGCTCCAGTCACGCTCACGGGCAACGGCACCATTGACGTCAATGGCCATGCCATTACTTATGCCAACGCCATCGGCAACAGCGGCAGCGGCCAGTTGACGGTCACCAATTCCAGTTCGGGCGGCGGACTGTTTTTGAATGGCGGCAGCACCCACACGGGCGGCACGGTCGTGGCTGGCACGCTCGGCGGCAGCGGGACGATCACCGGCAACGTGACGGTGAACCTTGGCGGAATAACTCTTCCGAGCAGCAGCGCCGGTGCGACCAACACCATTACCGGCAATCTTACCTACAACACCGGAGCCCACGCCAATTTCAATCTGGGCAGCACTTCCGGCGGCGGTGGCAACGACCAGATTGTTTTGAGCGGCACCAGCAGCACGCTAACTTGCGGCAGTGTCAATGTCGGCATCAGTTGCGGCGCAACTTTGGATTTGTCGCACGATTATGTGCTGTTCACTTTGACCGGAGGCTCGGCCAGCATTTCGGGCAATTTTAATTCTTCGCCAAGCTGGCTGGCCACGACGCCCACCGGCGCGGCCAACTTTCAGGTAATCACGAACAACAATCAGGTGTTGCTCCACTATGCCGGCACCACGCCGCCGACCATTTCGTCCGCCACCGCCACGCCTTCGACGGTGGTTCGCAATCAGACCGCCTTTATCAGTGTGACCACCACGGCGAATGTCGGCGTCATCAGCAATGTTACGGTGAATTTGAGCGCCATTGGCGGAGTTTCGCCGGTGACGTTGTATCTTTCCGCCACGCCCAATGTTTACACGAACACGATCACTGTCCCGGCGGCCAGCGCCGTAGTAACCACGAACCTGTTGGCGATTTCCATTGACACTTCCGGCAACAACGCCTCCGCCAACATTTCAGTGACAGTCAATTCAACCACGGAGACGTGGAATGGTTTGGGCGGCGGTAACTGGAGCGACAATGCCGATTGGGTCAGCACCTTGGCACCGGGATTGGCCGGAGATACTCTGGTGTTTGCGGGCACCAGCGGGCTGACCTCGACGATGAACAACAGTTACACCATCACCGGACTGACGTTCACCAACGGCGCGGGCAGTTTCAACATCGGCACATCGGGCGGCACGCTGGCTGTGACCGCGAATGGCGTGGTGAACAACTCCACGAATGCGCAGACGTTGAACTTGCCGGTCGTTTTGACCAATGCGGCGCAGACGTTGAGCGCGGCAGCGGGTAATTTGACCTTGAGCCAGACCGTCAATAACGGTGGTGCTTTGTTGACGATTGCCGATGGCGGATTTAACACCACCATTGGCGGGGCGATTTCCGGGAACGGCGGTTTGACCAAGACCGGCAGCGGCACGTTGACGATTGGTGCTGCGAACTCCTATGCCGGAAGCACGCTGGTCAGCGGCGGCGGATTGACATTGAATTCGGGCGGCACAATCAACTATGCCAGCGGCGACCCCGCCTCGGTCATCATTAACAACACCGGCACCATGACCGTGAACACGGGTGCCACTGTCACCTCCGGCACCACGGCCACAAGCCAGGTCATTGTCGGCAATACCGCCGGCAACGCGATCTTGAACATTTCCGGCGGCACCGTGAACGCCAATGCGGCGGCCATCCTGCCAGTCGGCAACTTATCGGGTGCGAATGGATTTATTTTCATGAATGCCGGCAACTTGAATGTCGCCGCATCGGAGCTGCATATTGCCAATGTGGCGGGATCTTACGGCGCCTTTGACTTGAGCGGCAGCGGCGCTCTCACGGTGCCGGCAAATTCCGGGGATGGCTATATGGCCGTGGGTGTTACCAACGTAGGTGTCCTCAATATGACCGGGGGGATGATCAGCAACAATGCCGAATACTTCTCCCTCGGCAATCAAGCCGGCGGCCTCGGGGTGATGAATATGAGCGGCGGTCTCTACCTTAGCAACAAGGGTCTCCATGTGGGCGACCGCAGCACCGGCATTTTGAATGTGTCTGGTTCGGCGAATATCAACTTGACCGGTGGACCGCTTCAATTTGGTCTCAGTGGCTCTACCTCGACTGGCACGGCCAACCTGTTGGGCGGCACGGTCACGGCGAACAATGTTGGGATAGGTGGCACCAGCACCTCCCGGTTGAATTTCAACGGCGGCACGTTGATGGCTGCCGCAGCCAGCGCGACGTTTATCAACGGATTGACGGCGGCAACCATTTGCAGCGGTGGGGCGGTCATTGATGACGGCGGATTTGCCATCACCATCCCGCAGGCCTTGCTCGCACCTACCGGCAATGGCGTGGTCACCATTCCGGTGACCTCCGGCGGCACCGGCTATTTGGATACGCCGGTGGTCACCATCAGTGGTGGCGGAGGCGTGGGGGCCACGGCGGTAGCAAATGTTTCCGGTGGTTCCGTCATTGGCATCACGATTACCAGTCCGGGCACAGGCTACACTTCGGCTCCAACGGTGACGCTTTTCGGCGGCGGCTACACCTCGGCGGCAACGCCCGGCACGGCCACCATCGCGGCCAATGTCAGCGGCGGTTTGACCAAGCAGGACACCGGCACATTGACTTTGACCGGGGCCAGCACTTACACAAACCTGACAACGGTCAACGCTGGCACGCTCGCACTTGGATCGGGCTACTCTTCAGCCACGGCCGGCTATGTGGTGACGAATGGTGCCACGCTGGATGTTTCTCCATTGAGCACGCTGACATTGTCCACGAACCAGTCTCTGTCTGGCAGCGGCACCGTCAACGGTTCCATTGCAACTTCTGCTGGCGTCAGCATTAATCCAGGGTTGGCCAGCACGGTCGGCACGCTGACCTTTAACAACAATCTGGATTTGAGCGGCGGCGGCACCTGCTACTTTGACATCACCAATTCTGCCAGCAGCGGCGACGACCAGATCACGGTCGGCGGCACGTTGACCATCAGCGGTGGCGCAGTGCATGTGAACGCATTGAGCGGCGCCAGCCCGCTTGATACGAACAGCGACTATGTGCTCATCGCCGATGCTTCCGGCCCGAGCATTTCCAGCCTGCCAACGTTGATTTGGGACGGCACCACGCCCTCCAATTATGCCCACTATACGCTTCAACAGGTTGGCAACAATCTCGTCCTGCATTACAGTTCCGCGCTGGCTCCGCTGGTCGCCAGCGTTTCGTTCAACCCATCCATTGCGGCTCGCGGGCAAAATGTATTTGTGGCCGCGACGATAACGCCGGGCAGCGGGACGATTGACCCGAATGCCGGTGTGACGGTTAACTTGACCGCGTTTGGCGGATCGGCAACTTCGAGTCTGATTTTGTCGAATGCCAATGTCTTCACCAACACCTTTTTGGTTCCCACCAGCACTGCGCCGGGCAGCCAGAATGTGACGGTCAACGTTACGGACAGCACACCGCTTTCCGGCGCGGGTAGTGGCACGTTGACGATTCATTCTTCAACCGATGTCTGGAACGGCGGTGACTTTGGTTCCAGCGCAAACTGGAACGATGGCGCAAACTGGGTAAGCACTTTTGCGCCGGGACTGGTCGGCGACACGCTGGTGTTTGCCGGCTCGACCGGACCGTCGCCTTCCATGGAAAACAACTACAGCGTCACGAGCGTGACCTTCACCAACGGTGCGGGAAGTTTCAGTCTCGGAACTCCCGGCTATAATCTGACCATCACCGCCGGCGGCGTGACGAACAATTCCGCCAACGCGCAAGACCTGAACCTGCCGGTCAATCTGACTTCTGTGCCACAAACATTCAATGCTGCGGCCGGGGATTTGACTTTCGATCAGGCTCTGGATTTGGGCAACAACATATTGACGGTCACCGATGGCGGACATAACACCACGCTGAATGGTGTGGTCTCCGACAATGGTGGACTGACCAAGAGCGGCAACGGCAACTTGACGCTGGGTGCTCAAAATACTTATGCCGGTGTCACGACCATCAACGGTGGAACCGTGACCGTGAACTCCTCCGGGGCGATCAATATCAACGGAACGGCCAACTACGGAGAAATCATCGTCGGCAACGTCGCCGGCAACGCGACTCTGAATGTTTCTGGCGGAACAGTGTATGCCACCAGAACGACCAGTCCTTCCATTGATGTTGGCGACGCGGCCGGTGCCAATGGCTTCATAAATGTAAGTGGTTCGGCTACTTTTTATACCACCAGCGAGCTTCACATCGGTGAATTGACGAATGGATATGGTGCGTTTGATTTGAGCGGCGGCACTGCCACCGTTGGCTCCTACTTGGTTGTGGGCGGCAACTTGGGCGGCAAAGGTGTGCTCAACATGAGCGGCGGAAACTTTACCTTCACCGGCACCGTGCAAACGAGCATTGGCAGCCAGGCCAACTCTTATGGCGTGGCGAATTTTAGCGGCGGCAATTTCAGCAATGCGCATGGCATTCGGGTTGGTGAAGCGGCTCAAAGCTATGCCACCGGGCCTGGTGCCGGCGTGCTGAATGTCTCGGGTTCCGCGTCGGTCAACCTGACCGGTTCGCAGCTTAACCTCGGTCAAAACGCCACCTCCACCGGCATGGCCAACTTGCTCGGCGGCACGATTATTGCCAATCAAGTGACCAAGCCAAGCGCCACCGCAAACGGCTGGCTAAACTTTAATGGCGGCACGCTGATGGCAGGCGCGGCCAGCGCAACGTTCATGACAAACTTGACTGCCGCGACCATTTACAGCGGTGGTGCCGTCATTGATGACGGCGGTTATGCCATCACCATCGGGCAACCCTTGCTCGCGCCCACGGGCAACGGCGTCAGCACCATTCCGGTCGCCACCGGCGGCGCGGGTTATTTGGACACACCCATCGTCACGATTACCGGCGGCGGCGGCGTTGGCGCGGCGGCAGTGGCCAACGTTTCGGGTGGCGCAGTCACCAGCATCACGGTGGTAAATCCGGGCACCGGCTACACGAGCGCCCCGACCGTGACCCTCTTTGGCGGCGGTTACACCAGCGCGGCGACGCTTGGCACGGCCACCATCGCGGCGAACACGGGTGGCGGCCTCACCAAACAAAACTCCGGCACACTGACTCTTTCGGGTGCGAATACCTATACCGGTAACACGACCGTCAACGGCGGCACACTTGAAATTGTCCAGCCCGTTATTCCTACTTACTCAACGGTCTCGGTGGCTGGTGGTGCCGTGTTGCAACTGGATTTTGCGGTCACAAACTCTGTGACCAACCTTGTGTTGAATGGAACGGTTCAGGTTCCCGGCATTTACAACAGCACCACCGGTTCACCCTACATCACCGGCCCGGGCAGTTTGCTGGTGGTCATTCCATCAGCTCCGTCACTATCCGGCTTGAAGTTCACCGCCGCACCCGTGATTTCGGGAACCAGTCTGACCATCTCGGCGACCAATTCAGGGGCGGGCACAGTTTATCTGTTGACCACCACGAATATCGCGACGCCGCTCAGCGCCTGGACGCCGGTCTGGACCAATGTCGTGGGCGGCAGCGGCAGTTTCAGCACGAACCTGTCAAATGCCGTGAATCCGGCGTTGAAACAGCAGTTCTATCTGTTGAGCAATACAAACAATTGATGAACCATGGAGGTTTTCCGCCGGCCATGGGCGTGGCTGGAAATTGGGAAAACAAGTTGGGTTCGTCCGGCCCGCAGCGGAGGGGTTTGCTGCGGGCCGGATTTTAATTTGATGAAGAAAATTGATAAAATGAAGAAACTAAAAAATCAGACCGTCCAGCGGACGGGGTTTACGTTGATTGAACTGCTGGTGGTGATTGCCATCATTGCCATTCTGGCGGCCATGTTGCTGCCCGCCCTGGCGCGGGCGAAGTTGAAGGCCACGCAGGCCGCATGTTTGAACAATCAAAAACAAATGGGGTTGGCTTTCGCCATGTATGCCGCCGATTTTGCCGATCATATTGTTCCTTCGTTGGGAGAATTCGGCAGCCCGACGTATGATGGCGACGGTTACTGGGGTCCGCCCAGCCCGGCTCCATCATCTGCGGGTGCCAGCCCATGGACGACACAAGCGGCAGCCTTGGCTTCGATTCAGGGCGCTTTGCGGACAAACAATTTACTTTATCAATTTGCCCCCAATGTGGATGTTTATCACTGCCCGGGAGATACGCGATTAAACATCAGTGTTACTTTGGGAAAAACTCCGGTCGGCTGGGCTTATGACAGTTATTCCAAGACTGACAATGTGGGTGGTGAGAACAAAGGCGGTATAACCGATTATACCAAACTGTCACAAATCAGAAGGTCTTCCGACACATTTTCTTTCTTGGAAGATGCCGATGATCGGGGATTCAACGTGGGGACTTGGATTGTGCAATGGAATAATCTTGGCCAGCCGAGTTTTTGGGCTGATCCAGTCGCCTTGTTTCATGGCAATGTGAACACTGAATGTTTTGCCGATGGACATGCTGAATATTACAAGTGGTCAGATCCATTGATTCTTGCCGCAGGAAAGCAAGCTTCTCAAGGGCTAATCTATCAATTTACTGGACCTACCAGCGGCGCAGACTACCAATACGTCCTCAACCATTACTTGTTTCCAGCCAATCCGTGACGGGTTGATTTTTATTACATAAAAAGCAATGGCAGCAACTGAATTCCGAAGTTGCCCTTCCTGATGATATGAACGCCAAAATACGATTTGCAATTTTTGCCGTGACTCTTGGCGTTGCCGCTGGCACTCGTGCCGGTGACCCGATTCCCGAGACGTCCGTTCCGTCGGTCATTGTCAACACGCAGGCGGAGCCAATCGCGCCGGGAAAATTCCAGCCAACGTGGGATTCGCTCAAGCAGTATCAGGCGCCGGATTGGTTTCGCAACGCGAAGTTCGGCATCTGGGCGCACTGGGGCCCACAATGCGAGCCGGAAGACAGCGATTGGTATGCACGCAACATGTATATTCAAGGCCATCCCCAGAATGTATATCAGGTCGCGCACTGGGGACCGCCGTCGCAGTTCGGCTTCAAAGATGTCATCCACTCGTGGAAGGCCGAGAACTGGGATCCGGAAAAACTCGTCGCCCTCTACAAACGCACCGGCGCGCAATACTTCGTCGCGCTGGGCAACCACCATGACAACTTTGATTTGTGGGACAGCGCGTTTCAGCCGTGGAACGCCGTGAAGGTCGGCCCGCAAAAAGATTTGATCGGCGGCTGGGCGAAGGCGGCGCATGATCAGGGCCTGCCCTTTGGCGTGAGCCTGCACGCGGCGCACGCGTGGAGCTGGTATGAAATCACCCAGAGCGCGGACAAAACCGGCCCGCTCGCCGGCGTGCCTTACGATGGTAAACTGACGAAAGCCGACGGCAAAGGCAAATGGTGGGACGGTCTTGACCCGCAGGATCTCTATGAGCAGCGCCACACGCCCAGTCCGAATTTCGACAAGTCTGGATCAATTCATGATCGTTGGGATTGGAACAACGGCGTGAGCCTTCCCGACCAGGCCTACTGCGACAAGTTTTATAACCGCACCGCCGACCTCATCAAAAAATACCATCCCGACCTGCTCTACTTTGATGATGATGCGTTGCCGTTATGGCCGGTCAGTGATGCCGGATTGAAAATCGCCGCCGATTTCTACAACAGCAACACGAAATGGCACAATGGCAAGCTGGACGCGGTGATTCTTGGCAAGCAGCTCAACGACGAGGAGCGCAAATGCATTGTCTGGGACATCGAGCGCGGCACCTCCGACCGGATCGAACCGCTGCCGTGGGAGACGGATACTTGCATTGGCAACTGGCATTACGACCGGTCGCTGTATGATCGGAACCGTTATAAGAGCGCGAGCCATGTCATCAAGATGCTATGCGACATCGTGAGCAAGAACGGAAATTTGCTGCTGAACATCCCGGTGCGCGCCGACGGCACGATTGACGACAAGGAAGAAGTGGTGTTGAAAGGCATTGCCGATTGGATGGACGTGAACAAGGAAGCTATCTTCGACACGCGCCCGTGGAAGGTGTTTGGTGAAGGCCCGGCCTCCGAAGGTCAGCCGCTCAAGGTGGGCAATTTTAACGAAGGCAAGGGCAAGCCATTCACCGGCGAGGATGTCCGCTTCACTATCAAGGACGGGGCGCTTTACATGATTGCACTGGGCGCGCCGAAAAAAGATTTGCAGATCAAATCACTCGGCACATCGGCCAAGCTGCTCGACAAGCCCATCGGCAATATTTCATTGTTGGGCAGTGCCGAAAAAGTGCAGTGGTCGCAGACGGACGGGGCGCTTACCATCAAAGCTCCGGAGAAATCTCCAAACAACATCGCCATCGTATTCAAGATATCGTCGTGATGGCTGCCATTGGCAATGAAGGCTTTTCATTCTGGATTTATTTGCGTCGCCAATCATTCCGCTTTTGGAACAATTGTGCTTCTGCTGATGGCACTGGCCAGCCGTTTGCCTGTCCGGGCCGCTGTGATTACCTGGACGACGCCTGTGAATATTACAGCAGACACGGATGTCGCCACCAACGGCATATTGAATTACGCCGAGACTTGGGGGCAGAACGGAGCCACGGTCAACGGTGTGACATTCGCGTATGACACCAGCAAAACCGGCGATGTGAGTGTCGGGATGGCACTTCCCGGCTCACCCACCGGCGCCGACAACCATGGCGAAGGTGTCGGTGGTGCTGGCACTCCCTATGCCAGCTTGTCTGCCGCCTACCAGGTTCTTGTCAAGGGCACGGTTTGGGCAAACGTCGGCACGGTGGGAACCGTCACGTTGAACAATTTGACGGTAAGCAATCTTTATGAGGTTCAAATTTGGGAGAATGACAGCCGCGGCAGTTATGCCACCCGTGTCGCCACGCTCAGCGACAGCAGTGTGGGTGGAAATTCAGTCAGTTTGGCGCATTGTGTCGGCGGCACTATATCCTCGGTGAATGGCGGTCTCGGCCAATATGTCATTGGCACCTTTACTGCGGATGGCGCTTCCCAGATCATCTACGTCACTGATGCGGCCACCTCTCCCCAGACTGCCGGCGACCAGATCAACTCCATTCAAGTTCGCAATCTTACAGCCTCCGTGCAGGCGGCTAACACCAACTTTTACCAACCGACCTGGGCCTCGGTGGATCAGCACAACCCCGCGCCGGAATGGTTTCAAGACGCGAAGTTCGGCATCTATTTTCATTTTGGCATATTCAGCGTCCCGGCCTATGAGAGCGAGTGGTATCCGCGCAACATGTATAACACGGGCGACCCCGCCTATGCGCATCACACCAACACTTTTGGCGATCCGTTTGGCACTTCCACGACGTTACCGTTTTTTCCGGAATACTATTTCATCAACGGCGGCACCAATCTGGCGGGCCAGTTTGTGCAATTCGCGCCCAAGCTGGTGTCGCAGGGCGGCAATTGGGATCCGGATGCGTGGGCGCAACTATTTGTAAATGCCGGGGCCAAGTTTGCGGGGCCGGTGGCGGAACATCATGACGGATTTTCCATGTGGGCCAGCAAGGTGAATCCGTGGAATTCGGTCAGCAAAGGACCGGGAGTGGACATGGCCGCGATTTGGGCGACGGCCATTCGCGCCAAGGGACTGAAGTTTATGATGTCCATGCATCATGCCTACAATTTCAATGGTTACTATCAATATGTGCCGGCGCAAACAGACACCAATTTGCAGCAGTTGTATGGCCAGTTGCCCACGGCGCAGGAAAACGCGCTGTGGCTGGCCCGGCTCGAGGAGATTATTGATGGTTATCATCCTGACCTCATCTATGAGGACTTCGACGTGAAGGACGTTCAGCTATCTGATCGCCTGAGTTTTCTTGCCTACTATTACAACAGTGCACTGAACTGGAGCAATGAGGTGGTGGCGACCTATAAGGACGGATTTGACAACCTCGGGGAAATGTATGATTACGAACGGGGCGGACCGGCAAACATAGTATTTCCATACTGGGAAACTGACGACGCAGTCAGCCCGTCCAGTTGGGGGTATACAACTGGAATGACTTACTATGACACCAATGCGTTGCTGGATGCATTGATTGACCGGGTCAGCAAAAACGGAACCATGCTTTTGAACATCTCGCCGATGGCCGATGGTACGATTCCGCAGGCACAGCAGAACCTCCTGCTGGGGATTGGGGACTGGCTGGGCCGTTTTGGGGAAGCCATCTATTCCAACCGCTGCTGGCAAGTTTACGGGGAAGGCCCGACGAAAATGGGCGGCAGTTTGTATGTGGCACCGTTGGCCGGCACCAACACGGACATCCGGTTCATGCGAAACAAGGCGACGAACGTTTTGTATGCCATCGTGATGGGCTGGCCCGGTTCGCAATTCAACATCACCACGCTGACAACGGCGGCCATTGATCTGACGACGCTGACGAACGTACAACTGCTGGGTGACACCGCCGGGACTTATATCCCGCTAAATACCCACACGCAGGACGCCGGCGGTCTGCACATCACGATACCGGCGCAGCCTTACACCGCAATTTCCTATGTGGTGAAACTAATGTTCTCCGGCCAGATTCCAACTTATCTGCCATACTATCTTCCAAATATTTCATGGTCGGCCCCGACACCCATTACGACGGCGGACGCCACGCTCAATCAATTTGGCACCATCGTCGGAGCCGCGAGTTTCGCGGTGTCAGCGCCAACGGTGACGTTGTCCAATGGGACGAACATTGTATTCAAGACCGACAATTCGGTGGCCTCCTGCACCGGTGCCGGTGCGGGCACCGGCGCGTTCACCGGCAACACCGGCAATGCCAATTTCAACACGGTGCTGAATGGTTTCAATTATGACAACGGCCCCAAAACCATCACGCTCAATAATCTGGTAGTTGGCCAGACGTATTCCGTCCAGCTTTTTGCCTTGGACGACCGCAATGACGTGAGCCAGGAAATTTTGCGTCCCGCCAGTTTTCAACAGCCGAACAGCCCAAGCGATGTTTCGGCCACCTTTCTGATGGGTAGTAATGATTGTATAACCGGTATTTTTGTCGCGCCGCCGAATGGCACGAACACGACCGTGAATGTGAACATCCAGGAAAACCTGCTGACGGGTGGTTACGGCAACATAAATGCACTCGTGATCCGTGCGCTTCCATCATTGCTATTGAATTGTGTCGCCATGCCGGGCGGTCAATTGCAACTGCAATGGGCACAAGGCACGTTGCTGGAAGCCACAAATTTGAGCGGCCCATGGTTAACAAATGCCACTGTTTCTCCATTTTATCTCACGCCGACTGGAACGCAGGAGTATTTTCGAGTTCAATTTCAATAACCTGATAAAAAAATAATTCTTGAGACAGAATTTAAATTACTGTAAACCAATTTTATGAAACCACACAGGACATTCTCCATTATCAGTCTGCTTTGGTTGGCAGGCGTTTTAAGCTTGAAAGCTGCCAGCGGCACTTGGACGGGCAGCACGGATTCCATTTGGGGTGATGCGAACTGGAGTGCCTCACCGGTTCCCGGCACCGGGGACACGGCTACTTTCAGCGGCGTGGGGAACGCCCATACCACGATTGATTTGGGCTCAGGCGTCACGATTTTTGACCTTCTTTTCAACACCGGCAACGTCGCGGCTTATACCATTGGTAACGGCTCGGTGGGGAGCCAGACGCTCACGCTGAACAATTCCGGCGGCATCGCCATGAATCCCGCTGTGGCCAACAACCAGTTGTTCAATGCCGCGATTATACTGGGCACCGATGGAACCGCGCAGACCTACAATGTCACCAACAACAGCAGCAACACGCTGACCTTTGCCGGCAACCTCTATGGCGGGGCGGGCGGCACGAAAGGCACCAAGACGCTGGCGGTGGGCGGATCGGGCAACACGGTGATTAGCGGCAATATAACCAATGGAGGGACGACGACCATTGCCATCACCAAGACAGGCACGGGCACCCTGACCTTCAAAGGAAATGTAGATGCCACCACGGGGCTTAACGCCCAAGGAGCCACCGGCACCGTCACCATCAACAGCGGCAGATTAGTTTTGGACTTTTCCAATTTTAGCTCGTCGGGGAATGCTGACATGCTTGACTCTTACACACCGGTTTCCATGGGCGGCGGCACGCTTGAGATTAATGGCAATGCCACCTATGCGAGCACGCAGAACTTCAACAACAGTTCCGGCGTGACGGTCAATCCGGGGCTTGACGTGATAACCGTGCAGCCAAATGGCGGTAACACGTCCGATCCGCTGCCGACCCTGAATCTGGGTGGACTTACCCAAAATATTGGGGCGCAGTTGGTGATTGTCGGGCCATCTTATGACACGAATTATAGTGGCGGCACGGTTACCAACGTGGCGGCGACGGCAACGATCACGACCACGACGCTGGGCAATACTACCGACCTGCTATGGCCATCCGCGCGGTCTACCATCGCGACGGTTGGTCTTTACGAATGGGCGTCGGTCGTGGCGTCAGGATCGGGTGCTCATACCATTTATGCCGGCAGCCAGCAGCCGGCCACCACTTTCTATACAACGGTCGCGAATGCAGGAACGGCAGCTGGTGATAACAATTTTGATCTCCTCGGCACTGCGACTGGCAGCAGCAGCACGTACTGGGTTGACACCCTGCGCTTCAATGTCCCAACGGCCGGGAGCTACACGCCGGAAGGTGGTCGTAGCTACATTGGTGGCATTCTCGTGACGCCGAATGTAGGCGCCAACAATATCACCATTGTCGCCAGCGGCTACTGGGTTTCCTGCAATCCCAACGGGGCCAATGCTGACTTGGACGTTTATCAAAACAACACGCTTGGCAATCTGTTATTCAATGATCCGATTCAGGATCCAAAAACTTACAAGACGGCCTATTCCCAGGCGGGTGCCGGGACGGTAGATCTTACCGGGTCGGGGGCCAATAGCTCTTATACTTTATCTGCCTATCTTAATGGCGGTTGCACCATCGTCAACAACAACGCCCAACTGGGGGTGACGACGACGGCGGCGACGATCTATCTGAACGGCGGCACGGTGGTGGCCAGCGGCAATACCAGCCTGGACAATGGCAGCGGTTCGTACAAACGCCCGGTCGCTCTGCTGGGCAACGGTGGCGGCTTGGCGGCGGAAGCGGGCTATACGCTGACCGTTGACGGTCAGGTTAGCGGCGTGGCGACCACGGGTCCGCTGGTCATCGGCATTCCGGCCTCGGCGGCCAACGGGAATGTGGCAGGTTTGCTTCCCGGGACGGGCAGCGGTACGGCGAACACCACGCCGGTGTATGCCACAGGCACGGTTGAGTTGAATTACGCAACCGGCAACTCTTTTTATGGCGGCGTCACCATCCTTGGCGGGGCCACCTTGAACATCAACAGCGAGTGGCAACTGGGCGGAACAAACCAGGGCCCCGTGACCTTCAACAATGGAACGTTGCAATACTCCAACACCTTGTATAACGCCATCGTCGATATTTCAGCCCAGCCCGTTACCTTCGCTGGCAATGCCACCATTGATGTCAACGGCAATGCCATTGCTTACGCAAACTCGATCGGCAATAACGGTAGCGGAGCTTTGACGGTCGAAAGCACGGCGGCCAACGGCGTTCTGACCTTACAGGGCGGGGGTACTTACACCGGAGGCACGACCATCACAAACGCAACCTTGCTGGTCAACAACACCAGCGGATCGGGCACTGGATCCAGCAATGTCAGTGTCAACAACGGTGGGACTCTAGGTGGTACGGGCCTGATTGCCGGGAGTGTCACCTGGCAGTCCGGTTCACTTGGTTTGTTCACGGAAGGTTCGCCACTGGCCATCTCTGGTTCAGTCAGCCTCAACAGCAATACGGTTAGCGTCTATGTTCCCGGCTCCCTGCCACTGGGCACTGGCACTTACATTTTGATGACGGCTGCCAGTGGCATTACCGGTTCGTTTAGCACCAATGCGCCAGCTTTTTCCGGGGCTGGCATAGAGGGCGGAGCGGTATCCACAACTATTACAACCAGCAGCAATGCATATTTGGTTGTTGTTGCACCCGGCATACAGGCAGTTTGGACCAACAATGTCGGTGGCAATTGGTCTGTCGCAAGCAATTGGAGCAGCAATCCGAACATACCGCATGCGGCGGGCGATACAGCCACATTTGGCGTCAGTTCTGCTTTGCGAACAGTTATACTTGATACCAGCGAGACAATCGGCGGGATGGCGATGACCAACGTCAACTCCTTCGTGATTGCGAATGCCGGCAAAACGTTGACGCTGAATAATAATGGTTCTGGCGCGCTGGTAGTGGTCAGTGCCGGCGTGACGAACGTGATCCAAACTTCGGTTGCCCTCAACGATAATGCGCAGTTCACTGTGAACGGCGGCGACTTGCTCGCCGTTTCTGGAAACATCTCCAACGGTCCCAGTGTAACCAAGATAGTGACGGTGAATGGCGCTGGCACGATGGTTCTTTCAGGAGCGAACACATTCGGGCCCTCAGCGGGCAGTCCGGGCACCATATTGACCGGCGGGGGTGTTTTACAAGTTGGCAACAGCGGTGCGTTGGGCACGGGTGACGTCAATGTCACGGGCAGCAGCACACTTCAGGCCGGAGCGCCGGGTCTCGGCTTGGCCAATAATTTGAACATCAACCCGGGCGTGACAACCACGATTGACAGTAATGGCAAAAATCTCACCTGGAGCGGTGCAGTCGGCGGCAGCGGCACCTTGACCAAGATTGGCAATGGCACACTGGCGCTCAACGGCAATAATAATTACTCCGGCAATACCACGGTCAACGCCGGGTCGTTGAGTATTTCCTCGACCGCCAACATTGTTTCCCCTGACATCATTCTTAATGGGGGCGATTTGCTTGGCAGCGGCACTTTTGCCATCACCAATGCCGTTGGCATCGGGCCGGCTTCGGGCGGCACACCCGGCACCGCGCTCATTGATGCGGCCGGCGGCCAGACCTTCGAACTGGACGGCGTTATCGCCTCAGCGGGCAACACGGGGGCGAATAATCTCACGATTGACAGTCTGGTCGCCAACCCCGGCACGGTGGTGTTGGGTGGCGCGAATACTTTCAATGGCACCGCTGTCATCGCCACCAATGGCACCCTGATGTTGGACAACCCAGCGGCGTTATCGGCCGCCACCTTGAATTACAGCAGCGGCACGCTGACCTTCAGCAACATCACGACGGCCACTGTGGGCGCCTTGACCGGCACCAATAACAATCTGTTGCTGGCGAATACGGCGGGCGCGCCGGTGACCTTGACGGTGGGCAACAATGGCAGCACCGTTTACGCGGGCAGCGTGTCCGGCAGCGGTTCGCTGGTCATGACTGGAACGGGGAGTCAAATCATCGGCTCCGGTCCCATTGGTGGGGCGAACTATTCGGGAACCACCACCCTCAAGAGCGGGACGCTGACCTTGGGCGGCGTTGGTAACATGTCAGCCAGCGGCAATCTGGACGTAAGCGGGGTCAATGGTCCGGCCAATTTGGTTGTGGCGGATTCGGCGGCGGTGTCGGTCGGAGGCACGATTCAGGTGCTGTATGACGGGGGCGCGGGCTATCCGGCGGTTTCCTCGCTGACCGTGACCAATAACGCCAGCTTGAGCGGAGCGGCATTGAGTTATGGTGACGGCTCAAGGCTGGCCAATCAGACTTCCGTTACCGTGCAGGGCAGCGGTTCGCTTAACGTCGCGGGTACGGTTAATCTGAATGACAACATTGGCAGCACCGCGCAAACCACGGAATTCAATCTGGACGGCGGCACGACCACGGTCGGCAACTTCATCGCATCGGATGGGCTTGCGGGCACGCATCAGTCCCAAATTAATTTCAACGGCGGGGTGCTGGCCGCCAATGCCAGTGATCCCGGCGGCTCGTACTTCCTGCCCGCCCTGGCGGGATTGACCGCGGCGGTGAACCTTGGTGGGGCGGTGATTAATCCCAATGGTTATGGCATTACCATTGCCGCCCCGCTCATTCATGGCGGCGGCACACTGGATGGCGGTTTGACGGTGAGCGGCTCCGGCACGGTGACATTGAACGGCGCGAACACCTACAATGGCAACACCACGATTACGAATGGCACCCTGGCGCTGGGCAGTTCGGGTTCGATTGCGGCCAGCCAGCACATTATCGTGGGCAGTGGGGGAAAATTTGATGTCACCGCCCTCGGCGGGTTTTCACTCGTGGCCAACCAATCGCTGGGCAACAGCACGTCGCCCGGCTTGATCAACGGCAGTGTCAACAGCGGCCCGGGCACGATTTCTCTGGTTTACTCCAACGGCAGCCCGGCGTTGACGATTGACAACGGCACGCTGACCCTGGCTTCCACCAGCTTCTTCCAAATCACCAACCTTGGGCCGGCCCTCACCCTGGGAACTTACAAGCTCATCTCGACCAACTCCGATGGCTCGGGGTTCATTGCCGGAACGGTGCCCACGGCTATTACCATCGCTGCTAATGCGCTTGTCACCAACACCGCGCCCTCGTTGCTCATCACCAATGGCGAGCTTTATCTGGTGGTTGCCACGGGCAGTTATACCAACCCGGTGATTTACGGGCCGGTGATGGCCTTCCCGGGCGCGCTGGGATTTGGAGCCAATGCCACCGGTGGCCGCGGGGGCACGGTCTATCATGTCACTTCGCTGGCGGATGACGGCAGTCCGGGCACTTTCCGCGCTGCGGTGAGCCAGCCCAACCGCATCATCGTTTTTGATGTCGGCGGTTATATCAACCTTGGCTCCGCCGTGGCCCCCAGCAGCAGTCTGACCATTGCCGGCCAGACCGCTCCGGGTGGCGGCATTGGTTTGATGGGCAATGAATTATCATTCTCCGGCAAGAACAACATCATCTGTCGGCATCTGCGCGTCCGGCAGGGCGGCAGCAGCACCGGTTCCAGTGGTATCAATATCGGTGACGGCAGCAACATGATTTTCGATCACACCTCCGTGGAGTTCGGCCAGTGGGACAGCATCGATGCCGTTGGCACCTACACCTTCACGATTCAAAACTGTATCATTGCCGATCCCATTAACCAGCAGTTCGGCGCGCATGTCCAAGGTGCCAGCGCCTCTTACATTGGCAACCTCTGGGTAAATGCGCATAACCGTCAACCCTTGGCCAAAGCCAGCACGGTGTATGTCAACAACGTTTGCTATGATTTTCAAGCCGGTTACACGACCGCCGATACCGCTGGGCATTTTAGTCATGACATCGTGAACAACTATTTCATCACCGGCCCTTCCAGCTCCGCGCCTAGCGACGACTTTTTCCAGTTTGATGGCAATCAGACGGTTTATGCCGTGGGCAATATGCTGGATAGCAGCCGGGACGGTGTTCTGAACGGCAGTCCGTCCGAACCCGGCAGCGACATCGTTTCGGCCACGCCGTGGTCGCCGGTCACAGCGACAATTCCCACGGTGTCCGCCCAGAACGCTTATCGCATTGACGTTTCCAGTGCCGGGGCATTTCCTTCAGACCCGTTGGACTCACTCGTCATCGGCCAGGTGATGTCCCTCGGCACGTCCGGCAATTTAATCACCAGTCCGGGCAACACCGGGCTGGGCAACGGCGGTTTTGGCACGATTGAAGGAGGCACACCCCTGGTGGAAACCGACGGCGACGGCATTCCGGACATCTGGAAGAACGCCGTGGGTCTTAATCTTTACACTAACCAGGCCATGGCGACCGCGCCCGATGGTTATACCTTCATTGAAGATTACATCAACTGGCTGGCCGCGCCGCACGCCTTCGTGCAGACCAATGCCACGATGATTGACCTTTGGCAATATACCCTTGGCTTCACCAACGGCGGAACCTACACCGTGTTCGGCGCGAACAACGGTTCGGTGACGGTCACCAACAGCCACTATGCCTTTTTCAAACCCAATCCCGGTTTCACCGGCCTGACAAGTTTCAACTTCGCCGTGGCGGACCCGGACGGCACCAGCATGACCAATACGATGGGGCTGCTGGTGTCCATCACCTACATCCCCCAAAACTTGGTTTGGCGCGGTGACGGCGCCAACAACTTCTGGAACACCACCAACACCGCTGACTGGTTTAATGGCAACGATCTGATCACGTTCAACTCCAGCGACAATGTGACCTTTGACGACACCGGCTCGGCCAGCCCGGCGATCAACATCAACGGTCTGGTCGCACCCGGCAGTGTGACGGTCAACGCCGCGCAAAACTACACCATTGGCGGCAGTGGCTCGATCAGTGGCGCGGGCACGCTGACCAAATCCGGCACGGGCACTTTGATCGTGAACAACGCCAACAACCTCAGCGGGGCGGAGGCCTTGAACGGCGGCACGATCCAGTTCAATGACGGCAGTTCCCTCGGCACCGGTGCACTCACCATCCAGAATGGCACCGTGGTCAACAACTATGCGGCGGGCGATTACTTGAACCTCGCCAATGCGCTGGTGGTGCCCGCCGGGGCCGCGGCCACGATTGAACTAGGCAATGCCATCGACCTGACCGGCACCCTCACCGGTGCCGGCACCCTCAACCTTAATGTGCAGAACACAGGGGTCACCGACGAAATCAAGGGCAACTTCGGCACGTTTACCGGCACGGTGAACCTGCTCGGCAGCGGCGGGTTGCTCCTCGTCGCTAATGGCGGCGCCTTCTACGGATTTGCGGATGCGTTAACCACCGTCAACGCGCCCGTGACCATGGGTTTCCACGACAACTCCGGCGGCAATACCTACACCTTCGGTGCGCTGTCCGGCACGAATCCTAATGCGGCGTTCTATGATCAATACGCCGGCGCGCCCACCCTGAGCATTGGGTCGCTCAATCTCAGCAGCACCTTTGCGGGTCAATTTCAGACCTCGGTGAATGTGACCAAGACCGGCACCGGGACGCTGACCCTGAGCGGCTACAGCACGCACACCGGCAACACGACCGTGAGCAGTGGTATACTGGCGGTGACCGGCAGCTTTAGCAGCAGCCCGGTTACCGTGGATAGCGGGGCGATTCTGGAAGGCACCGGTATCTTGGGCGGTGGTGTGACTATCCAGAGTGGCGGCATTCTGGAGCCCGACTTGGGCGGCGGCAGCTTCGGCATCCTTACGGTTAGCAACAGTCTAAATCTCAATACCTCACAGTTGGATTTTGACCTGTCCAGTTCGCCCGCCGGTGCCAATGATGAGATTCTGCTACCCGGGGGCACACTCAATGAGAGTGGCGTGCAGACTTACAATCTGAACCTCGTCAACAATGCTCTCGGCGCGGGAACTTACACCTTGATCGGCGGCGCTTCTGGTAGCACGGGAGGCAGCGGGTTCATCAGCAACCTGCCCAACAACACCCGCCAGAACTTCACATTCCAAAATCCTTCATCCGGCGTGCAGCTCGTTGTCACGGGCAATGCGGGTTCGCTGGTGTGGCAGGGGACCAATGGCGGCAACTGGGATCTGGCCACGACGGTAAACTGGCTGAACGGCTCCGTTGCCGACGAGTTCTACAATCTCGACCTCGTGCGCTTTGACGACACTTCAACCAACGGCAATGTCTCCATCGTAGGCGTGGTGCAACCGGCGGCGGTGTTGGTTACCAACAACCTGCTCGACTATACCATCGGCAACGGCGTGCTGGGCGGCATCACAAGTTTGACCAAGAGCGGCACAGGGATGCTCACGCTCAATTCCAGCAACAGTTTCACCGGTGGCACCTTGGTGAACGGCGGGACGCTGCAGCTTGTCTCCAATGGTTATGCTGCCGGGTTTGGCCCCATCACATTGAACGGCGGAACCTTATATCTCAATGGCATTGGCACCGGCTCGACCGTTTCTTCCATCGGCACGAACACACTGGTAACTTACGGCCAGCCCTACGCCGGTTTTAACCTGCAAGGTTCCGGCGTGTTGAATCTTTCCATCGGCGGCGGCGGCGTCTTTACCCCGGGCGGCGACTGGAGCGGATTCAGCGGCACGATCAATTTTACGACCGCCAACGGATTGCGCGATGGAGCCGGCATTTTTGGCAGCTCCAATGCCGTGTGGAATTTCGGCAGCGGCGGCGGCATTTATAACAAATATGGCGGCGCGACAGTTTATTTCGGCGCGCTGTTTGGCGGAACCGGAGCCGGTCTTTCCGGCGCCACCACGGCCACCGCCAGCCTGACGACTTATGCCGTCGGTGGGATCAACACCAACAGTGTTTTCAACGGAGTCATTTCTGACGGCGGCGCGGCACCCACCACTTTGATTTTCAACGGCCCCGGCTCGCTCGCACTGGCCGGCAACAATACTTTTAGCGGCAACACCACCGTCAACGCCGGCGCGCTCTACGTCAACAACATCAGCGGCAGCGGCACCGGTTCCGGCACAGTCAGTGTGAACAGCGGCGGGACCCTCGGCGGCAATGGCACGATTGGCGGGCAGGTATCTCTGGCCGCCGGTGCCACGCTCGCGCCCGGCAGCAACGGCTCCGGCACGCTGGCCATTACGAATGATTTGGGCTTGAACAACGCCAGCATTCTCCAGTTTCAACTCGGCACGAACAGCGATCAGGTTGCCGTCACTGGCGACCTGACGCTCGGCGGCACTCTGAACATCAGCGACGCCGGCGGTTTCGGTCCCGGCACTTACACATTGTTCACCTACGGCGGCGCGTTAAGCGTTGGCACGTTCGCCATCGGCACCACGCCGGCGAATTATAATTATACGATAGACACTTCGGTGCAAGGACAGGTAAACCTCATCGTGTCCCAGCCGAAATTCGGAAGTGTTCTGGCAACCCCGGGCGGCCTGATCTTCAGCGGTTCTGGCGGAGTCACCAATGCCGTCTATTATCTGTTGGGTTCGACCAACCTCGCCGCGCCGCTGAACGCCTGGACGCGGATTGCCACCAACCAGTTCGACGCCAGCGGCAATTTCAATTTCACCAACCTGCTGAACACAAATTTTCCGCAAAGCTTTTACCGGCTGCAAATGCCTTGAGACAAATGCATTTTGTTCCGTTTCCACGGAAACCAGTTTGTAAGGGGTGCAAACTCCAAAAATGCGGCCGTGCGCTGATTATTCGAATGACAGAGTCATACTTTGCCTGTGTTTTTTATCCGACTTAACAGATCTCTTAATTAATTTGAAGAGTGGTGGCTGGGGGCGGAATTATGCTTTTAACTTCGTTCTTGCTCGTCATGTTTTGTTCCATCGGAATTCTGATTTGCGAGCAATCGGACCCACATGCAAACATCAAAACTGCGGGTAATGTCATTTGGTGGAGCATGTCAACGATAACCACCTTTGGTTATGGCGACGTGTATCCGGTCACCGCCGAAGGAAGAATTCTGGCAATGGTGCTGATGGTTTCAGGGATTGGCCTGTTCGGAAATTTAAGCGGTATTGCGGCATATTTTTTCGTCGGCTCAAAACAGAAAGGTATTGTTCACGAAGAAAAGAAAATTTTGACCAGCTTGAAAAGCTAGAAAAAAAATAGACCAACTCAAGCAGGATCGTCCGTGTAGGGCCAGGAATCCTGCTTAAAAATAGTCATCGCCTCGCGTGAACGTTTCCGCAAAATTCGCGTCATAAACCTGTTGACCAAAACGGCCAATTCACCGATAAATAATGGTGGCTTGGCAGAATAACATTGCAGTTGGCGGCATAACACTGATCTCGGTTCCTCACCAATTAGTTGTGTCGTAGGCGCGGTTGTGTCCATTATATTGTGGTTTTTACTTTACTTAAACCGGCAACTTTGGTTGCCTGAACGCAATTCGAGATCATGTATTTAAAAAATCTTACAGTTTTCGGCTTTAAGTCTTTTGCGGACAAAACCGCGCTGAATTTTCAGCCCGGCGTCACGGCCATCGTCGGCCCGAACGGCTGCGGCAAATCCAACGTCTCCGACGCCATCCGCTGGGTGCTCGGCGAGCAGTCGGCCAAGGCGTTGCGCGGCGGCGAAATGGCGGACGTGATCTTCAACGGCACGGACGACCGCAAACCGATGGGCATGGGCGAAGTCTCGCTCACGCTCGGCGGCGTGGACGGCGAACACCTTCGCGCGGCGGGCGTCGAGGTCGCCTACGATGAAGTCACGCTCACGCGCCGGATTTTCCGCGACGGCGGCAGCGAATATTTTCTGAACAAAACTCCGTGCCGGCTCAAGGACATCCAGCAACTGTTCATGGGCACGGGCGTCGGCCGCACAAGCTACAGCATTCTCGCGCAAGGCCACATCACGCAAATTCTTTCGAGCAAGCCCGAAGACCGCCGGATGATTTTCGAGGAAGCCGCCGGCATCACGAAATTCAAATCGCAGAAAAAAGAATCGCTCCGCAAACTGGAATACACCGAACAAAATCTTTTGCGCGTCGCCGACACGATCAAGGAAGTGAAACGGCAGATCGGCTCGCTGCAACGCCAGGCTGGAAAAGCGAAACGCTACAAACAAATTTCGCTGGAACTGCAACATCTCGAAACGCAACTCGCGCGGCATCAGTTCGACGTTTTGCTCGCGGAAATTTCCGAGAAAAATTCCGCCGTCGAAAATCTGCGGAACGAAATCGAGCAAGGCTCGAACGACGTTCTGCGTTTTGAAAATGAAATTTCACAATTGCGCGAACGGCTTTCGGATTTGGAACACGAAGTCGCCGCGCAACAGCAGCGCGGCTTGGAACTGAAAGGCGAGATTGACCGGCACGAAAGCCGGATTCAGTTCAACGACGAACGGCTCAACGAAATCGCGTCGCAAAATTCCAAGGCACTCGCGGAGATTTCGCAGTCCGAAGAACGTCTTCGCGCCGCGCAGGAAGAATTGGCCGTCGTCACCGAAAAATTGTCCGCGTCGGAATCTGCGCTCGTGCAGCACAAGGAAAATTTGCAGTCGAAACGCGAGGCATTGGCGAAGGTTGAAAACGGTTTGCGCGAACGGCAGGAATCGTTGCGCGACGCGCAATCCGCCGCGTTTGCCGCCGCGCAGGATTTGACGCGCATCCGCAACGAAATCACCGCGCTCGATTTGCAGAAGCAGGGCAACACGATCCGGCTCGAAAAACTTTCCGCCGAAAAAGTGCAGCTTGAAGAAGAACGCACGCGGCTCGAATCGCGCCTGCACGAATTCACCGCGAGCGTCGAAGTTGAAAAATTAAATGTTGCCACGACGCGCGGCTCGGTCGAGCAGCGGCAAAACCGTCTGCGCGAATTGCAGACGGAATTGCAAAATTCCTCCGTCGAACAAGATCAATTTTTGCAGCAGCAGGCCGAAAAGCGTTCGCGCCTGACGGTGCTCGAACAGCTCGAAGGTTCGCGCGAAGGTTTTGACGCGGGCGCGGTCGCGGCGTTGCGGCAGTCGCGTTCGGTCATCGGCTCGCTCGCGGATCGCATCCGCGTGCCCGATGAATTTGTCGTCGCCGTCGAAAACGCGCTCGGCCATCACCTGCAACTCGTCTTGACCGAGCAGCCGGAATCCGCGCAGGAAATTCTCGCCGACTTGAGCGCGAACAAATCCGGCCGCGCGAGCGTCGCCGCGCTTTCCATTTCCATTCCCGACGACAAGCAACTCGTGTTCGGCGGCGAATTGTCGGCGGACGAAAATAAAACCGCCGCGCAAAACGGATTGAAACAAGGCCAGATTGTCCGCGCGCTCGACGTGGTCCAGACCGATCCGTCCGTGGACAAACTTTTGCGCGCGCTGCTTGGCCGCACATTTATTGCCTCCGATTTGCCGACGGCGACGGCGCAAATCCAGAACGGCCACGCGGGCTGCGATTTTGTCACGTTGACCGGCGATTTGTTGAGCCGTCACGGAATTTACACGGGCGGTTATCTGAACGGCCACGGAAGTTCCAAGGCGCCCGGCTCGATTCTGGGCCGCAAAAACCAGATCACCGAACTGCAAATCGAATTGACGGAAATCCAAAATCGCGTCGCCGAGGCGAGCCGCAAACGCGGCGCGCTGTTGAGCGAGCAGACGGAATTGCAGGCGAGCTTGCAGGCCGCGCAGACGGAATTGCGCGAGCAGGAAGTCGCCATCGCGACGCGCGAAGGCGAGTTCAACGCGCTGCAAAATTCCAACCGCCTGCTACACCAGAAAATTGACACGGTCGTTTTTGAAGTCCAGAGCCTCGCGGCGCAGGAGCAGGAAGGTTTGCAGAAACGCAGCGCGCTGACGGCGCAGTTGAATGAATTGGAATCGCGCGAACGTGCTGCCCAGGAAACCGTAGCCGCGCTGACCAACGAATTGGAAAATTTGCGGCAGCAGCGTGACACCGCGAACGCCGCGCTGACTGAAAGCAAAATCGCGCTCGCGTCGGACGAGCAGCTTGCGGCGTCGTTCCGCCAGCAGCAGCAATCGTTGGCGCAGCGCATCCGCGAACTCACGCAGGTCATCGAGCAGCGCAAGAGCGAATGTTCGTCGTTCATTTCGCGCAAAGAGCAGGCGGAATCGGAAATTTTGGAATCGCGCGCGCAAATTGAAAAAATTTCCCATGAACGCGCGCAGGTGAACGCGCAGGCGGCGGAATTGCTCGCGCAAAAGAATTCGCAGGAAACGGAAATCGCGGCGCGCGACGAAAGTTTGCGTTCGCAGCGCAGCCGTTTGACGGAATTGCAAAATCAGCGCGGCGGCATTGAGATTGAACTCGCGCAGAAAAATATGTCCGTGCAAAACCTGCGCGAAAAAATCCAGCAGAAATATCACATCAGCCTTGACGACATCCGCAGCGAGTGCATCACGATCACTTACGCCGACGAGGGGCCGGCGAAAGTGCAAACGCTTTCGCCCGAAGAAATGGCGGCGGCGGGCGCGGCGACGGATTGGAACGCCGTCGTGCAACAGATCGAAGCGTTGCAAAAGCGGCTCGACGAAATCGGGCCGGTGAATCTCGTCGCGATTGAAGAATTCGAGGAGACCGAGCAGCGCCACCAATTTCTCACGACGCAGCACGACGATCTGGTCAACGCGAAAACGCAACTGCTCGAAGTCATCAACCGCATCAACACGCAGACGCGGACGATGTTTTTGGAGACGTTCGAGAAAATCCGCGACAATTTCCGCGCGATGTTTGTGGACGTTTTCGGCGGCGGCAAAGCCGACCTGATTTTGTCGGACGAAAACGACGTTCTCGAAAGCGGCATTGAAATCGTCGCGCGTCCGCCCGGAAAACAATTGCAAAGCATTTCACTTTTGTCCGGCGGCGAACAGACGATGGTCGCGGTTTCGCTTTTATTTTCTATTTATCAGGTCAAGCCGAGTCCGTTCTGCGTGCTGGACGAATTGGACGCGCCGCTGGACGAATCGAACGTGATCCGTTTCGTGAAAATTTTGCAGCGGTTCCTCGCGCATTCGCAGTTCGTCATCATCACGCACAACAAGCGCACCATCGGCATGGCAGACGTGCTTTACGGCGTGACGATGGAAGAACATGGCGTGAGCAAGATCGTCAGCGTGAAGTTTCACAAGGCGGATGAGCAGCCTGCGATCCCGCAGGTGGCCGAGCCTGTCACGGCTTGAGTAATACTAATGAGTATTCAGCAATTTTTACCTGACAAACTTGATGCGCTTTATGGGGCGATGGTTGGTGGTGGCGTTGCAATGTTGGTTAATTTCTTCACCAACCGGAATTCACGAAAAATGTTGAGTTTGCAACTCACACATCAAGCAACGCAGCGAGAGAAAGATCGTCAGCTTACACTAAAGAGAGAAATTTACATTCCGCTTTTGGAGGCAGCCAGTGATGCAATGTCATTTTATGGCCAGATCGGCACCGTTCCATCAGAACTAATTAGACGGCCTGAACCATTAAATTCTTTGGCACGTCATGTGGCGAAAATGAGTGGCATAGCTTCACCAGAGGTGATTGAAGCCGTGTATATTGCCCAGAAACAATTAGTGATAGGTGCGGTTAAACTATTTAACGAACGAATACCAATAGAAGTGGTCATAAATCAACTTTCATCTGTGGATTCAATGATAAAATCATATGAAGCAAAGAGTGAATCGTTTAACCAGCGTTTTGAAAAACACATTGATGCAGGCACAGGAGATGGTGGATTGAAGGATGTTTTAATGCGTTTGACTAAAGAACATTTAGAAGTCGTAGAAAAACTTCATCAGCAAAAAAGCGAACTGGTCTTAAAGAAATCCACTTTGGAAATGGATATATCTCGTCAAGCCACGGAAGATATGAAAATTATTGGCCCTCAAAATAGCGCCGCACTTGTAGCCATCAGAAAAGATTTGGGATTGCCGATTGATGCAAATTGGTTGAACAATTTATCCGATACGCATTCAAAAGATGTTTTTACGGCTGTTGAAAAATTTCAACAAAACGTAGAAAAAATAATAGCGGACGCAAAGTCTAAAATGCCTGTCAACAAGTTGGCACCCGGCGTTCACCACGAATAATGCACGGTGTAAGTGACCGTTTTTTCTTCGTCGGGTTTGACGGGGATGCGGAACTCGATGGTCTGCGAATCTTTTTTCTCGAACTCGTCGGACTTGGCGGTGATTTCCCAATTGCTCCAGCGATAAAGATGCTCGACCACGCGGATTTCCACTGCGTCAGTTTTTTTGCGGTTGCGCAGCTTGATCTCGAACGATTCGTCCATCCACTTGTCGCCGGTGTCCACGCGGAAATTCGTTTGCTTGCGTTCGCCGACCAAGTCGAATGAATTTCCGGTCGTCACGCGAATGGTCTCGTTGCGCGGCGTGTGGTCAATCGTGTTCTCGCCGACGAACTGCAATTGGCCGTCATCGTCGCGGCGATAGAAGCGCAGCTTGCCGGCGGGCAGCGCGATGCCGAGCTGGTTCGTCTCGGCGTTCTTGAACTCGCGCATGACGGTAATTTTTTTATTTCCTTCCGTGCCGTAATTCTGGTCGTAATTCAAACCGTAAAATTGATAACCCGCCGCGCCGTCATAAACGTAAATCGTCGGCGCATACATTTTTTCGGCGTGGACGAATTCAACCTGCCTCGTTTCGTGGTCGTGCAGCGTGGTCGGGCGCGCGATGGAATAAAGATGAAATTCGTCGAAGGCTTTTTCGGTGACGGCGGGAGCAGGTTCGGCAGCGCCAAGCGCCATGGAGTTCTCCATCATTCTAAATCGCGCTTGCTGCGGCTGGATTTTATTCACGTCGCCGGCCATCAATTTTATTTTTGCGTCCACAAAGGTTTTGCCGCTGTTGTTGTTCATCGTGATCCAGCCGACCAAATCCACGAGGTCGCCTTTTTCCGGCGAGACGAGATTGTAGCTGGCGCTCCAGTCGAAGCCGCCGGTGACGTAGCCGACTTCGGCGTCGAACGCGCCGGGCGAATCGGATTGCAGCAGCCAGTTGAACACGGGCTTGAGAATCGTGTCGTCGCCGAGGTCGGGAAACAGCGGCTGTCCGGGCAAGGAGAATTGCAGCTTGCCGTTCACTTCGATGATCGGCGACTGCGCCTCGCCGCCGGGAACGTAGCCGCTGCGGATGATTTTGCCGGGGATCAGTTCGGGCATCTGCGTGCTGTCCTTCATCCGCAGATTTTGGAAATCAATGGTCTTGCCCTCGTTGAGCGAGAGCAGCAATTCCTGCGAAACAGGGTCGTTGCGATAATTTTGTTCGAGAATTTGCAGCGAATGTTTGCCGGACGGGTCGCGCAAAATCACCGAGTCCGGCTCGACTTGTGCGGTCGCGCCGGAATAAACCACGCGGTTCGCGCCGGCTTTCAAATCCAGCGGCACGGAGTCGCGCACGACGGCGAAGTTCTGGTTGTAGATGGTGAGCGCAGGTTCGGCGCCGGCCGAAAGCACGGCACAGGCGAAGAGGGCGGCGAGCGTTTTCATTTTGGATTAGTCCGGTTCCGTGGCATTACCGTTCAATTGTAACCTGGAAATTCCGATGACAGGCAAATAAATTGATCGCCAAATCGAATGGGCCGGTTGGCACGCCTGATAGATTTAAGATTGGTGCCGGTGGCGGGACTCGCACAATTCGGACGAGTTTTTACCACTCAACTGCAATCCCTTGTCATCCGAGGGAGATATTCGGTTGGTAATAATGGCAAGAGCTGCCGCAATCATTTTCGCGCATTCTCACCCGATCAGTAATCCAACCCCATCGGAAGCCGACACAAAAATCACCCGTGATCTCATTCGAGCCGGTCAGCTTCTCGAAATCGAAGTTCTCGACCTCATAGACATTGGAAATCCAAATCATTCCAGTCTTCGTGGTCTGGGTAATTTTTTCCAGTTCTGGATAATGCCGAGTTTACGGGTTGATTCTTCAAAAACATTGAGGAATCGCTCTTTTTTTACTTTTCAACTCGGCATTATTTGCGCCTCAAATGCGATTTACTCCGGAATCATTCCGATCGTCCCCAGCCACTTCTCCACCAACTGCGGCCATCCCGTAATCGGAAACTTCGTATGGCGCAGCCCAAACGCATGTCCGCCCTGCGCATACAAATGCATTTCCACAGGCACCCCGGCCTTCTTCAGGGCAATGTAATAAACCAGCACCTGTCCGATACCGTCCACGTGGTCATCCTCCGCCTGAACCAAAAACGTCGGCAGTGTCTTGCTCGTCACCCTGATATGCGGATTCAACGCAACAGGTTCATCCTTTTCCTCCGACAAATGTCCTGGATAAAGAGCGATCGCAAAATCCGGGCGGCAGCTTTCTTTGTCAGCCGCATCTATCCGACTACAGTGTCCTCAATGACTGCCAAATACATCCCCCTGTTTTGATGATCCAGCAATTAAACCATTTCAGAACCAATCAAATTCCGGCCAACGCATTCTCGTGGTGGAGGACGAGCATGGGCGAAGACGGTGCGACCTTTGTTCATAAGGTGAAAAACCGCTGGCTGGCGGTGTAACACCCTCGGGGAGTCGTCGCAGAATTGAAATCGAAAAAAGATCGGACAGCCAGATTATGCAGATTTTACCGAACTGAAATCGCTGTCAGCTAAATCTTAACCGGACAGTAGTGAGTGTGAATATTAAGCTGAACAATGCCCTGAATATTGTTCTGCTCATTTGAGTCAACAATCAATAAACCACCTTGTTCAAAGGATACTCGATGATGCCTTCGGCACCGGCGGCCTTGAGCTGCGGAATCAATTCGCGCACGACTTTTTCGTCAATGATCGTCTCGACGGCAACCCAGCCTTTCAGGCTCAGGCTGGAAATCGTCGGGTTGCGCAGCGCGGGCAAATCCGCCAGCAGCTTCGCGAGATTTTTTTCCGCGATGTTCATTTTCAAGCCGACTTTCGCCTCGGCGTCCAAGGCGCCTTTGAGCAGCATCGCCAGCGTCTCGATTTTTTTCCGTTTCCACGGATTTTTCCACGCGTCCGCGTTGGCGATCAGTCGCGGCGTGGAAACCAGCAGTTCATCCACGATGCGCAGCTTGTTCGCCTTGAGCGAGGAGCCGGTCTCGGTGACTTCGACAATCGCGTCCACCAGTTCGTGCGCCTTCACCTCGGTCGCGCCCCAGGAAAATTCCACCTCGGCCTTCACGCCGTTTTTTTTGAGATACTTTTTCGTGAGGTTGACGACTTCCGTGGCGATGCGTTTGCCCTGCAAATCTTTTACGGATTTAACCGGCGAATTTTCCGGCACGCACAACACCCAGCGCGCGGGCCGGCGCGAGACTTTGCTGAACAGAAATTCACCGACTTCATGCACTTTCGAGCCATTTTCCATGATCCAGTCGTAGCCCGTGATGCCACAATCAAGATAGCCGTGCTCGACGTAGCGGGAAATTTCCTGCGCGCGGATGAGGCGGATTTCCAATTCGTCGTCGTCCACATACGGCACATACGAACGGCTGCTGACCTGGATGTTGTAGCCGGCCTTGGCCAGCTTCTCGATGGTCGCGTCCTGCAAGCTGCCTTTCGGCAGGCCGAATTTTAATTTCTTGCTCATGAATTTACGGGTCAGTTTGCCAACTCCGGCGCGGCAACGCCACTTTCTTCTTTTTCCACTCCGCTTTTTTTTCACGAATCAAACACAGATTGAACACAGGTTTTCTAAACGAAACAATTCCGTGTCAAGTCCGCAGCCAAATTATTTTTTCCAAACGACGCGCCGCCCGACAACGGAAATTTCCGCGCGCGCAATCGCCGCCACGCATTGCGGATACAACTCATGCTCCGCCGCGTGAATCCGCGCGTGCAAACTTTCCGCCGTGTCGTGATCCAGCACCGGCACGGTCTGCTGGCCGATGATTGCGCCGGAATCCACGCCCGCGTCCACGAAATGCACCGTGCAGCCGGTGACCTTGACGCCCTGGTCGAGCGCCTGCTTCCACGCTTCAAGTCCGGGAAACGATGGCAGCAGCGACGGATGCACGTTCACAATGCGGCCTTCAAACGCGCGGAGTAAATCGCCTTTCAACACGCGCATGAAACCGGCGAGCACGATCAAGTCCACTTTCGCCGCCTGCAATTGTTCTACAAACTCGCGTTCCGCCTCCTCTTCGAGCTTTGTGCGGAATTTTCCCGGCGGGACGAATTGCGCCGGGATTTTCCGTTCACACGCGCGCGCCAAAATTCCCGCGCCCTCGACGTCGCTCAACACCACGGCGATTTCCGCCGGAATTTTTCCCGCCACAACCGCATCGGCGATGGCGGCAAAGTTCGAACCTTTGCCGGAGCCGAGAATGCCCAGTCGAAATGGATTGCTCACTGCGCCCTGAATAGCAGAGCGGCTGCCTTTGTTCAAATCCATTGTAACTACGCGCCACTCCACGGCGTCTATCCGCGCATCACTTTTGGCCTAATCAAACCATGAAATTCCTGAAGCCCGTCGTTCTGGCCCTGGCGGTTTTATTTCCTGTCGTTCTGCCGGCGGCCCCGGCGGTCACGGTTTCCGAGGATGAAAATTCCTTTACGCTCGCCAATGGCATCGTCACCGCGCGCGTGGCCAAACGCTCCGGCGACCTGCTTTCGCTGCAATATGAAAACCTCGAAATGCTCGACGGCCGCGGCCAGCGTTCCGCCGGCTACTGGGAACAAAACACCGCGCGCGGACGGCAAATCACACGCATCACGATTGACCCGAACGCCAACAGCGGCGATCGCGGCGAGGTTTCCGTCAAGGGAATTTCCGGCGGCGGCCAGATGGGCAACGGGCCGGGCGGCAGCGTCATTGCCGACATCGAAATCCGCTACGCGCTCGGTCGCGGCGATTCGGGCGTCTATACTTATTCCATTTTCTCGCACCCGACAAATTATCCCGCCACGTCCGTCGGCGAATCGCGCTATTGCATGAAGCTGAACGACGACCTGTTTGACTGGATGACCGTTGATTCAAACCGGGACATGAAAATGATTTCCACCTACGACTGGAATCACGGCACGCAGATGAATTTCAAGGAAGCGCGCCGCATGAACACCGGCATCTACAAGGGCCAGGTCGAACACAAATACGATTACTCCGCGAACCAGTTCAACGTGCGCGCGTGGGGCTGGTCGAGCACGGCAAAAAATGTCGGCGTCTGGCTCGTGAATCCGAGCGTGGAATATTTGAGCGGCGGGCCGACGAAATATGAATTGTCATCGCATCGCGACGCGACGTTCACCGACAGCCTCACCGCGTCCGCGCCGCCAACGCTGTTGAATTATTGGCGCGGCAGCCATTACGGCGGCAGCCTTTGCAACATCGCCGCCACCGACGCGTGGACGAAAGTCATCGGGCCGTTTTTAATTTATTGCAATTCCGGCGCGACGCCCGACGCGATGTGGAAAAACGCGCTCGCGCAAGCCGGCAAGGAATCCGCCGCGTGGCCGTTCGACTGGGTCAACGGCGTGGATTATCCGCACAAAAATGAACGCGCGACCGTGACCGGAAAAATTATTTTGAATGATCCGCAAGCGCCAAATTTGCAGATGAGCAATCTGCTCGTGGGATTGACCGCGCCAGATTACGCGCCCGCAACCATTCCGCGTGGACGCGGCGCGTTTGGTGGCGGCTTCGGCCCGGCGGGCGGCGGCGAGGACGAGACAAATTATCTGCGCAACTACAATGGCTTTGGTGGCGGAACCAACGGCATTGCTCGCTCCGGCACAAATAATTTTCGTGCGCGCGGACGCGGCGGGCGTGGCGGCGGCGGATTTGGCGGTCCGCGCATCGTGGACTGGCAGAACGACGCCAAAAATTATGAATTTTGGGTGCGCGCCGATGCCGCCGGAAATTTTGAAATTCCAAATGTTCGCGCCGGAACCTATTCGCTGCACGCGATTGCCGACGGCGTGCTCGGCGATTTAACCGTGTCAAACATCGTCGTTGAAACCGGAAAAAATCTTTCGCTAGAAAACGTGAAATGGCAGCCCGTCCGCTTCGGCAAACAACTTTGGGACATCGGCATTCCGAACCGCGACGGCTCGGAATTTTTCAAGGGCGACGATTATTTCCACTGGGGCTGGTATCTCGAATATCCGAAACTGTTTCCGAACGACGTGAATTTCACCATCGGCAAAAGCGATTTCCGCAAGGACTGGTTTTTCGAGCAGGTGCCGCACAATGAAAATCCCGGCAACACCACCGGCGGCGGACAAGGCCGCGCCACGACGTGGACAATCAATTTCAACCTGCCCGACGCGCCGCATGGCAAAGCGATTTTGCGGCTCGCGATTTGTGGCGTTGGCGCGCGAAGCATCGCCGCGACGGTCAACGACCAGTCCATCGGCAGCGTCACCGGCCTTGTCTATAACGCGACCATCAACCGCGACGGCATCGGCGGCTATTGGAAGGAACACGACCTCGCGTTCGACGCGTCGCTGATGCAATCCGGCGAAAATAATTTGAAGCTGACGATTCCCGCCGGCGGCCTGATGAACGGAATCATCTACGATTATCTGCGATTGGAATTGGACGAAAATGCCGCGCCGCCGAAATAAATTTAATTTTGCGGATCAAAAATCACGCCCATAAACAAAATCATTTCGCTGCGCGCGTCCACGATGGCAAATAGAAATGGCCGATCCACTATCATTTCAAATGGTTTTGGCGGATTCATTTCAATTCCTGAAGCCGAAGGCATATTGACCTCTGTAACCGCTGCTGCTTCGGCTCCTTCTTCACTAACGTCCACAAAGGCTTTCTGCTGAATCTCGGAAATATAATGCTGGTCGTCGAACATCCCTGAAAAATCCGCCTTCTTTTTGTTGAACGCCGTTTTCATCCCCAGCGCTTCGAGCGGCTGATTTAGTTCCAAATTATTTTCCATTTTGAATTTCGGCAGCACCACGAGTCCGTCGTGTTCGGAAAATCCCGGCACTGTCACGCGCCGCCATTTGTCGCCGTTCATGATTTGCAGCAGCTTGGCCGGACTCGAATTTGTGTCCGGCAGAAAAATATACATCGCCAGATCGCCGCCCATGGTAAGGCAAGCGCACGGCTTGGTAGCCGGAACCTTTGCGATAGGTAAATGTTTTCGACATCTCCATCATCAGCAGATTTTTTCCCGCGCCGCTCGCGGGATGAAATGGACGTTCCTTCGTCAAATTTTTGTCAAACGGATCGAGCCATTTGCCCTTGAAATAAATTGCGTTCGCCAAAACTAAATCGGTATAGACCGGATCAATCATGCCGTTCGCGATGCCCGTGATGCGCCCGTGCGTCTGGTCACTCGCCCACTGGTTGATTTCCGCTTCCGCCGCCGGCACGTTGCCAAAGTCCAGCGGCTTGATGGTGGACGAGAAAAATTTCTGGTTCGTTTCAAGAAAGTCCGGCTTGATGTGCGCGCTCTGCCGATACCACAGTGCATTGGCCGTCGTGAGAATAATGTTCGTGTCTTTTGAATTGAGCAAGTCCGCAGTTGCCTTGCTCGCAGCGTTCAACGCTGCCGTTGAAATGCCGGACGTTTCCAAAACCTGCTCCATTTCCAGTTTCGTCTGACCTGCCGCGCCGTTGCCGGCCATCTGCAACGCGGTCGCCGCGCTGTAAGGCGAAACAAAAATGTTCGCGTTCGTCTGTTCTGCAGCAATTTGTTTCAGCAGCTTGAAAGCGAACGCGTTGTTTGCGGCGGCCAGTTCTTCCGTGTTTTGTGCCAGCGCCGTGAACCCAATCAAACCAAACAGCACGCCGGACAAAATTTTACGGGCAATTATTTTTGACGCATTCATGGCAACTCGGCTTGAAGCTGAAACTTTTTATCGAAGCCGTCAACTTTTTTTAATGACACTTCGGTTCGGCATATAAACAATGTGCCGCAATCGAATGACGATCACGCTTTTCATCCCCTGCTTCATGGACGCGCTGTTTCCGCGCGCGGGCATCAGCATGGTCGAAATTCTGGAACGCCTCGGCCACAAAGTTGTTTGTCCCGAAGAAATCGTCTGCTGCGGCCAGCCGCCGTTCAACTCCGGCTATTGGGACGAGGCGCGCGCGGTCGCCGTGAAAGTTCTGGCGCAGTTGAAGGACGCCGAGGTCATCGTCATCGGTTCGGGTTCGTGCGGCGCGATGTTGAAGAATTTTTATCCCGAACTTTTCAAGGACACGCCGCAAGCGGAACTGGCGAAACAAATCTCGTCGCGCACGTGGGAATTTTCCGAATTTCTCGTGAAGAAACTCGGCGTGACCGATCTCGGCGCGAAATTTCCGCACAAGGTCACGTTTCACGACGGCTGCCACGGCCTGCGCGAACTCGGCGTGAAAAAATCGCCGCGCGAACTGCTCGGCCACGTTCGCGGCCTGCAGCTCGTCGAGATGGCGGAGGTCGAGACGTGCTGCGGTTTCGGCGGCACGTTCGCCGCGAAGTTCCCGATGATCTCCACCGCGATGGGCGACGTGAAATGCGCCAACGCCACCGGGACCGGCGCGGATTACATCGTCTCGAACGATTCGAGCTGCCTGATGCACTTGCAAGGCTTGCTCTCGCGCCAAGGCAGCAAACTCAAAACGATTCACCTCGCGGAAGTTTTGAATCAGAAATAATTTTTAGCCACGGATGAAACACGGATTGAACACAGATTTTTGAAATCAGAAAAAAATCATGAATGCCAAAGCATCAAAGAAAATGGGTAAAAGAGTTCGTGCAACCTATGTGGTTGTTTTGGAAGCTCTGAAAACGAATAATTGTATTTCGAGCTATTCAATCTCTGAAAACGATGTTCAAGCGAATTGGGAAGACGGTGGAATTGATCGCGCTGTGCAAGAAGTGACTACGAATCCAAAACCATTTGGACTCAATCGAAGTCAAAGAGGCGGATTACTTATGGTTCTTCCTCAAAAGGCGAGAGAAAAAGCTGATGGAATTCTTTTGGGAGATTTTAAGAAAAAATATGGAATGATGTTGATGCTTTTGTTTTTGACATTAAGTATGGTTTCAGCGCAGCAAACCAATTCTAATGTGAGTGCCACTGACAAAATTGCAGATCTCCGAATGAAAGCGGAAAACGGCGATGTTCAATCTCAATACGAATTAGGCGTTGCGTTTGATTTTGGAAAATTAGGATTAGAAAAAAATTACACAGAGGCTGTGAAGTGGTTTCGCAAGGCTGCTGAACAAAATAATGCAGCAGCCCAAGACAATCTTGGGCAATGTTACGCAGCAGGTGAAGGTGTCGAGCAAGATTATGCAGGAGCGGCCAAATGGTATCGTAAAGCGGCTGAACAAAATTATGTTCCGGCCCAATATAACTTGGCTGTCGCTTACGATAATGGACTAGGCGTTCCAAATGATGATGGAGAAGCAGCAAAATGGTATCAAAAAGCTGCCGAACAAAATTATGCTCCTGCTCAATTTAATCTCGCTCAATTTTACCGTGCCGGACGAGGAATTACAAAAGACGAAGCAGAAGCAACAAAGTGGTTTCAAAAAGCTGCTGACCAGAATTTCGCCAAAGCTGAAGCTGCGCTTGGATTTTGTTACATCAATGGCGTTGGCGTAGAACAAGACACATCTCAAGCCATAAAATGGTATCGTAAAGCTGCCGAGCAAAATGACAATTCTGCTCAATATGACTTGGGTTTGTGTTATGCCAATGGCGAAGGAGTTTCAAAAAATTATGCGGAGGCTTATAAATGGTGGACCCTTGCCGCAGATCAAAATAATTCTGACGCAAAGAAATATCTTTCCGTTTTGGCAGGCAATATGTCTCCTGATCAAATAGCAGAAGGACAAAAGCTAGTGCAAAATTTTGTGCCACAAAAAACACCGACAACCTGGGTTTCGCCGTAATCCGTGTTTCATCCGTGTTCAATCCGTGGCTAAAAAAATTTTGAAATGAATTTCGCCTCGCAATTTCTGAAAGACGCGCGCGTGATGGCGGGCGATTTGCGCCATCGCAAGATCATCCGCGCGGCGCTGGGCAATTATGAGATCGCCCGCGACAAGCGCAAGGCGTCGTTTCAAAGCTGGGAATCCGCGCGCCAGCTCGCCGCCGAAACGAAATGGGACGCGCTCAATCATCTGGACAAATATCTCGTCGAGTTCACCGCAAAAATCGAGGCGCGCGGGACGAAAGTTCATTGGGCGAGCACGGCGGCGCAGGCGCGCGAAATCATTTTGCAGATTGTCCGCGACAAAAAAGCGAAGTCCGTCATCAAGTCCAAGGCGATGACCGCCGAGGAAATTCATCTGAACGACGCGCTCGAACATGCCGGCCTCAACGTCGTGGAAAATGACCTCGGCGAATTCATCGTCCAGCTTCGCCACGAAGCGCCGTATCACATCGTGTTTCCCTCGATGCACCTGACGCGCGGCGAGATCAGCGAATTGTTCCAGCGCGAACTCGGCAGCGCGCCGACGAACGATCCCGAGGAACTCACGATGATCGCGCGGCGCGCGCTGCGCAAAAAATTTCTCACGGCGGACATCGGCATCACCGGTGCGAATTTCGCCATCGCCGAGACCGGCATGATTTCCATCACGGAAAACGAGGGCAACGCGCGCCTCACCGCCGCGCTGCCGAAGACGATGATTTCCTTGCTCGGCATCGAAAAAATTCTGCCGAAGCTGGGCGACCTCGCGCTGTTTTTGCCGATGCTCGCGACGGCGGGAACGGGCCAGCCGTTGACGGGTTACAACACGATGTATGGCGGCCCGCGCCAGCCCGGCGAAAGCGACGGCCCGGAAGAATGGCACGTCGTGCTGCTCGACAATCATCGCACGGAACTCCTCGCCGACGCCGAGCAACGCGACGCGCTGCATTGCATCCGCTGCGGCGCGTGCCTGAACGTCTGCCCGATTTTCAAAAACATCGGTGGCCACACTTATGGCACGGTTTACAGCGGCCCGATCGGCTCGGTCATCACGCCGCATCTGCGCGGCTTGCAGGATTGGAAACATCTTTCCAACGCAAGTTCGCTCTGCGGCGCTTGCACCGAGGCGTGTCCGGTGAAAATTGATCTGCATCATCATCTCTTGCAAAATCGCCGCAACGCCGCCGCGCAACAGCCTACGCTCAAGGAACAGATCGGATTCAAATCATTCGTGCAACTGGCGAATCATCCGAAATTCTGGGCGTTCGCAAAAAAATTCGCGCGCCTCACGCAGCCGTTGCAAAAACTCGTGAAAGGCACGCGGCTCGACCCCGGCTACCACTGGACGCAAACGCGCGACCTGCCGGACGTCGCGCCGGAAACGTTCAAAGATTGGTGGAGGAAACGGAAATGACCGAACGCGAAAAAATTCTGGCGCGCGTGCGCGAGGCGTTGAGAGTCGCCGCTCCCCTGCCCGGCTCGCATGGTGAAACGCATTTGCCGACTTCTGCCAAAATCATTTCCACCGCGCGACAATGGCTGCCGAAAGTTGGTGAAAGTTTTGACGAACAACTCGCGCTGTTCGCCAAGAACACCGCTGAGTTGAAGGCGGATGTTCAATTGCTCAATTCCGCCGATGAAATGCGCTCGGCGCTCGTGCGTCTGCGCGATGCGGAAAAGTGGCAGCGCGCCGCGTGTCATACTGCGGATTTGACTAACGCGATCTGTCCGCCGCTGGACATTCCCCTGCTCCGCACCGACAAGCCTTACGACGTTCACGAACTCGAACAGTGCGACGTGGGCATTTCCGAATGCGACGCGCTCGTCGCGCAGACCGGCAGCGTGGTGGTGACGAACCGCAGCGCGGGCGGACGCGCGTTGTCCGTGCTGCCGCCGCATCACATCGTGCTCGCGCGGCGCGAACAGCTTGTGGCCGACCTGCCCGCCGCGTTTGAATTGTTGCAACAAAAATACGCCGCGAATTATCCGAGCATGATTTCGCTCATCACCGGCCCCAGCCGCACGGGTGACATTGAACGCATCTTGGTTTTGGGCGCGCACGGGCCGAAGAAATTGACGATTCTTTGTTTTTGAATTAAAGTAACTCAATGAAAATTTGGCTGACCTTCAAAGCGCCACTTGGAGTTCAATTAAATCGTTTGGCATTTATTCTCTACGCCTTATTTTTCTTCTGGCCGGTTTGGAAATCTCGCCATACTGCTTCAGTTAGCGGAACAGTTTTATTGCTCATCATGGTGTTTTTCAGTTTGCTTGGCTTGTTTTACACGAGTGTTCGCGCTCTACACTCAAAATGGATTTTAGCAATCCTTGGAATCTTAATTCCGGCGGTGTTTTGGTCTTCGATGTGTTTGTTAGAGTTCAGCCGACCAGAAGAATGGTGGGAGTGGCCTTTGGATTTGCTTATGGTAGGCGCGTGGTTTGCCATTCCAATTGCGCTCGCAATGATTTTATTTAGAGACAAGAAGTCGAGTGAATACTTTAATCATTCGATAAATTAAATTAGAGACTCCTTACGTCGTCTCCTACATTTTCAAACGCCGCCAAATCTGCGATGCCGTCTTGCGTATTCCTCCAGCGCGGCGAAAAATTGCGGCTTGCGGAAATCCGGCCAGAGCGTCGGCGTGATGACCAGTTCGGCATAGGAAATCTGCCACAAAAGAAAATTGCTCACGCGCATTTCGCCACTCGTGCGGATGAGCAGATCAGGATCGGGAATGCCGCGCGTCCAAAGATTTTCTGAAATGATCTTCTCGGTGATGTCGGCGGATTCAAGTTTTCCCGACTTCACTTTCTCGGCGATCGCGCGCACGGCCTCGACGATTTCAATCCGGCTACCGTAGCTCAACGCCATCACGAGTGTCAGGCCGTTGTTCTTGGCCAGCGTCGCGATGGATTTACGCAACTGTTCCTGCACATTTTCCGGCAGGCGATAAATCTGGCCGATGACTTCGAGGCGCACATTGCTTTTGTTCAGCTCCGACGTTTCGCTTTTGAGATAGTGGACGAGATATTTCATCAGCGCGTCCACCTCGTCCTTGGGCCGGTTCCAATTCTCCGCCGAAAAAGCGTAGAGCGTGAGATACTTGATGCCGACTTCGCCCGCCGCGCGAATGATTTCCCGTGCTGAATCCGCGCCGCGCCGATGTCCCTCGACGCGCGGCAAGCCATGCTGTTTCGCCCAGCGGCCGTTGCCGTCCATGATGACGGCGACGTGCTGCGGCAACGACGCGCGGGCCTCGGCGCTCAAATGGGAAGTGGCGGAACTCATTCGTGCGTTAAAAATTTAACTGGCTCGGTATATCCGGTTCACCGCGCGCGCCATGCCAGACGCGCGCAATGGCGACAATTTCTTTTTCCGCCAGAACTTTGTAAATAATCCGGTAAGAGCGAAAAATAATTTCACGGATCGTCTCGTCATTTTCCTCCGGCACGACCCGGCCAAGCTGGGGAAATTGCGCCAGCAAATCCACTTTGGACATCAGCAAATAGTCGAAAGATTCTGCGACAGTCGGATTATCCTGGGTGATGAACAACACGATGGCCTGCAAGTCAACCCGCGACTGTTCCGACCAGATTATTTTGAAAGCCATGTCGCCAGTTGCCGTTTGACTTCCTCGTGCGGCACGGTTTCGCCGCGCTCGATCTGACCAAGCCCTTTGCGGATCGCCGCCAGAAATTCCACGCGCTCGGCGATGGCATCGAGGTTTGCGTCCGCAGGCAAACGCTCAATCGAATCCAAGGCAAGTTGCTTGTCGCTCATAAAACAAATTTGCATCAAGCCGCTGAAAAATGCAATGACACTTTGGCTTCGGCGCTCAATTGGGAAGTGGCGGAACTCATTTTGCTTGTCCGTGGATTGTAGAAACAATTTCGCCTTCTCGCATCAATTTATCAGCGGCGCGCAATTCTTTTAACTCGTGAACAATTTTACGCCAATACTTGCGGTCAGCCAGTTGCATTTCGGAAATCCGCGATTGGAAAAAATTTTGAACCGGACGCTCAACCGATTCCGCCACTTCACCAGACGACAGCATTTGTTTGCCAAATTCACCGACCTCGCGATTGAACTTTTCGACGGCGACACCAATAGCGGCGGGATGTTCCGCGAAAAAAATTGTCAATTCCGGCAGCGTAAAAATATTTTGCAACGCCCAAAGAAAATCGTCCGCCGTTTTTTTACATTCCGGCTGGTCAAACCATGCCAGCGCAAGTTTGCCGATAATGGGATAATCTTCGAGCCGCTGGGTTTTCTTCAGTTCGGCCAGAGATTTTATTCCGATGGTGTGAATTTTGCCCCATTCGGTTTCCATCCAGCGTGCCGTTGTCAATGAATCGGCAAACGAACCCGCGCGCGGCGGATTGCCCATCACGTCCAAATATATTTCATTTTCGCCAGCACCGGGCAGGATAAAATGAAAACCCTGGCCGCGCTGAAGATTTTCAATTGCAAGCGGCGGTGTTAGCTTATAGTAACGGGCCTGACAATCATGCAAAGCCAGAAGAAAACGGTCGCGGTTTTTTTCCGTCGGGTTTATCCAAAGGTCAATGTCTTCGGAAAAAGTGGCCGCGCCATAAAGCACCGTGGCCTGGCCGCTGATGAGCAGATACTCGACCCCGTTCCGCTCAAGGCTTTGGAAAAAGTTTGCGATCATGCACGGCCTTGAAATCCGGCAGACGCGAACGCATCTGCCAACTGCGGCGCAGCCGCTCACGCGGAGACAGATGCCGCCATACTTCCGCCTTGTAAGGCGAGACAGCTTCCGCCAATCGCATCGGCGCGATTGCAGCATCAAAGTTCTGATGGGTGGTCGCCATACATTCGTCGAAAAGAATTTTCACGCGTGAACCAGCAATTCAGCCTTGCTGTATTCCAGCACCGCAATCGCGTCCTCGCGCCGCACCGTCGGAAAACAATCCAGAAATTCGTCCAGCAACAAATCGTCCTCCAGATATTCGAACAGCGATTGCACCGGCACGCGCGTCCCGCGAAAGACCGGCGCGCCGCTCATGATTTCCGGGTCAACTTCAATTGGCAGATTCGCTTTCATGCTTCAAGTCTCGCCCGTGCGGCTGGTTTTGACAAGACCGCTTTCGCTTCGGCGCTAAAGTGCGAAGTGGCGGAACTCATTCGGAAAAATTAAAAATTCAACTGGCTTGGAATATCTGGTTCACCGCGAGCGCCGTGCCAGACGCGCGCAATGGCGACAATTTCCTTTTCCGACAAAACTTTGTAAATGATCCGGTAAGAGCGAAAAATAATTTCACGGATCGTCTCGTCATTTTCCTCCGGCACGACCCGGCCAAGTTGCGGAAATTGCGCCAGCACATCCACTTTTGACATCAGCAAATAACCGAAAGATTCTGCGACGGTCGGATTATCCTGCGCGATGAACAGCACGATGGCCTGCAAATCGTCCCGCGCCTGTTCCGACCAGATTATTTTGAAAGCCATGTCGCCAGTTGCCGTTTGACTTCCTCGTGCGGCACGGTTTCGCCGCGCTCAATCTGGCCAAGCCCTTTGCGGATCGCCGCCAGAAATTCCACCCGCTTGGCGATGGCATCGAGGTTTGCGTCTTCAGGCAAACGCTCAATCGAATCCAAAACGAGTTGCTTGTCGCTCATAAAACGAATTTGCATCAAGCCGCTGAAAAATGCAATGACACTTTGGCTTCGGCGCTCAAATGGGAAGTGGCGGAACTCATTTTGTCTGTCCGCAGATTACGCGGATTACGCTGATTTCAAAAATAAAAACTCGCGGCTCAAATCACTTGAATGGACGGCGACGGCAAAGATGAACTCTCCGCACTTGGTTTCAGCGACATCCATTCAACGCAAAACTCACTTAATAGTTTCCAGTATGCCTCGAAAGCCGCCAATGATTTCTCATGCTGCGTGTAAAGTTGTGGAATTAAAACCTCCAATTTTATCGGCGGCATCAATTTATATGTGTAAGAAACGCGACCGTTATCTTCAACGCGATCAAAATAAGTTGTCAAACCTGTGTGGAATTGCAGTCTGAACCGATGCTGAATTAAATTTCTGAAATTGCGCGTTGCCTCAACAAACGATGGATCATTTAACGCGTCCAGTTTTTCTTGGAATTGTGAAAAACTATTCCAGCCATCTCCAATTTTAGATTTAGATAGAAACTCACAGGTAATGTTGCGGTCTGAGGGAAGCTTATCTTTCCAATTTGGATTTTTGAAAACATTGGACTGATTGAGCAGATGAACAATTGCGAATGCAAAGTGATTCCTTATCGAATATGCCCGTCCAACAGCTAATTCCAAAAATGGGTCTGCAAATTCCCAAAGCAATCCTACTTTTATGTCTTCTGGATATTCATTTGCCGCTCGTATCCAAGAATCAGCATGATGAACATTTATTACAAAACGGTTTAATTCACCAATAAGTCCACGAGTAAAATCTCCGGCCATTGAGCTAAATACAATGCTTTTCATGCCGTAAAATTTCTCCGGTAATTTATAATTATCGTGTCGCAGAAGTTTGCTCCGAATATTCGCGGCCGTTTCATGACGAAGAGCCTGAAACCTCGAAAAGAAATGAAGAACTTGTTCGTCTGTTATCATCAAAGATTTGTTTATCCACAGATTACGCAGATTACGCAGATTTCAAAACCGCAAAATTCATCTGCGTTAATCCGCGAAATCTGCGGATAACTTTTCCCACTAAACAAAAATCGTCTGCTCGCGCGCCGGCCCGATGGACGCGATGAACAATTTCGCGTTCGTCAGTTCCGCAATCGCCTTCAGATACGCGCGCGCTTTCGGCGGCAGGTCGGCGAATTTGCGCGCCTTGTCCGTCGGCGTGCGCCAGCCTTCAAATTCCACATAGACCGGTTCGCATTCGGCAAGCACCTGCGCGTCGTTCGGCACGAAGTCGTATTGCTGTCTGCCATGACGATACGCGACGCAGACCTTGATTGTCTCCACCGTGTCGAGGCCGTCGAGATTCGTGATGGCGAGATCGTCAATGCCGTTGACCATCGTCGCGTGGCGCGTGGCGACGGAATCGAACCAGCCGCAGCGCCGCGCGCGCCCGGTCGTCGCGCCGAATTCGCGGCCCATGCCGTGCAGCAGATCGGAAATCTCCTGATTCTCCGTCGGCAACGGCCCTTCGCCAACGCGCGTCGTATAAGCCTTCATCACGCCGACGACGCGGTCCATGCGATGCGGCGGCACGCCCGAACCCGTGCAAGCGCCGCCCGCCGTGGTGTTCGACGATGTGACGAACGGATAAGTGCCGTGGTCAATGTCGAGAAAAGTTCCCTGCGCACCTTCAAATAAAATGTTCGCGTCATCGCGCATCGCATGATGCAAAAGGACAACTGTGTTTGCGACGAACGGCTTCAGAAATTTTCCCGCCTCATTGTATTCGGCAAAAACTTTTTTGAACGAGAGCGTTTTCGCGCCGAGCGATTTTAGGACGATGTTGTTTTCCTGGATGCGACAAGAAAGTTTTTCTTCAAGCCGCGCGGGGTCAACCAAATCATTTACGCGCAGACCGACGCGCGCCGCCTTGTCGCCGTAAGCCGGGCCGATGCCGCGCTTGGTCGTGCCGATTTTATTTTTACCTTTCAGCACTTCGCGTTGCGCGTCCAGTTCGCGGTGATACGGGAAAACGACGTGCGCGGTTTCGCTCAAGACGAAATTCTTCGGCGTGACTTTGACGCCGATTTTTTGCAGGCCGACAATTTCCTCGACCAAGCCAATCGGGTCAACCACCACGCCGTTGCCGATGACGCACAATTTATTTTTCCGTAAAATCCCCGACGGCACGAGATGTAAAACGTATTTTTTCGGGCCGAGGAAAACCGTGTGCCCGGCGTTGTTGCCGCCGGCGTAGCGGACGACGATGTCCGAATTTTCGGTCAGCACGTCAATGATCTTGCCTTTGCCTTCGTCGCCCCACTGGGCGCCGACGAGAATTGTGTTTGCCATAATTTTTGCAGGCCGCGCCGGATGTTCACAATAAAAATCCCCGGACACGGTCCGGGGCAAAGCGCGGGGTCTTTGCCCGAAGAAGCTAGAAAAGCGCGGCAACGATGTCAATTCTGCAAAGGTTTTTTCACCGCCGGACAATTTTGCTGACCGGGCAAAACGGCCTCAACGCGGGAACATGCCGCTGCGATTTTTCACGCACCGCCCAGCGCGTTGTTCACGATTTGCTGCGCCTCGCTGACGATGGTTTGCAGATGTTTTTCATCACGAAAACTCTCCGCGTAAATCTTGTAAATGTTTTCCGTGCCGGACGGCCGCGCCGCAAACCAGCCGCTCGCCGTCACCACTTTCAATCCGCCGATGGCGGCGTTGTTGCCCGGCGCGCGCGTCAGTTTGGCGGTGATGGCATCACCGGCCAGATTGGATTCCTTCACAGCGTCGGGCGAAAGTTTGGACAATTTTGATTTTTGTTCCGGCGTCGCCGCCGCGTCAATGCGCGTGTAAAACGGCGTGCCGAATTCCGCCGTCAGTTCGCGATAATGTTCGCCGGGGTCTTTGCCGGTGACGGCGGTGATTTCCGCCGCGAGCAAATCCATGATCGGGCCGTCCTTGTCGGTCGTCCACACCGTGCCGTCGCGCCGCAGAAAACTCGCGCCCGCGCTTTCTTCGCCGCCGAAACCGAACGAGCCGTCGAACAGTCCGGGCGCGAACCATTTGAAACCGACCGGCACTTCGCACAACTTGCGGCCAAGTTTCGCGACCACGCGGTCAATCATGCTGCTGCTCACGAGCGTTTTGCCGATGGCGACCTTCGCCGGCCATTGCGGACGATGCGTGAATAAAAATTGAATTGCCACCGCGAGATAATGATTCGGATTCATCAGGCCGGCGGACGGCGTGACAATGCCGTGGCGGTCGGCGTCGGGGTCGTTCGCGAACGCGAGGCGGAATTTATCTTTCAAGCTGACGAGCCGCGCCATCGCATACGGACTCGAACAGTCCATGCGGATTTTTCCGTCGTGATCCACCGTCATGAATGAAAACTGCGGATCGAGCCTCGGATTCACGTTCGTCAGATCGAGTTTGTAAAGCGACGCAATCGGCTCCCAATACGGCAGCGACGCGCCGCCGAGCGGGTCCACGCCGAGTTTCAAACCGGCGTGGCGAACCGCGTCCATGTCCACGACGTTTTTCAAATCCTCGACATACGGCAGAATAAAATCTTCCTCGTGAGTGGTCGCAGCTTTGAGCGCCGACTCAAATGAAATTCTTTTCACGCCGGAATTATTTCCACGCAGCAATTCATTCGCGCGATCCTGCACCCACTTCGTCACGTCGGTGTCGGCGGGGCCGCCGTTGGTCGGATTATATTTGAAGCCGCCGTCTTCCGGCGGATTGTGCGACGGCGTGATGACGATGCCGTCCGCGAGACCGGTTTTGCGGCCGCGATTGTGAACGATAATGGCGCGCGAAATCACCGGCGTTGGCGTCACGCCGTCATTTTTTTGAATGACGGTTTCCACGCCGTTGGCCGCGAGCACTTCGAGCGCGGTGCGTTGCGCGGGCGACGAGAGCGCATGCGTGTCCTTCCCCATTTGCAACGGGCCGTTGATGTTCTGGCCGCGCCGGTAATCGCAGATCGCCTGCGTCATGGCGAGGATATGCGCCTCGGTGAACGTGCCGTTGAGCGACGTGCCGCGATGCCCGCTCGTGCCGAAGCTGACGATCTGGGTCGCGTCGGCCATGTCCGGCTTGCGCCCGTAATAATCGCGTTCGAGCCGCGCCAGATCCACGAGCAAATTTTTTGGAGCCGGTTTGCCGGCGAGCGGGGAGATTGCCATTTGTTAATTCTTTATTTGCCGCGGGTTCTTGTGATCAATCTTTCGTGCGAGGCGTGCGAAATTGTATTGTAACATTATCCTCATGCGTGTGCGAAAAAAAACGAAAGCAGCATTCAAAAGTATTCCACCGAATCGGTTCGCCAGCATAAATCACAGAATCAAATGACGTTAACAGGGGAATGTAAATGTCTTCTAAACTGCACGGCAAAAGAAACTGACAGTTTGCGACAGCTTTAGTCAAGCCGTGATTTTCGCCCTGGTCTCGTATTTGTGTGAGGCAGATGCCGGGATTTAATCATTCCAAGGTCATGGGGTGTTCACCCCATGGCGTCTGCTGAGAAGCTCGGCTTAAATTTGACACCTTATTGAAAGTAAGGTTGATAAAACATTACCAACATCCGAATGAAGTCATTTTTGAAAATCGCCTTTCTGTCCTTTGTGTTCGCCGGCACCGCCATATGCCTGCGCGCACAAATGGCCGCTCCGCCGCCGATGCCCGCCGATCAACCCGTTTCCGACGCGCAGCTTGACCAGATGCTGGGACCGATTGCGCTCTATCCCGACCCATTGATTGCCCAAATCCTGCCGGCCTCCACCCTGCCCACCCAAATCGTGCTGGCCGACCGTTATGTCACCGGCGGCGGCGACCCCAACCAGATTGACCAGCAGCCGTGGGACGCCAGCGTCCAGGCGCTGGCCCGCTACCCGAATGTTTTGAAATGGATGGATGACAACTTGAATTGGACGACGGAACTCGGACAGGCTTTTCTAAATCAACAGCCGGCGGTGATGGCTTCCATCCAACGGTTGCGCGCGACCGCAAACAATCTTGGCAACTTGCAATCCACACCGCAGCAACAGGTCATCACTGACGGCGGCGACATTCAAATTGTGCCCGTTGATCCGCAGGTGATTTATGTGCCGGTCTATCAGCCGGACCAGGTGTATTATGACAATGCGAATGGTTCGCCTTTCATCACCTTTGGCATCGGCTGGCCCATCGGCGCGTGGCTGGATTACGATTGCGATTGGGGAAACGGCAACCTCATTTTCTGGGGCAATGGCTATTCGCGTCCGGCCAATTGGTGGCGTGAATCGTCGCGCCAGCGGGACTTGGGGCATACGGCTGTCTGGCGCCCGAACAATCATCCGGGTGCCGTCGCGGCCAACCGGGGCGACCGGGGTTATGGCGGGAACGCGATTTCGCGTTCGGTGTCGCCGGCGGTCATAAGGCAGGAACTGGCCCGCCCGGCCGCACCGCGGGATGAACACTCAATAAATATTTCCGGCCCCGCGCCCGCGCGCGGCGGGAAGGTCAACGACTTTGGTAGCGAACGATCCCCCGGCATTTACCGACCCGCGCCCGCGCCCGTCGAACGTCAGGAACCCGTCAGCCGGCCGGAATCAAGCGGCGCGTTCATGGGCATACAAAGTTCACAGGATACGAGAGCTTATAGCAATCGCGGCCAGCAAAGCATGCAGACCATCCAGCGGTCCGCGCCGGTTTCCCGGCCAGCGCCTTCTGGTGGTGGCGGTTTCAGCGGCGGCGGCGGCCATGGTGGCGGCGGCGGCGGCGTTAAGCGTTGATTTTTATTTCTATGATTTTCAAAAATGCATTTCCGATGAAAATAAACCTGTTCACCTGGCTGCGCCGGATTTTGCCGCCTGCGTCCGGTCTGGGCCTGGCTCTGCTGGCGCTCGCGTTGCCGGTGGTCGCATCGGCTGAAGATGAACAGACCTTCGCCTCGCCGCAGCAAGCTGTCAACGCCTTGGTGGCGGCGGCTAAAACCAATGACACGAATGCCCTGCATTCGATTTTCGGCGCCACCGGCCATGATTTGATCTCGGCCGATGTGGTTCAAGCCACGGAGGAATACAGGCTGTTCGTTCAACGCCTGACGGAAAAAACCAAGTTGGTCAATAATTCGGATGCCAACGTCACGTTGGATATTGGCGCGGACGGCTGGCCATTTCCCATTCCGCTCGTGAAACAGGAGGGCCAATGGCTCTTCGACACCGCTGCGGGCGCGGAAGAAATTCTCAACCGCCGCATCGGCATGGATGAAATCGGCGCGATCAATGTCTGCCACGCGTATGTGGACGCCCAGCGCGAATATGCCAGCGAGGATCGCATGGGCGACGGTGTGCTCGCTTACGCGCAGTTTCTGCGCAGCACGCCCGGCACGCACGACGGGCTTTTTTGGCCGACGAACCAGCCGGGCGAGGAATTAAGTCCCTTCGGACCGCTCGTCGCGCAGGCGCGCGTGGACGGCTATCATCGCACCGCCAAAATGCTGAACGATGAACAGGCGCCGTATCACGGTTACTATTTTGAAATCCTGACGCGGCAGGGCCGGCACGCGCCGGGCGGCAGGTATGGTTACATCATCAACGGCCGCATGATTGCCGGCTTTGCCCTCGTCGCGTGGCCGGCCGAATGGGGCAACACCGGCGTGATGACCTTCATCGTCAACCAGCAAGGCAACGTTTATCAAAAGAACCTCGGACCCAGGACTGTGAAAATCGCCAAGGCCATCAGCACTTATGACCCTGATGACACCTGGTCTCCGGCACGGTAAAAATTGGAATCCTGAACCGAGCCGTTTGGGAAAACACCGGGCGACCCGCTTGACATTACCGACGGCGAACCCGGCCTTTAAGGTTGTGAAATGTATTTCTGGGCGGTAACTGCCGGCAGGCCGGATGCGGGGTCGGAAATTCCCGCGCTTGTCGCGCCCGCTCGCTTGTTGCAAACTTTGCGCCATGCCGAACGACGCCACCTTTGAATCCTTTGAAAAGGAATTAAATCGTCTCGTCGAATCCTTCGGCAAACGCATCGCGGATCTCAAAGGCCCGGATTACAACGAACAAAAGCTCCGTGAAGATTTCCTCAATCCCTTCTTCGCCGCACTCGGCTGGGACATGACCAACAACAAGGGGTTCATCCAGCGGGAACGCGAAGTTGAAATTGAAAGTGCCACGCAAATCGGCGGCGGGCGCAAACGCGCCGATTATCTTTTCCGCACCGACAAGCGCGAGCGGTTTGTGTGCGAGGCCAAAAAGCCCGCCGAGGAACTGCACGCGCGTTATGCCTTCCAAGCCAAACGCTACGCTTGGAACAAAGGCGTGCCGGTGGCTGTCCTTACCGATTTTGAGGAGTTGAAAATCTTTATCGTCGGCGGCAAGCCATACATTGACGAGCCGCACGCCGGCGAATGGAAAAGCTGGCACTTCCGCCAATACCCGCTCATTGCCCGCGAGCTTTGGGATTTGCTGGCGCGCGACAAAATTGCCGCCGGCAGCATTGATGCCGCGTTGGATGCGTTGCCCAAGAAAACCACCGGCACCGGCAAAGGCCGCCAGCAATGGCTCATCAAGCCAGACCGCACCCGCGCGCTGGACAATGATTTTCTGGAATTTCTCGACGAGACCCGGCGCGACCTTGCCTCTGACATTTATAGAAACAACGACCACGACGAATTGCTCGAAGGCAACAAGCTCACTGAATCCGTCCAGCGCATCATTGACCGCATCCTCTTTCTTCGTATTTGCGAAGACCGCGACATTGACACCGGCACGACGCTGCAAAGCATCGTCGAGACTTGGCGCAAGCGAACCGGCGATGATGACACCGGACGCCGCGCGCATCAGCAGCCATTTGATTCACTGCGCGAGGAGCCGCCCGCCAATTATGGCGGCGACGGCATCCGTGCGCCAAAAGATTCCCTGTGGCGCGCGGTCGTCCGGCACTTTCGCGCGCTCGACCGCCGCCCGCCCACGCACGTTCCTTTTTTCAACGGCAATCTTTTCAAACCGCATTTCACGGAGACGCTTGTCATCGGTGATGAATGGCTCGCGGGATTCATCGGCGAATTGAGCGACGACGAAACGCCGTATCTGTTCAACTACATTGACGTGGAGATTCTCGGCAGCGTCTATGAACGCTTCCTCGGCAAAGTTGTTGTGTTGAAAGGTCGCGGCATCAGCATTGATGAAAAACCCGAAGTCCGCAAAGCTGGTGGAGTTTATTACACGCCGCGCTACGTCGTGGATTACATCGTCGAGCAGACCGCCGGGAAACTGCTGGATGAAATCGCCGCCGAAAAAGAAACCAAAGGCGTAAAAGCCTTTGCCACGCGCACCGAAAAACTCCGCCTGCTTGACCCCGCCTGCGGTTCCGGCTCCTTCCTCATCCGCGCCTTCGAGCGTGTCTGTGAACACTGGCAGAAACGGCTGACCGCCAACCTCCGCGAGGTTTTGGAGTGCGCCAGTCCTCTGGCGCTTTCGACAGCAACGGCGGGGGAAAAACGGCAGAGGGCTGCCGCAGTCCAAGACGCCGGCGCGTTATCCGCCACCCAAAAAACTGCCCGCACCGCCTGGCAAAAGAAATATCGCGCCATTTGCTGGCTGAATGAAACCACCGGCGACATCCATCTGACCGTCGCGCTCAAGCGGCGGATTCTCACGCAGAACATCTACGGCGTGGATTTGGACGCCGCCGCCGTGGAAGTCACCCAGCTCTCGCTCTACCTCAAGATGTTGGAGCACGAGAACCGCACCACCCTCCAGCGCCAGCGCGAACTGCTGGCCGACGAGACCGAGATCGCCCTGCTGCCGCCTTTGCAGGACAACATCAAGTGCGGCAACTCCCTTATCGCCTCCGATTTCTCGATGATGCCGGAAGACCTCGTGCGCGTTCACGCCTTCGACTGGCCGGTGCAATTCGCACCCATCATGAAGGCCGGCGGCTTCGACGCCGTCATCGGCAACCCGCCTTGGGGTGCAGACCTTGAAGTTTTAGTGCGAAAATATCTCAGCGAGAAATTCGCTCGCGTCGTTGAACGCATGGTGGACTCGTATATTTATTTCACCGACCAAGCTCTTCGTCTCATTCGTAAAGAAGGAAGAGTCGGCCTTGTAATTCCGGCAACAGTTCTGAATCAAGTTGACGCTGCTCCTTTGCGCCGATTGCTGCTTGAATCAGGTGTTGGCGCAGTCATCAATGCTGGCAAAGACATTTTTACAAAAAAAGTTCTCAACACAACGGCACTTATCGCCACGGCTGGCGGCAAACAGCCAACAAAAATGATCGTCGGCGACCTTTCCACTTTGCCTCTTGAGGAGCGAGGCAACGCGCTGGCCAAAGTCGGCTTAGTAAATTCAGCCGAATGGATTGAGCAAGTAAATGCCGATGCTGCCTATACATTCTTCGCAAATTCAGATGCGCGAACCGCATTGCTGCTTCGGCTAAAGAAAGCTCACAGCACACTCGGCAAGTTCACGAAGGCCGGAATTGCTCGCGGTGTAAGTCCAGACATTGCCGAGGCTCACGTCGTTGCAGACCGCGCGCCCGAACTCAAGAAAATCGAGAAGGCAGCTTTGCAGCGGAGCATCTCTGGAAAAAAGATTAAGCGTTACGGAGACATTGTCCCTGACCAATGGCTTATCTACACACACAAAGGACTAACGCCGAAAAACATTCCAAACGCAATCGCTCGACTGGAAGAATTCAGAAACCAGAACACTTGCGTCGAGGTGAAAGAAGGGAAACATCCTTGGTGGGCATTGCACCGTGCTCGTGACCCGGAAATCTTTGAGTCACCAAAACTCATCGGACTCACGACTACAAAGACTATTGAGATTGTTTATGACGAAGATGACAATTTAGTCGTAACGGACGCGATGTATGTTTTCAAATTAAAACCACAAGTGAACGTCAAAGCGGCGCTCGGAATCCTTCATTCAAAGTTGTTCTTGTTTCTTTACCGCATCTCCAATCAAGGCGAGGCGCGTGTGATTCCTCAAATAAAGGCCGCGAAACTAGAACCACTTCCTTTTCCAAATTTGGCGACCACCGACAAATCGCGTCACGACAAGCTGGTGGTGCAGGTGGACAAACTGCTGGGGTTGATGCCCAAGCTGCGCGCGGCCACGTTGGACGCGGAAAAAGCCGTGCTGCAAAACGCCGTCACCGCCACCGACCAGCAAATTGACGCGCTGGTCTATGAGCTTTACAATCTCACACCAGAGGAAATTAAACTTGTGGAGGGCGGCCAATGAATCGAAATTCCGTGGCGGCGTCTCGGCAGAGCGCCGCAAACCCAAAAAAAAGAAAAGCGGCTCTCTGCCGAAAGCCGCCACGTCTGCGCCGTGAATTCCGCGCGTGGCGCGCGTCGTTGCCCACCGCATTTGAACGCGAAACGATGCTCACGCCGGAATGGGTGGCCGAAAGCGTGGTGTCGGAAGTGGAACGATTTCTCAAAGCGGAGTTGCCGGAGAATTTTGCGGAACGCCTCGCGGCCAAGGCGCATCATCTTTACCCGCGCCACAAACATTTTCACAAAGGCATGAACCGCCCCGGCAACCGTGGCCGGGAAAACCTGCTGATGTTCATGCGCCACTGGACGGCGGGCTGGTTGAAACGGGCGCGCAGTCCGCTTTACAAAAAACTGCCGTGGTCGTTCGGCAACGGCCAGCGGCTGCCGGTTTGATGCCCGGGGCTTGGGCCAAGGCTGAAGGCCGGGAGCCGCAGGTGGCTCTGGCGGCATGAGCCGATTGGTCGCCGGCAAAAATGAGCAGCCAGTTTTTAAGCGGCCGCGTCCGTCCGGTGCTCTCCAGCCGCATACGTTCGGACGGGCGGTCGCCACCGCCGCCATTGGGGCCGGCGGTCACGTTGGCAGGCAGCGCAAAAAAACTGTCACAATTTTCTTTCGGCGGACATCATTGGGCAAATGCCGGAGCCTGATGACATCACGCTGTTGAAACAATACGCCGGGGGCGATGAATCCGCCTTCACCACGCTCTTTGAGCGGCATGTCCACCTGGTCCATTCCGCCGCGTTGCGGCAGGCCCGCAATCCGTCTCACGCGGAGGAGGTCACCCAGGCGGTTTTCATCCTGCTGGCGCGGAAGGCAAAATCGCTGAGCCCCCGGACCGTGTTGTCCGGCTGGCTTTATCAGGCGGCGCGGCTAACCACGGCCAGCCTCATAAAACGTGAAAGCCGCCGCCAGCGCCGCGAACAGGAGGTGTATATGCAAACCTTGACCGAACCGGACCCCGCGCTTTGGGAACAGATAGCGCCCTTGCTGGATGAGGCCATGGGCCGGCTGGGTGAAAAAGACCGCAACGCCATCGTGCTGCGCTTCTTTGAAAACCAATCATCGCAGGAAACCGCGGCGGCGTTGAAACTGAATGAGGTGACGGCCCGCAAGCGCGTGAGCCGCGCGCTGGAAAAGCTGCAGAAATTTTTCTCCCGGCGCGGCATCGTTTCCACCGGCGAAACCCTGGCCGGCACCATTGCCACCCATTCCGTCCAGCCGGTGCCGGTGGCCCTGGTTAAAACCATTGCGGCGGCCGCGCTGGCCAAAGGCGCGGCGGCCAGCCTGCCGACTTTGGCGCTCGCCAAAACCACCATCATGGCCCTGACTATGAAAACAAAAACCATTGTCGCCACCACCTTCATCGGCACCCTCCTGCTGGGAGCGGGCGTTGGCGGTGCTTATCTCCTCTGGCAGCATAAAATGCCCCGCGTCACTATCGCGGCGAAGCCGTCCCTGGCGTTCGCCAACTCCATCTTCAAGCAGGATGGCGATAAGGACGGTTTTTTTACCGTTGATTTAGACACGAACACGCTGCGCACCAGCACTTCCGCCCCGGCCATCCATATCAAAGGCCCGATTGGCGCGGCGGCGATGGGCGGCCAGCCGCCCACCCCGAACGATGACCATGCCTTCTGGAATTCCGACAATTCCGCCTCCACCCTGTGCGTGGTCGGGCCGGGTTCGCCGCTTTTGGGCAAGCATATTTGCGTGACCGGCTGGCTCAAATGCAGCAACGTGCAAAAATGGGCCAGCGCATTTTTGCTCATACCCACCAGAGAGTTTAATTCCAAAGGCTGGTCACGGGTTGACAACATGAGCGACCGCCCGATGTTGGGCACGACGGACTGGCAACCGGTGAAATTTGTCACGGACGTTCCCGCTCAACCGTGCGCGATTTATTTCGGGCCGGATCTTTACGGTCCGGGCGAACTCTGGGGCGATGATTTCCAGATCCGCCTGGCTGACCCCGGCAACCCGATCACCGATGACCGTGCCTGGCGCCAATCATTTACGAGTGCCCATGACTATCCCATGACGACCGACCTCGCCAACACCCACGACGGCAGCCCTTCCCTTTGCTTTGCCTGCGCCGGGCCGGACAATGCCCCGGCCAGATCATTTGCCTGGTTTGGTCATGACATCCACTATCCGGAAACGGAAAGATATTTGGGCCATACCGTGCGCCTGAGCGGCTGGATAAAAACTGAAAACGTCGCCGACCATGTGCAACCGCAAATCCGTCCGTTGTCCGGGTTAACGCATAAAGATTCCAAACGCCTGGCAACCGACAGCATGGTGCAGGACAAAAGCCTCCGGGGCACGTTGGATTGGACGCCCTTTTCCCTGACCTGCGACATCCCTAAAAACACCGGTCACATCGAAACCAGCTTCATATTTTGGGGCGGCGGCAAGGTATGGATTGACACCAACTCCCTTGAGCTGACAATTGTGAATTAAACCGGCCGTGAAGTCCAACCGGGCGGATGGACTGACCGGGCCGTTCCAGCAGCAAAATGACCAATCGCGTTCAATGCCTCATTTGGCTCCTCGTTCTCATGGCCAGGGCCGGCCTGGCAACGGGAACGAACGACGCCGGGGTTTTGGCACCGGGTCAGCCGCTAGCGTGGATTCGGACCAGCGCGGACAAGACGCACTTCGTCGGCGACGGGACGGACAATTCATTTGTGCCCTGGGGATTCAACTATGATCACGATGAAGCGGGCGTGCTCCTGGAAGATTATTGGGCCAACGATTGGGCCAAGGTCACCAATGATTTCCGGGTGATGAAGAGTCTGGGCGCAAACGTGGTGCGCATCCCCCCGCAGTTGTTCTGCCTCATGCAATCATCCGGGCAACCCGATGCGACCAACCTCGCCCGCCTGGGCATGGTGGTGCGGTTGGCGGAAGCGAACGGACTTTACCTGAATGTAACCGGGCTGGGCTATTACCACAAGGACGAGGTCCCGGCCTATGACGCCATGGACGAGCCTGCCCGCTGGCAGGTCCAGGCGCGCTACTGGCGCGCGGTGGCCGAGGTCTGCAAAGACAGTCCGGCCATTTTTTGTTACGACTTGATGAACGAACCGGTTCCCTCCGGCGATCGCAAGGGCGATTGGCTTCCCGGCCAACCGATGGGAAATTTCTATTTTGTGCAGAGGCTGACAACCGACATGCGCGGCCGCACCGAGCAGGAGGTGGCCAAAGAATGGATTGCCGGGATGTCCGCCGCCATCCGTGCCGTTGATCAGCGGCACATGATCACCGTCGGTTTGGCTGCGTGGGAAGCGTCTTTTGGCCCGGGTGCCAGGTCCGCGTTTTGCGATCCGGCGGTGTCTGCGGGGCTCGATTTTTTGTCCGTTCATTATTATCCCAGGCAAGGGAAATTGGACGACGACCTGGCCATCCTCAAACACTATGACATCGGCAAACCGCTGGTCATTGAAGAAATCTTTCCGCTTTCGGCGGATGCTGAAACAACGGCGGAGTTCATCCGCCGGTCACGGACGGCGGCCAATGGCTGGCTGAGCTTTTATTGGGGCACGACGCCCGGGCAGTGTGACCAGGAGCCGGGTATTAAGACCGCCGCGGTTGGCAATTGGCTGCGGCACTTCAACGCGCTCCGCGGAGAGATGCTGGGCGGCTCTGACATTGAAACCCACAACGCCGGCGCTTCGCCGGTCGCCGTGCCTGCGCCCAGTCCCAAGGCGGTCAGTTTTTACCACCGGACAATGCTCCTGGTGGTTGTCTTTATTGTATGGAACCTCATGATTCCGCTGGCGTTTTTATTTACGGGTTTTTCGGCAAAGTTGCAGTCATGGGCCGGACGGGTTGGCCGGCAATGGTATTTCTCCTACGCGATTTATTTCACCGCCTTCAGCCTGATCTATTTTCTGTTGCTGCTGCCGTTGGCGTTCTATGGCGGGTTTATCCATCTCCACCATTACGATTTATCCAACCAAAGCTTTGCCCGATGGCTCTACTGCATCGTCCAAGGCGCGGCAATCGCATTAACCGGCGGATTGGCGGTGGGCTGGATTCCGTTTTTTATTATAAAGAAAAGCCCCCGGCGCTGGTGGCTTTATCTGGGCTTGGTGGCTCCGCTTTACCTGTGTTTTACGCTGTGGATCCAGCCGGTTTTAATTGACCCGCTCTACCACAAATTTACACCGTTGCAGGACAAGATGCTTGAGGCAAAAATCCTGGCGGAAGCCGCCCGCGCGGGAATCCAGGGCAGCCGCGTTTACCAGGTCAATACCAGCGTGGATACCAAGGTGGAGAACGCCTATGTCACCGGCCTCATGGGCACAAGACGGATTGTCTTTTATGATACCTTGCTGCAAAACATGAAGGAGGACGAATTGCTTTTTGTCATGGGGCATGAGATGGGCCACTACGTGCTCTGGCACCCGGCCAAACGCATCGCGTTTAAATCCATCCTCATCCTGGTCTCGCTTTATGTGGCCTGCCTGCTGGCCGGGCCGGTGATTGGCCGGTTCAAACATATTTGGGGGTTTGCCGCGCCGTCAGATTTTGCCGCGCTGCCGTTGGGTGTGCTGGCCTTCTGGCTTTTTTGCCTTGTGGACCAACCCATTGACATGGCGTTCAGCCGGCACCTCGATCATGAGGCTGACCGGTTTGGCCTGGAACTCACCCACGAGAACCACGCCGCCGCCACGGCCTTTGCAAAATTGTTGCAGGTGGGTTTGGGCATGCCCCGACCGGGGATCATTCCCATGATCTGGTTTGGCTCGCACCCGGGCATCGCCGACCGGATTGAGTTTTGCAACACCTATCATCCCTGGGAAACCGGCCAGTCATCCAAATATGAGAAATATTTCCGGCCAGCAGAAAGGAGTGCCGGACCGCCCCTTTCATCGGCTCAAAACAACGGACGTTAAGGGACCGGCCATGATCGCGCCTTTGGCAAAATTCATTGACTGGCATGCCCTTCAAGTCGCCGCGCTGCTCCCATCTGTCCGAAAATGTGCCAGGGGCGATTCAAAATTAGCGGAAGCCATTGAGTTTCTAAATGGATCGAATTTCATTCCCGCTGAAAGCAACGCCGCCGGACTGGAATTCACATCAAACATCCATTTCAAATTCCCATCGCCGCGACCGTGTGAGTTTGTGGAAAATAACGTCGTTCACGGACGCCTTTATCGCCGCGCAAAAGATTGGCAAAAATTCCCGGCCCTCATCCTGCTGCATGGCGGCTGCGATTTTTTAAATCACCGGTATCGCTTTCCGCTGATGGTGCCCGCAATTCATCGTGCCGGATTTAACGCCGCAACCTTGGTCGCGCCGTATCATTTTCAACGCCGCGTCCGTCGTATTGAAACCTTCGATCATCTGCGGGTGGCTGAAGCCTTTGCGCAGGCGGTTGCTGAAACTCGCGCCCTGACCGGCTGGCTGCTGGACCAGGGTTCTCCTTCCGTCGCGTTGTTTGGCATTTCACTTGGCGGTTGGCTCGCCGGATTGACGGCCACGCGCGATCCGCGGCTGAAAGCGATTGTTCTGGCGGTGCCAGGCGTGCGCCGGGATTATCGCGCGACCCGCGGTGAACGTGTTCTTTGGCCGCTGATGCGCAAAGCATTGGAAAAACAAAAAGCAGCGCGCGAAGCGCTGGATCAGACGCCGATGAATTTGACGTTGAGCCAGCCAGTCATCCCCAAGGAAAATATTTTGTTGATTCAGGGACGCTACGATTTGTTTGTGGAACCAGAAAATACTGAGGAACTCTGGCAGTCGTGGGGACAGCCCGACATCTGGCGGTTGCCGCAGGGCCACATTAGTTGGATGTTCACGCCAGGCATTGACAGTCGCGTCCTGCGCTGGCTGTCGCCGCGACTAAATGGCGACGCACTTCGAACGCTAAACAAATGATTTCATTCATTATTCCAGCACACAACGAGGAAGCCTGGGTTGGCCGGTGTGTTTCGGCCATTCGCAGCGGATTGGAAGCTCTTGGCGAGCCGCATGAGATCATTGTGGTGGATGATGCCTCCACAGACGCCACGGCCTCGATTGCTCAGCAGCAGGGCGCACAGGTTGACGCTCACGCCGTCGGTTCAATCTTCACGGCGGCGGCTCGCTGTTCGTAGTCCTCCAGTGACGGAATTTTCATCAACGCCCGTTTCGCGTAACCGCGATGCACGGCCTTGCTGTTGTGTCCTAAAGCTTGCCAGCCCGCTTGACGGCGGAACAGGCGGCGTGGGTGCTGAATTGCCAGCCGCATGACGTGCCGATTCTGGTTGCCGCGCGATTGCTCAAGCCGCTGGGCAATCCGTCACCATACAACGTGAAATTCTTTGCCGCGTCGGAACTGCTGGAACAGGTTCAAGACCGGATGTGGCTGGCGAAGGTCACGAATGCGTTGAATCAGCACTGGCAAAAGAGAAATGCCGCCAAGAAAAATGGCCATGTCATTGCGGCATTAGAATCTAAACAGCGGTAAGATTTCAGGCAGCGCTTTGGTATCAACCTCCGCGTGCCAATGTTGCAAATGAACGAAATGTCACATTTGAATTGATTTTTCAAAGGTAAGGCGTATAAACGGCATGTCGTCAGTAGAAAATTATCCATGTGAGGCCAACCACCTTGGGAAACCAATTTGAACACCACATTCCATTCATTGTTCATCGTGTTGGCGTTGTTGGCACTCTCAACCGTTGACTCCATTTTTTCAACGGCCCACGCTCAAGCCGCCATTCCGTTTGACCAGATCGGCGCGGTGGCGGGCAAGCAATATTCCGGCGATGGCCTGGCCGTAACTGCCAGTGCCGATGGCGCACGGCTTCATTGTGCGTTCCAGCGGTTGAACGCCGATGCCACGACCGAAGGTTTGTGGCTGGCTTCCACGGCGGACGGGGCCAAAGGCAAACCGTTCCGGGTGATGGCGCAGGCGTTGGGCCGCGCCAACACTGAATCCCTTCCTCTCTCCGGCAAAGTGGGAACCGCCGGACAACTCGTCCGCTTTATGCGACCGGGATTGACCGAGGAATACTCGGTGGGCATTGACGGGTTGCAACAGGATTTTGTGATTGAACAACGGCCATCCGGCAGCGGCTCCGTGCGGCTGGAACTGGAAGTCTGCGGGGCGAAGGCCGGGGCAATGGCCGGTGGCGCGCGGTTGGTGCTGGACGATGGCGGACGGCAGATGGTCTATGACCGGCTCAAGGCGGTGGATGCGCGGGGCAAGGAACTGACGGTGAAAATGGAAGTGATGTCCACCAGCCGGCTGGCCGTGGTGCTGGACGATGCGGCGGCGGACTATCCCGTGCGGATAGACCCGACCTTCAGCGACGCCAACTGGATCAGCTTGGGCGGAGTGCCGGGTGTGAGTGGAACGGTTTCTGCCGCCGTCGTGAACAGTGCCGGCAAACTTTACGTCGGCGGCTATTTTACCGTTGCTGGCAATGTTCCCGCTAATTGTGTTGCCGAATGGAATGGGAGTTCCTGGTCGGCCTTGGGTTCGGGAGTTAGCGTCAACGGTGCTGTCTACGCGTTGGCGGTGTCGGGCACCAACTTGTTCGCGGGAGGTTACTTCACTACGGCGGGTGGAGTCTCGGCCACCGACATCGCCGAGTGGAACGGAAGTTCCTGGTCGCCCTTGGGTTTGGGGATTGGCGGGAATGGCTATTATGTCTACGCGCTGGCGGTGTCCGGCACGAACTTGTTTGCGGGAGGTCAATTCAACACAGCGGGCGGAGTGTCGGCCACCAACATCGCCAAATGGAATGGAAGTTCCTGGTCGCCCTTGGGTTTGGGGATTGGCAGCAGTTCTGATGGTATTGTTCGCTCTCTGGCGTTGTCGGGCACCAACTTGTTTGTAGGCGGTGGTTTCAACACGGCGGGCGGGGTGTCGGCCACCAACATCGCCAAATGGAACGGGAGTTCCTGGTCGGCGTTGGGTTTGGGGTTGAATTCCACTGTCTCTGCGCTGGCGATGATGGGCACAAACTTGTATGCGGGAGGCTACTTCAGCGCGGCGGGCGGAGTGTCAACCGGTTGTATTGCCCAGTGGAACGGGAGTTCCTGGTCGGCCTTGGGTTCGGGGATAAGCGGCTTTGTCTTTTCGCTGGCAGTGTCGGGCACCAACTTGTTCGCGGGAGGCTACTTCAGCGCGGCGGGCGCAGTTTCGGCCAATGACATTGCCCAATGGAACGGGAGTTCCTGGTCGGCCTTGGGTTCGGGGGTAAACGACGGCATCCCGGGGCAGATCTATGTCAATGCGCTTGCGGTGTCGGGCACCAACTTGTATGCAGGAGGGTCATTCACCACGGCGGGCGAAGTCTCGGCCAATAACATTGCCCAGTGGAACGGGAGTTCCTGGTCAGCTTTTGGTTCGGGCGATTTTGTTTTGGGGATGAACGAGCCTGTCTTTTCGCTGGCGGTGTCGGGCACCAACTTGTTTGTGGGAGGCCAATTCACCACGGCGGGCGGAGTCTCGGCCAATAACATTGCCCAATGGAATGGAAGTTCCTGGTCGGCCTTGGGTTCGGGGATGAACGGTGCCGTCTCTGCGCTGGTGGTGTCGGGCACCAACTTGTTCGCAGGAGGTCAATTCACCACGGCGGGCAACAAAGTTTCCGCCAACATCGCCGAGGCCAATTTTACAGCGCCTGCCATCGTCAGCCAGCCGGTCAGCGAAACCCTGCCCATCGGCGACACCGCCAATTTTGCGGTGTCGGTCACGGGCTATTTGCCGCTGGATTATCAATGGTATTTCAACACGAATGTCGCCAACCTTCTCACCCCGGCCAGTTTCCTGCCCGGCGCGACCAATGTTAATCCGGTTTCCGGTCCAGTGATCCCAAATGACATGGGCAATTATCAGTTGATCGTCACCAACGCTTACGGCAGTGCCACGAGCATCGTGGCCACCTTGACGGTGCTGATTGAACCTAACCCCTATGCCGTCTCCAACCACAGCGGCGGCTCCTCCACGACGGTGTATCTGGCGAGCATTCCCAGCAGCACGAACCGGTTGTGGGCGACGACCAATTTGAGCCTGCCTTTCTCAGTGATCGCCACGAACGTCGCCGACTCCAATGGGCTGTTCCAATTCTTTGACCCGACCACCACCGGGGTCAACGCCAAGTTCTATTTTCTCTCCATGCCATGACTTTTTATCGCGGCTTGTTCTTCGTATTCCTCCAGCGACGGAATTTTCATCAGCGCCCGTTTTGCGTAAGCGCGATGCACCGCCTTGCTGTTGTGCCCCAAAGCCTCTTGTGCGAACCGTTCCGGATAGCCACAAGTTTTGGCTCGTTCCGCCCAAGCGTAACGGTAACTGTGCAACGTCACGCCCTGAATGCCAAGCTGCCGGCAACGTGATCTAAACTCCGTCGCCCGGTCGTTCGCCCGCACACTCGAAAGATACGGAAACAACACGCCTTCGGCGGGCAGGTCTTTGAACAGGTTCAACGCCTCTGCTCCCAAGTGGACGATGACGGGCACGCCGGTCTTTTTTCGCATAAAACTCACCGTGCCATTCTGCCAGTCCACGTCTTCGCCTTTCAAGCTGGCAATGTCGCCCTGACTCGCTCCTAAGTGCCAGCACAACTGGTAAAGTGCCTTCCGTTCCGGGTTCACCTCGGCGGCGATGATACATCTTCGCAAACTCGACTTGTGGTGAACTGTCGCCGTGAAAACGATTGCGACTTTGAAGTCCGGCAAGCAACTCTGGGGCATTTACCACACCGACCGGGAATATGCTCGCGAGTTGGGTGATCCACTTCGCACAGTCGTTGAAGCACCCAACAAAATCACCGCCGAAGAAACTGCCGCTCGACTTGGCTTTGGTGATCCGTGGGCGCATCCGGTCAGTTCCGAAGAAGTGAGACACGCACAGCATCAATCTCGCCCTGAACATCACAACGAACGGTCTGGCGGCGGCGAAGTTGGGCGGCGGAATCGCGCAACTCACCTATTTGGGAACGCCCGGGGCAAAATATGCGCTCGAATGGGCGCATCTGTTCTCCACGTCAACGACGTGGACACCGCTCGCCACCAATATCACCACACCCGACGGATATTTGATTTTCACCAACACGGCTTCCGGCACCAACGACTTTTATCGCATCCGCTTCGTGCCGTAAGCAGCCACGCCGCCGTGGCCGCCCAGGCGCAGGCCGTGCTGGATGTTCGCGAGCAGTTTATGCCGCCGGTGGGGCGGGCGTCCGCGCGAGCCGAAACTTCGCCAGACCCACTTGCAAACGCGGCTCGCAGGGACGCCCGCCCCACCAGTGAAACCAAATCCGGCACGCTCGCCAACCTTTACGGCCCGCTCGCCCAAGCCCCTGCCGCCGGCAACGACCGGCTCCAACTTATTCCGCGTCGTCTCCGGCATCTTCATCCGGAGCCAGCACGGTGAGGAGTATGCGGTAGAAGCGGTGCGAGTCGGTCGTGGGCGTGTTCACGGCGGTAACCGTCGAACCGTCGCCCGCGTAGGCGTTGCCGAGGTTGGTCCAGGCGCCGGACAGCAGGTCGGTGGTGTATTGCAGCTGATAGTTGACACCCGACAGCGTGTCGAAATCGAATGAAATGGAATTTTGCGACCAGGCGACATCACGCAACACCGGGCCGTTGAAGGGCACGACGGAAATGTCATCCAGGCCGAAATAACCGTAGTCGTTCTGGAACGTGAACTGGAGCTGCGTCAACATGCTCGGCGCGGTGGCCAGAAGCAAAACGGTGGTGGGCGGAAACGCGCCAAGGTTGGTCTGGTTGAGCAGCGGCGCCCCGTTCCAGTAGACATTGAAGATGTTGGTGGGATAGCCGGAGGTGTTGGAGAGCCGGAAATAAATCAGATAGCGCTGGCCAAAGGTGGTGGGCAGAAATTGTAACAGCGCGCCGATGGAGTTGGTGTTGCCCAGCAAGGCGCCATACGCACCGCCGCTGAAGAGCGCGAAATTGGTCCGGACCGAGCCGATGGAAGTGCCGTTGGAGGTCAGCGTCCACCCGGTAAAATCGCCGGTGCCAAAGCTGCCGTTGCTGACGATGGAGGCCGGCTGGACGACCAGCAGCGCGCCGGAACTTGTGGCCCGCCCGAACTTGTTGGTGACGGTGACACTGTAAATGCCAGCCGCGCTGGTCGTCGCGACGAGGGTGAGGACGGCGTTGGTGGCGCCGGCGAGGTTGGTGCCGCCCAAGGCCCATTGGTAAGCCAGCGGCAGCGCACCCACGGCACCGACGGCGAAGGCGGCCGATTGCCCGGCCATCACGGCTTGATTGGCCGGCTGGCTGACAATCACCGGCGGATTCGAGGCGAGGTTGACGGGCGTCATGGAAATGTTGTCGAGGGCGAAGTAGCCGGTGTCGCTCCGGAAGGCGAACTGGAGCAGGTTGGTGTTGACCGGCGACGAAACGAGGAATTGAAAGTTCACCCAGCCGAACGCCCCGAGGTTGGACTGCGAAAACAGGTTCGTCCCGTTCCAGGCGACGGTGAACTGGTTGTTGCTGCTGGCCACGGGCACGGAAAGCCAGAAGGACAGCAAATATGGCTGGTTGGAATTGACCACGACGGATTGCGACAGCGTGCCAGTGCTGCCGTTCTGCGTGAGGGCCGCGCCATAGAACCCGGTGTAGACGTAATCCGGCGAGAGATAAAGCCAGTCCACAAAACTGTAGGTGGGATCCGAGTTGAGCAGCCAATACGTGAAATCGCCGGTCTCGAAATCGCCGTTCTGGACGATCGGCTGCACGGTGAGCGTCACGGGCAGCAACTGCACGGTGCCGGAAAACAGGTTGGTGAACGGGATGGTGATGGCATAGGTGCCGATGGCCAGGTTGGTGGCCGCCCCGGTCAGGCTGACGGTGGCGTTGGTGATGGCCTGGCCGGGATTCAAGATTCCAAGGTTGGTTGAAACCCTGAGCCAGGACACGGGGTTGGTGGCCACGGCAAAGCCGAGCGCCAGGGTTCCAGCGTTGGTCAGGGTAAAAAACTGCGATGACGGGTTAAACGGCCCGCCTTGCGGGCCGGAGAAAGTGAGGCCCGGGCCGGGCAGCACCAGCAGGCTGTCGTTGGTGAAATTCAGCGGGATCGGAGCCGATTTGTTGCCGCACACGGTGACCTGCAACGAGTAAACGCCGTTCGAGATGCCGGGCGGCAGCACAAACGACGTCGAAACCGGCACGTTGGAAGCCATGACGCTGGTGCTCGTCCAGTTGAACGTCCGGGCATAATAGACGTTGTTGCTCGCATCCGTCAGCTGCACCAGCGGGAAATTGGCGTCCATTTCCCAGTCGTCCCCAAAGGATGCGCCTTGGGAAACCCCGTTCAGCAACGTGCCGGTGAGCGTGTAATTGCGGTTGGCCGTGTTGGTGATGGAGAGGATGGTCGGGCGGCTGGAGGCCAGCGGCCCGGTGTCCGGCTGGTAGACATACAGCTGGTTGGTGTTATCCCGCGAACACAGCACCGTCCCGTCCGGCAGCGCGAGCAGCACCAGATGGTAGGTGGCAAAATAGTTGGTGTAGGTCTTGCCGTTGCCCGGCCAGACGAAGGTGGGGCCGTTGGTCAGCATGTTCGGGCTGGTCATGCCCGTGAATGAATTTCCCACCGGATCATATTCAAAGAAAGATCCGTTGACGAGCGTCCCCGCCGCGTTGGTGAAGAAATCAATGGGGCTGCCCCCAACGCAGAGGATCTTTCCGTTCGGCAGCATGGCGGCGGGACCGTCATAGACGCCGAGACCGTTCGGCATGTTTGGGCCGGCCGCCCAGGTGCCGGCATTGGTGTTGCCGCTGGGGGTGTAGATGGCCGTGTTCGAAGTGGCGCCAAAAAAGAGCGCTTTGCCGCTGGGCAGGAGCAGGGCCGGACCGGTCTCGTTGCCGTTGTTGCCGGCCGTGCCGCTGAACAGTTGCACCGGCACATTGGCGTCCTTGATCCAGCGGTTCAACGAGGGGATGTATCGTTCGCTGTTGGTGGAGCCGGGATTGTTCAGCGCGTCGTCCACCGTCAGGATGCTGTTGTCCGGCAGCTTGAGCCAGGTCCCTTCGTAGGCATTCCCCAGCATGGTGGGTCCGTTGGTGAACGTGTTGTTCGCCGGATTATAAATGATCGTGCCGCCGAGGACGCGGGGAAACTCCGGGGCCAGCAGCACCGTGCCGTCGGGGAGCATCACCGAGGACGGACTCCCCAATTCCTGGTTGAAAGTCGAGGTGGCATACGGTGAAAACGGCGACACCCGCGTGGTGTCGGAAATGGCGCTCGGCACTGCAATGTTCGACCAGTTGTCGTTCACCGGGTCGTATAACTCCGAGGTGTTTCGGCCCGGGCCGTTCGGGGACGGATGCTCGGCACCGGCCACCAATACCCTGCCGTTGGTCAATACCTGGGTGGCAAAGAACAGCCGGATGCTGCTCATGGAACTCCGGTTTGTCCACGTGCCGTTCACATAATGCCCCTGGCTGTCCGGGGTCAGCTTATACCACTTGTTGGAACTGTAGCCTTGCGCCATCACCGTGCCGTCGGACAGCAGCAGGATCATGTTCACCGGCCCCGGCGCGGTGTTGGCCAGGGGCGCCCAGGTGCCAACGGCCAGCAGTCGCGGTGCCATCAGCCCCAGGCCGATGACGACCGGCAGAACCAGCCGCCACAGCCGGAACGCAAAAAAAGTTGTGCAATCATGAGTGACAATTCGGGTGGTTTTCATGGCTTTGTTTGACGGGGTGGTTGAACGGCGGATGGGTGTGAACCACAATGCGCTGATTAAACGCGGGCCGAACGGGACACTGCCAACTCGGGTTCACGGGAGAATTAGTTTAACAGAACGAATGCATATCATTATTTTTTGACATGGTCAAGAAAAAATTGAATCGCCCTTAAAAAATTTCCGGTGGCGTCTGTCAAATTGTTTCCGACCGCCTGGCGATAACTTCTTCAATCGGCCAAGCGTGGTCTGTCAAAGCCGGTCGAAAAAACCACCTATGATCGCGCCCTGGTAAAATTCATTGACCGGTCGGTCCTCCAGATCGGCCATCAGCATCAGCACCGCCTTAGCCGCAGGCGATCCAGCCATTCTTCGATGACCGGGCGGGACAGCAACCGGTGCTTTTGCACAAACGGATTGAACTTGTCCGCCGGGCGCGGCGCGGCGGGAAGCACTTGCACCGCCCAAAGCGCGCCCTGCCAGTCGCGCAGGGAAATGACGAAACGTCGGCCCGTGGCTGGATTGATGACGGGCAGTTCCCGGTGTTCGCGCAGTTGCTCAAATGTGGGGTGTCGCTTCATTCAAACATTACGGGTGGCAATGAATTGACCAGCTTTTGCGTTTCCAAACTGACTGAAATCACCTGCCCGATCAGGCGCACAATATACTCCTCGTCGTCCAGCCGGTTCGGGTCGCTGGCGAGGTTGCCTTGCGCGTCGCGGGTGACGCGGTATTGGTCAATCACCCATTCCAGCGCGCTGCGGTTGCCGAGCTTGTAATCGAACACTTCCGGCGGAATGCCCGCCAGCGTCAGAAAATCGTTATACACGATGGCGGATTTGTCCTTCGTGAGCTTCATCGCCTCGACGCGCCAGTCGAGTTTGACTGCCTGGTTTTCAACGCGCTTCAATTTGAATTCCTTGGCCGATTCATAATTGACGTGCAGGTCGGCGAGCTGCTGGCCGGCGGCGGCGAAGGCGTGGAACAGTTTCGCGCTGGCTTTGGGATTGTGGGCGGGCTTCGCGTCGCCCTGCATCGTCTCGACGGCGGCAAGCGGGAAAAAGCTGGCTCCCTCTCCGCCAACGGAGTTGGGGGAGAGGGTTGGGGTGAGGTGGTTTTTAGTTTTGCCCCTCACCCCGGCCCTCTCCCCGCTCTGCGGGGCGAGGGAGTGAGCATCGGCGACGCCGACGAACGGGATGCGCGGCAGGTCGCGTTTCAAATTCTCGGCGAAACGGGTGCGGTAGGCGGGATGATGCAACACCGCATAGACGTAATGGAAAATGTCGGCCTGCGTGATGGTGTCGTCATCGTAGAAAATCTGAAATAACGTGCGCGCTTTGGTCGTGATGTTGTCGCGCCGGTCAAATTTCTTTTTGTTCTTGTCCTCAACGTAGTGGTAAAGCGGGAAACATTGGAACGTGTCGGTGCTGGCGGCAAGATGAAGGTCAACAATACGATCTGAAGCCAAGACACTGAACGGCGAACGACCGGCAACATCCGTTACACACAAAGAAAGATTCTTTGTGTTCGCTGTCGGAAAAATTTGAGGAAAGCCATAACGCCGCTCATTCATTACTGAATCGAAGTAAAGCCAAGTCGAAACAAATGGTCGGTAATATGAAGGACGAATACTTGCTTCATCAAATTCAACTCGGACTCCTCGCTCCAGAGATTTTTTCAGCATCTCACTCCATGCAATCTTACCGGATTTGTAATCAATGAAGTCTTCAATCTTGGCGGGTTTCTTTTTTAACCGATGGTAAGACTCCACTTGACAATTGTAGGCTTCAATCATCGCCTCCATGTTTTCCGCAACACGCTTGCGACTGAAATTTATGGCGTAAGCATCTCGGTGAGTCTTAACACCGTTGCTGTGTTCTCTAAAAATTGGCTGTATTGCATCACTAGGTTTTGCGTCGTGGCTGGCAATTGGCATGAAGTCGTCGAATTCCTCGCGGAGTCCCATGTCGAGCCAGTTTTGTTTTTTATCTGGCTGGAGTTTTTGCCACTTAACGCCGGCAATGGACACGGCTTTTTCGAGGAAGGCGTATTTCTGCTCCTTGCGCCAGTCGCCCGGCACGGCGTGATAAAAAATTTTAGCCATTGGATTTCCGGCCCAGAACCAGTTTCTCAATTTCCCGCGCGCCGTGCAATACGGCAAGGATCAAAACCGCGCCATCACGGACTTGAAAAAATGCGCTGTGGGGAAAACGGTGCAACCGCACGCGCCGGACATCTTCAAAACACACGAGAAAGTGCAGGGGATTTTTCGCGGCGGCAAACATGGCGTCACGCGCCGCGTCCGCGAAACGAACGGCCACGGCGGGATCGCGCTGGTCATACCAGAACGCCGCGTCCTCGACATCGGCATTAACGAGCGGATGCTTTAGCAGTGCGTGCATCAGCCAGTTTGCGTTTCAATTTTTCAAACCATTCGGCGGTCACGGGTTCGAGCAGCTCGGGGTGGGCTTCCACTTCATCGCGGCGGCGGAGCACCTCGGCCTTGACCGACGGGTGGATGAAATCGTCGTCCGGCGTGCCGATGATTTCGGCTTCGTGCTGGAAAAACCAGTCGGCGAACTGGCGGCGCTCCTCGTCCGAGAGCTTCAACACGGATTGTTCGATTTGTTCCACGCTCATGAGTTTAATCTACTGTTTTGATTTTGGTTTGCGAACAAAAAGATTGATGCTCACGCCGACCTGGATGCCGAAGACATTGTGCGTCGTGCCGGACAATTTCGGATTTTTCCGCACGTTGCCGCCGAGGTCGAGGACGTAGATCAAATCGAAATCCTTGTCCAGGTGCTTGCGCACACCGTCGCAGGAAAGGCTGTCAACGAAGGCGCTGTTGTTGACGAAACAAATGACGCCGCTGTCGCCAATCTTGTCCGAGGCATAACGCAAGGCCTTGATGTAGGGATCGGACAGGGAGTTTTTATTTTGCGCCTTGGAATCTTCACTGAAAGTCTCGCGGACGCGCTGGTCAATGACGTTGTATTTCTGGTTGCGGTTGTTGTCGTTCTCATCGGTTTGCCACGCATTGTAAGGCGGATTGGCGATGATGACGCGGATGGGGGGTTTCTTCTGTTTCTCCACGCGCTCGGAATTTTTCTCGCTCAAAAAAGCAAACTCGGTTTGCGGCGGTTCGAGGGTGCGGAATGTATCCACAAGGACAATGCCGTCAAACGGTTCGTATATGCCGGTCGCTTCAACGTAGGCGTGCTCGATGTTCATCGAGGCGACGTAATACGGCAGCAGCATGATTTCGTTGCAATGCAGTTCGCTGGCGTATTTGTGCGGCAACGCGGACTTCGGAATCTGCCGCATGATGTTGACGATAAAATTGCCCGTGCCGGTGAACGGGTCGAGGATGTGAACTTCCTTGTCGGCGAGCGATTTCCCAAATTCCTTTTTCAAAACCTGCTCGACGCTGGCGACCATGAAATTGACGAGCGGCTGCGGCGTATAAACGATGCCATGCGTGTCGGCCACTTTCACGCAGAAACCTTGAAAGAAGCGTTCATAGACGGTGTTCAGGAACGTCTGCTTCTCGGTGAAATCGGAAATGGTCGCGGCGGCGTTTTCAATCGCGCCGTAGAAATGTTCGAGGCTCTTGCTGAAATCGTCGCGGCTGAACACGCGGGAATTGAGGGCGGTGATGACTTTCTCAATCTCCTGCGCGATGACGTTGCGCGCGATGAAATCGGCATAGGCGAAAATTTTGCGGAAGATGCGCTCGGTGAGGATGTGCTGGATGATCATTTCCTCGACGGCTTCGACGGAAATGTTGGGATTGAGCGAGCCACGGCAGAGCGAACAGAAATCTTCAAACGCGGCGATGAACTTCTGGTTGGTCTGGCGTTCCTTTTCGATGAGGGTTTTCAGGCTTGCGCCGATCTGCGGAACTTTGTCGCGGAATTCCTCGACGGCCTTTTCCCATTCCGCGATGGCGGGCGGCGCAAATTCGAGAAACAGCGTGAGGACGTGGACGAGGTCGTCGGGCTTGGTCAGGTCGGCCTCGTAAAACTTTTCGCCGTTCTGGTAAAGCACGGCGCGGTCGGGCTGCCAGAACAGGATGTTCTGCTTGGGATAGCCGATGGAAAACTTGTGTTTGATTTCCTTTGCCAGATCGTCGGCGGAGTCCTTGGCCTCCCAGAGGCCGTGATTGAGGCCGTAGTTGTCGAGCAACGCGCCGTCGGCGGACGCGTCGGCCTGCCCTTTGCGTTTGATGCGGTATTCGGGGACGAGTTTCCAGTCGAACTGGCGGGCGCAGTGTTCGAGCAGTTCCTGAAAGGCGGAGCGGACGGCGGTTTCGTGCTTGATGCCGAGCTTGGCGAATTTGGCGAGCGAATCGTAATAGGCGGTTACGGCCTTGTGCGTGGGCTTGAGGGTCAGGCTCGGCATGGCGCGAAGTTTGCGCGGGAAAATTTGCGGCGTCAATTCCGCGTTCGCTCGTTTTCGGCCCCTCAACCCGGCCCTCGTTCCGGCGAGGAGGGAGAATTATTTTGCGGGATGTTTTTCGCCCGCTACGAAAAACTTACCGCCCCCCTGCTGCCCGCCGCCAAAACCAAAAAAAACCGTCGCAGCGGGTAGCGCCGGCGGCGCGGCATCTTTGTGGCACCAGGTGGGACTATGCACATGACAGATAATCCGGGTCGGGCGCGTCACTCCGTGCGCGCCGCCTCTTCCTATTCAACGCGTTCGGCGGGCAGAGGACTGCCCGCCCTGCCAGTTTTGATCCATTGTCGGTCATGTGCATAATTCCAGCACCACGAACAAAAAAGATTTTCAAGCTCCGTCAGGAGCGGCATCTTCTGCGGCGTTGCGGCGGCGAACCGGCGCAAACTAAACGCTGGCTTTCCAGATTGCCGGGCCATTGAATCGGCATTGAACTGAAAATGAATCTCCCATGAAACCGCCACCACCCGGATCGTCCGAGGCAGACAAGGAACGTGACGCCTTGCTGAAACACTTTCGCGCCTATCTGCATCTGGCCATCACCGCCAGACAGACCGGCCAGGAAAAGGAGTTGGAGGCCTTGCCCGGCCCCAACCTGCTGACCTATTGCCGGGCGTTGGCGAACGAACCGGGCATCTCGCTCGCAGGGGAATTGTCAATGCCTGTCGTGGCCATCCTCAAACAAATTGAAAAAGTTTCGGTATTTTGTGAAGGCGTATTGAGACACAAGGAAGAGAAGTTCGTGGCCATGCACGCCAACGTAAAGCGCATCCTGGAAGAAATAGATGTCGCCTTGACAATGATTTCGCGAAATTTCCTTCATCGGCTTCAATCTCGGGGTGCCGTTACGCAATACACTGATTTGCTCTGCGAAGTAATCCACGGGATGGTTATCGCGTATGGAATGAAGCCGGCAGAATTGTTGCGGCGTTATCAAAAACTGACTCCGCAGGATGGCCTCGACGAGGATGGCTCGTTGACCGAGGGCAGTTTCATCGAATCTTTTGCCCGCGATGTTTATCAACGGGTCAAGGCGTTGGACAAGCTGGCGGATGAATTTCCTGATGAAATGCGGTTTGCCGCTCGCCGGATGCACGCGTGGCCGATGCTCATGCACCGGCACACGAGCAACCGCCGGCGTTTTGAACAGCTCGCCGACCGCCTCGAACTTGGCGCGGATTATCCGGTTGATGCCGGCAATGGCGCACGCTTCCGGCCCGACACGCCGATGATCCGGTATCTCGACCCGTTGATTTACCGGCTGCATGTCATGTGCTGGGAACTCGGAGACATGCAATTTGACTCGATTAAAACCGAGCAATCCATGCTACTTCAGGTTTGGTGGGACTGGCCGGATGAACCGCCCGGCGAGGAAGTGCTGTCACCCCTGCGCGCGGCGCGGCAATTGCCGCGGCTCACCAAGGCTAAGGCATCGCAATGGGCGGAAAAAGTTCTGGTGCCGTTGATCCTGGCCACCGATGCGCGCGACTGGCAGCATTGCACTGAACCAGTATTGCAGAAAATCGCCGGACAAATCGGCGTCAAGAGCCGGGCCACCTTCAAATCCCGGTTGCAATCAGCGGTGTCGGCCACCTTGCGCCGCCTCGCCCGTCCGGCGTAAAATTCCGTTTTCCTTCCGCCGGCCGCCGGTCAGGCCGGCGCAATTCACGGCTTCTCCGGCGTTGTCCCACCCGCGCGCCGGCGCAAAGCCGGCGGATGCTTGCGTCGTCGGCCGCTGGCACCGGCGCAAAACCGCGCGGAATCTGCGCTGTTACGGCGGCAAATGGACGCAGGCAAAACGCTCGTAATAAAAACGGAACGGGATTTGAATGATCACCGGCAATTTATGAGCTATTACACAACATTGATTCCGGTTGATTCATCGGCCATCCGCGCCGTTGGCCATGATGGTTCCACGCTCACCGTTGAGTTTCACCATGGCCGCATTTATGACCACCCCAATGTTCCCGGTTCAATTTTTGAGGACTTGCTGCGCGCGTCCTCCCAGGGCGCGCATTGCAACCAACACATTCGCGGCAGATACCAATGAGGATTGATCCATGACCCACAACGGAAAAATCGCCCGGCTGCCCCAGAACCTCCGCGATGAATTGAATCACCGGCTCGAAGCCGGCGAACCGGGCGGACGCATCCTTGAATGGCTGAACACGCTGCCGCCGGTGCAAACGATGCTGGCGGCGGAGTTTGGCGGGGTCGGCATTAACGCGCAGAACTTGAGCAACTGGCACCGGGGCGGTCATCAGCACTGGCTCAAACAGCAGGAACGCCGCAGCCTGGTCCGCGAGCTGGCTGAAAATGCGGGGGAACTCGCCACGGACGCGGGCGGCGTGGAAATCGGCAACCATTTGTCCGCCATGCTGGTGGCGGAATTTGCCGCCGCCGCAGGCACAGCACTGGCGACCATCACGGATCCGGCGGAACGGTGCGCCCGGCAGCAGGAATTTCTGCAAACCCTGGCCCGCGTGCGCCGGCAGGATTATCTGGCCGGGCGGCTCGCCATCGAACGGGAACGCCGGGCGCGGGAGCGCGAGCAAGAACGGAGGCAGGACGAATTCGGGCGGGAATGCCACCGGGAAAGTGCGCCCTGGGCTCGCCAGATCCATCGCTCCCTCATGGCGGATTCGTTTGCGCACCCGGATTTTCACTCGCAGGCACAGGGGATCGAGCAGGCCGCCACCGTGTTGGGCGGCTTGAAACCTGGCCCATCCGATCCGGATCCGGCCAAATCAAGCTGAATCAAGGTGAATCAAGGTGAATCAAACAAGAAATCTCCAAGGTGCGTTTGGTCATGGGGTGAACACCCCATGGTGCCGGCCAAGGGTTTCGATTTATGGTTCGTGCGAACTGCAATGAGAAACCTAGGCCGGTTAAATTCCGAAATTGCGCTGAATTTGTTGGCTAAAATGACTGTCATGCCGTGTCGGTTTGCTGACGTCATCAGGTCAGTGCGGAGTTAAGCGGCGGTTTCGCCTTCCCATGACACCGGACACCAAAACTGCAAAGGATCATGAGGCGATTGTTGCCACCGGTCTGACCAAATGGTTTGGTGAAGGCGAGGCCAAGGTGACGGCGGTGAATCAGGTTGGGTTGGTCGCGCACTTTGGCGAGATGCTGTTCATCGTCGGCCCTTCCGGCAGCGGCAAGACCACGATGTTGAGCATGATTTCCGGCATTTTGCGTCCCAACGCCGGCAACGTCAAAGTCAAAGGGGCCGACATTTGGACGCTGAACAATGACCAGTTGGCGGATTTCCGGCTGAACACGATCGGTTTTGTCTTTCAGGACTATCATTTGTTTCCGCGACTGACCACGGCCGAGAACGTCGCAATTCCGCTGATCCTGAAACAGCGCAACTGGAATGAATCCATCATTGAGGCCAGAAAACAACTGGAAATTGTCGGCCTGAAAAACCGGGGTGACATGCTGCCGGTGAAGCTTTCCGGCGGCGAACAACAGCGGGTGGCGATTGCGCGGGCGATCATCAGCCGGCCGGAAATTTTGATTTTCGACGAGCCGACCGCCTCGCTCGATGGCGACACGGGCCGGATGATCATCGCGTTTGTCAAAGAGAATATCCTCAATGAAAACCGCTGCATTCTGATTGTCACCCATGATGCGCGCATCAACGAATATGCGGATCGCATCCTTCACATGGAAGATGGTCATCTCAGTGCTGGCGAAGCAGACCAAGGAACCGAATGAATGCTGACGAACCCAAACCGGAGATTAAAGCAACCGGGCCAAGGCCGGAAACAACCGCGCCGGCACCCGATCCCAAAGCGGTCGAACTGACCCGCGAAACCAACGCGGACAAGCCCACGCCCGCAGCCGGCGCCGGGACTAAAACTGGTGCCAGGCCTGACGTTAAACCGATGGCAACGGTCCAGGGCAAACCAAAAGTTGAACTGGAAGAAACCAAGCCTGAAGCCAGGGCTGCCGCGCCCAAGACGGCGGCTGGAAATAAAATCATTTTTACGGTTGCCGTCATCGGCATTTTGGCCGGGCTGGTCGCCGCCTGCATTTTTGGCCTGGTTCGAAAGGCACAGCCACCGATTTTTAATCCGGTCAGCAATCCGTTTGCGTCGGCCATCTATGCCAATGGCATGGTTGAGAGCGATCTGCCCAGCGGTGAAAACATCAATATCTTTCCGCAAATTTCCGGTCCGATCACCCAGGTGCTGGTGCAGGAAGGTCAACCGGTGTCGGCTGGCACACCGCTGTTCACCATCGAAGATTCCGTGCAGCGCGCAAACACGGAACTGGCCGCCGCCAACCTGAAACTCGCCCGCGACCAGTATGACAAAGACCGCGCCGCGTATGACGCCGACCCGAAATCCATCAGCAAAACCGTGCTGGATACGGCCGGGGACACGGTCACCCAGGCGACCGCCGCGCTGAAGGCCGCCAGCGCACTGCTGCAATATTATTCAGTGAAAGCTCCGGTGGCCGGGGTCGTGCTGGCCGTCAACGCCGCGGTCGGAGGTTATGTTTCATCTCAAGGCAACTATGATACTTATACTGAATTATTTGATCCGCTCGTAGTTATGAGCGGGCCGCAAGAATTTATGGACGTGCGCTGCTATGTGGACGAGATACTCGTCTCACGATTGCCGTCGCACTGGCATATCCAGGCACAGATGCAGATCACCGGCACGGACATCAAGGTGCCGCTGGAGTTTGTCAGGATTCAACCTTACATCTCGCCCAAGATTGAGCTGTCCAATCAGAAACAAGAGCAGGTGGACTTGCGGGTGCTGCCGGTCATTTTCCGGTTCCAGAAACAAGACGCCCCGGTCTATCCCGGCCAGATGGTGGATGTTTTTATTGGGCAGAAATAAGCGAAGCCGTTGCCATGAATAAACTGCCAATATGAAATACAGCGGCATCCTGCGGATCGGCTTCAAGCTGCTCGTCAATGATCGGGGTAAATTTTTTGCCCTGTTGATCGGCATCACCTTTGCCGTGTTCCTGATGATGGAAATGACCGCCATGTTTGCCGGCATTCTTAACCGCGCCTTTTCGCCGGTCACCAACATTGGGGCCGCCATGTGGATCATGGACCCGGCGGTCAATACGGCCACCAGCCCGATTCCCATGCCGGATTATGTCCTGGACGCGGCGCGCAGCATGGACGGCGTCAGCTATGCGGTTCCCCTGTTTATGGGTGGCGCGCTGGTCAAGCTTGCCAGCGGCACTTACCAGGGGGTCAATGTGGTCGGTTTGGACGACAGCAGCCTGTTTGGCCGGCCCACCCTCGAGCAGGGCAACATTCAGGACATCTATGCCGACAACACATTCTTCGTGGTGGATGACGCTGAATTCGCCAAATTGGGAAATCCGAAAATCGGAACCGCCTTTGAACTCAATGACCATCGCGGCACGATTGTGGGCATCGCCAAGGTCATCTCCAATGGACTGAACGGCGTGCCGACACTCTATACCACCTATCACCGGGCGATTGAATACCTGCCTTCTACGCGCTTCACGATGTCCTATGTTCTGGTGCAGCCGGAAAACGACACGGCCATCGCCGGGATCAAGCAGCAGGTCGCCAGGCTCGGCTATGTCGCCTTTACCAAGGATGAATTCAACAAACGCATTTCCAACTACTACACCTACCAGACCGGCATCGGCACCAACATCCTGCTGATGACCATAATCGCCTTTATCGTTGGACTGTCCATTTCGGGCCAGACCTTTTATACCTTCATCCTCGAAAATCTGGAGAAATTTGGCGCGCTCAAGGCCATCGGCGCCAAGGGACGCGAGCTGGTCTATATGATCCTGTTCATGGCGACCTTTACGGCGCTGACCGGCTACGGTCTGGGCATTGGTCTGGTGACATTGATGATTTCCATTGCCAGATACCGGCTGCCCAACTACGCGGCAATGATCACGTTCGGGAACCTGGGACTGGCCTTCGGCATGGTCCTGTTGATTGCCGGAATTTCGAGCTATATCGGAATACGCAAGGTTCTAAAGATTGAGCCGTTCGACATTTTCAGGGGATAGAAATGAGCCGTTCAATGCAAACCATATTTTCACTGGTCAAAACAGAAACCAGATTGGCTGTAATTGCACTTTCATGCCTGGGTCTGTCCGCCGGTTGCAGCTTCGCGCCAAAATATGCCCGGCCGGCCGTTCAAACTCCCGCCGCTTTCAAAGAATTGACGCCGGCGCAATCGCAGGAAACTGACGGCTGGAAAACCGCCGAGCCAATGGACAATGCGCTTCGCGGCCAATGGTGGGAGATGTTTCACGAGCCGGAGTTGAACGTTTTTGAAATCCAGTTGACGGTTTCCAATCAAAGCGTCGCCGCTGCGCTTGCCAGTTTTCTCGCCGCGCGAGCCGTGGTGAAACAATCCCGTTCGCAATATTTCCCGACCGTGACCGCCAATCCTTCGGTCACCGAATCTCGGCAATCATCACCACAAAATCAATCCGGCTCCTCAGCGGCGGCCTCAACTTTTACCGAATATTCGCTGCCATTTGACGCCGCTTGGGAGCCGGATTTCTGGGGCCGCATCCGCAATACCGTGAAGGCCAACTCGCTGGAAGCACAAGCGACGCTGGCCGATCTCGAAAATGTGCGGTTGACCGTTCAGGCGGAAGTGGCGGTGGATTATTTTCAGGTTCGCGTGGTGGATGCGCAAAAGCAGCTTTTGGACGCGACGGCGATTGCTTATCAGGAGTCGCTTAAGCTGACCCGGGTTCAGTATGACGCGGGCCTGGCGTCCGACCAGGACGTTGCGCAGGCCGAAACTCAACTCAACACCACGCTCGCACAGGCCACCGACCTTGGCATCCAGCGCGCGCTGCTCGAACACGCCATCGCGACGCTCCTCGGCCAACCGGCTTCATCATTTTCCATTGCCACCCGTTCGCTGACCGCAAAACCAATCGCCATCCCCTTCGGCGTTCCATCGGAACTCCTCGAACGCCGTCCCGACATCGCCGCCGCCGAACGCCGCGTCGCCGGGGCGAACGCGCAGATCGGCGTGGCGCGCGCGGCGTATTATCCGACCATCACCTTGAGCGGCGCGGCGGGATTCCAAAACACGTCCGTGCAAAATTTTTTTTCCGGGCCGGGTCTGGTCTGGTCCGTCGGGGCGTCGCTGGCGCAGACACTTTTTGACGGCGGCTTGCGCAAAGCCGTCACCGAACAGTCCCGTGCAATTTACCAGGGCACCGTTGCGAATTACCGCCAGACCGTGCTCACCGCCTTTCAGGAAGTCGAAGACAATTTGTCAACGCTGCGGATCCTGTCGCAGGAATTGCAACAGCAGGACGCCGCCGTCGCGTCGTCACGGCGCTACTTGACGCTCGCCGACGTCCGCTACAAATCCGGCATAGAAATCTACCTTGATGTGATTACTGCACAGACCACGCTATTGAACAATCAGCGGACGGCGCTGAACCTCCAGATGCAACAATTGACGGCGAGCGTGCAGTTGATCAAGGCGCTGGGGGGTGGCTGGCAACCACCTTTATAGGGTGCCGGGTAAGGAAGCAGCATTGCTGCCGCTCCATCCCCTATGGGGTGTTCACCCCATGTCTCTCGCCCGCACCGCAGGATACAATTGCATTCATGGGTTATCAAAGCGTCAACCCCGCCACCGGCAAAGTCCAGAAGAAATTCAAGGAAATCACCAGCCGACCATTGGAGACATCGCTTGAGACGGCCGCGGCTTGTTTCAACATCTGGCGGTTTGATCGCCCCGGCTCCTTCATGGAGCCGGCGATTCTCACGAACATCAAACCGGGCAATCCCGCCGGCCACGAAGAATTTTTCCAACCAGTTGCATTGTTCTTTCGTGTCAACGACGAGGATGAAGCCGTGGCACTGGCGAATGATTCCGAGTCTGGCTTGGGCGGTTCGGTGTTCACGGCGGACGGCGCGCGCGGCAAACGCGTGGCCGGCCGCATTGACACCGGCATGGTCTTCATCAATCAACCAACGTGGACTTCAGCGGAATTGCCGTTCGGCGGCATCAAGGATTCCGGCGACGGGCGCGAACTTTCCAGTTTGGGCGTCCACGAGTTTGTGAACAAAAAGCTGGTGCGCGTGAGTTCCATCGGCGCGCCGGCCTGACCGCGATTTTCCCCATCCTTTAAAAAATATTTCCATGACCACAAAAAATAAAAAGACCACGGCCACCGGGAAACCTGTCTGGTTTATCACCGGCTGCTCAACCGGCTTCGGACATGAGCTGGCCACCCAGGCTTTGGCGCGCGGCTTTCGCACGGTGGTGACGGCACGCAAACCGGATGAGGTGGAAGCGCTGGCGGCCAGGGGCGAAGCTTTGGTGCTCAAGCTCGATGTCACGGATCAAGGCCAGATTAACGCGGCCATCAAGGACGCCGAGAAAAAGTTCGGCGGCATTGACGTGCTCGTGAACAACGCGGGCATCGGTTATTTCGCGGCGATCGAAGAAGGCGAAGAGAGCGAAGTGCGCCGGATGTTTGAGATCAATGTTTTCGGCATGAGCCGGATGATTCAAGCGGTGTTGCCGGGAATGCGTCAGCGGCACAAGGGCTGCATCGTCAACATCTCGTCACTGGCCGGACTGCGTTCCGCACCGGCGCTGGGATTTTACAACGCGACCAAGTTTGCGGTCGAAGGTTTGTCCGGCGCGCTTTTGCAGGAAGTTGAACCGCTGGGCATCAAAGTCATCGTCGTTGAGCCAAGCGGCTTCCGCACTGATTGGGCCGGGCGTTCGGCCAATGAAAGTAAAAGGCAAATTGCCGACTACGCGAAAACGGCGGGCGCGTGGCGCAAAGAGCTTCGCGCTGACTCGGGCAGGCAACCGGGCGATCCGGTTCGCGCCGCGCAAGCCATCATCAAAGCGGTGGAGTCACCGAAATCACCGCGCCATCTGCTGCTCGGCAACGATTCTTACGCAGGGGCCATGGCCAAGCTCCAGGAGTTGCGCAGGGATTTCTCGGCGGTGGAGGCAATTGCACGCGGAGCCGATTTTCCAAAAGAAAAAAGCAAAACAACCAAATCTAAAAAAACATGAAACGTTCCCTACTGGCTCTGGTCATAACTGCCGTTGCGCTTGGCTCGCTTACGTCCGCCAGGGCCGCCGTCGAAACCTATAACATTGACCCGGTGCATACTTGGGTCGGATTCTCCGTCGCACATTTTTTCACCAAGGTGCCCGGCTATTTCGGCAAAGTTAAAGGAACCATCGTTGTGGATCGCGACCACCTCGAAAACAGCACGGTCGAAGCCGTCATTCAAGTAACCAGCATCACTACAAACACGAAGATGCGCGACGACGATTTGCGTTCGACCAATTTCTTTGCCGCCGACCAGTTTCCGACCATGACCTTCAAAAGTGAGTCGTGGAAGCGCACCGGCGACAACACCTACGCCGTCGCCGGCGTGCTCACGATGAAGAACGTCGCGAAGGAAGTCGTGCTCAAGGTCACGGCACTCGGGTTCGGGCCGGGCATGAAGGGGGCGGCGATCTCCGGCTGGGAGGCATCGCTAACGCTCGACCGGCGCGATTTTGACATCACGGCGGATCAAGGTGCCATTGGCAACAACGTGGATGTCCTGATCAATGTTGAGGCTGACCTGCAAAAGTCCGCACAAATGAAACCGTAAGCGGCGCCGAAAACATGAGCGGGCTTTTTGGCATCGTTCACAATCGCACCGGTTGAAATCTCCAAACGATTTCGCGCACGGTTAAAATCAGAGGCGAGGAATCCTCGCATGACAATATTCCAACAAAGGTGCAGGTCGAGGCGTGAAACCGAAACCCATAATCCATAAGAGCCATTATGAAGGAATCAGCCATGAAACCGGCTAACGCGCATATCCTGACCATCAACGGCGGTTCATCCAGCATCAAGTTTGCATTGTATGCAACGGTCAAACCTTTGAAGCGTGGGTTGTGTGGAACCGTTGACCGCATCGGTTTGAGTGGGACGAGCCTGAAATTTCACGAGGCCGATGGCAGACCAGAGGCCAGCCACAAACTCGCCGCCGCCGATCATAAATCAGCGGCGAATGCACTGGTTGACTGGCTCGAAAGGCAAATTGACTTCAAATCGGTCAAAGCCGTCGGCCATCGGGTGGTTCATGGCATGAAGCATACCGAGCCGGAGATGGTTACTCGGAAATTGCTGGACGAACTGCATCGCATCGGTCCGAACGATCCGGATCATCTGCCGCGCGAGATTGTACTGATTGAAGCATTTCGCCAGCGTCATCCCAAACTGCCGCAAGTAGCCTGCTTTGACACGGCGTTTCACCAGACCATGCCACGCGTGGCCAAGTTGCTGCCGATTCCTCGCCGCTTTGATGCCAAGGGAATTCAGCGCTATGGATTTCACGGCTTGTCCTACGCCTATCTGATGGAAGAACTCCTGCGTCTCGGCGACCCGGCGGCGAAGAAGGGCCGCGTCATTCTCGCGCATCTCGGCAATGGCGCGAGTCTGGCCGCCGTTCGCGATGGCAAAAGCATTGACACGAGCATGGGCTTCACGCCGACGGCGGGGTTGGTGATGAGCACGCGTTCCGGCGATTTGGATCCCGGCCTCGCGCCGTATCTGGCGCGCACCGGGCAGATGACCACGCAACAATTTTACGACATGGTCAATCACAAGTCCGGGCTGCTCGGAGTATCGGAGACCAGTTCCGATATGCGCGATTTGCTCGACCGGGAGAAGCAGGACGTGCGCGCGGCGGAAGCCGTGGCGTTGTTTTGCTATCAGGCAAAAAAGTGGATCGGGGCTTACGCTGCCGCCCTCGGCGGATTGGACACGCTCGTCTTTGCCGGAGGCATCGGCGAAAACTCGCCCGTCATCCGCGCCCGCATCTGCGAAAGGCTGGGCTTTATGGACATCGAACTGGATATGTCGCGCAATGTGAAGACTGCGGCGGTGATTTCAAAGAAATCCAGCCGCGTCACCGTGCGCGTCATTCGCACAGATGAAGAACTAATGATCGCCAGGTCGGCCAGTCGTATTCTGGGCGCGCAAACTCCGGCGTCGCGATAAATCACCTCTTTAAGCGCTCTTTAAGCGCCTTTCTTTTTTAGAGGGCCGCGGCTCCCAGAATGCACGGAAGGGTTTTACCCCACTGGAAAGCATTACCTCATCACTTTATGTTGTTCGTAACCGGGCCGCGCCGCACAACAATATTTTTTCAGGCATGGCTCTGGTACACCGCACGGCGGTAAAACTCAATGCCATTATGAAGACCTGGTTTGCATCGAAGACGATCTCCAAAGGCGGACGTTCGGAAACCAATCAAACATCGAACGGGCTGCAGAATGCCACATCGGGGAGACTTCGGGCTGGCAATCCAGCCTTAACGGGGCTGAATTGGTCGGCTCAATCTGGCAGGAGTCCCATGCTCCGCGGGGACGAGTCTGCATTCATGCAATCTCAACTGGGGTGAATCGTGTCATTCCGTCAGTGGATTTATCTCTCAAGCTGCGTTTGCGCGACGCTGGCGAAGGTTCACGGCAGAACCAACGATCAGCCTGAAAACCACCCCAAGTGATCACGTCCGAACAGAGCGAGCTTTGCTCTGTTGAAAACATCCATGACTGCATGGGTTCATCCACCTTCAGATTTTCCGCGCCAGGCAAGCCCTCTGCGCAAAGCAAATTCAGCCGCGCGATGTCGCAGTGTGCAAGTTCGGCTGGTGACAGAGTTAACAAATCATTGAGCATTTTGGGTTGCTTAAACGACGACGATTCAATTTTTGAAATTGTGCCGGGATTTTTTGGGCGCGAGCAAACCCATACGATTATGCCGACAGCAATAATCCCGGCACCAATTAAAGAAAAAAGCCAAAGCAAATTCGTTCTGTGCACGAAACACATTTCTTGCTGCTTTGCCGCTTCACGCAGCCGTTGGCGTGATTCCTTGCTCATTGGCTTTGCCTATCTCGAAAACGATCTCAATTCTTCCCTTTTGACAAATCATGCGCTTTTTGGGCATCTGCCATAGTCTGTTTCAAAACTTCAGCCCCCAGTTTTTGCTCAATTTTAGGCAAAGCCACCTCGTTGTATCCACGAACCCATTCTTCAGCAGCGCGTGGATCACCTGGTAATGAGGATTCACACCACCCAATACCATAGCGCTTATGTAATAAGTCCATGTATTCAGGATATGCCGGCACATTGTTACTTTCGGCTTCGGCCATATTAAATAATCCATTTTTCAAATCTCTCTCCGCTTGGCCCTGTCCCTCAAGATATAACTCGCTTTTACGGCTACAACTGGTGGTTGTAGCAATAATAGTGAAAAATATAACAAAACACATTGTCAAAGCTGAACTCATACGAAAATGTTTTCCGTTATTTTTCTTTTATTTAGTTTAATTAAAGTGGCCCGGCACCAGGATATGGATAAAATGGAACCGAATTTGGCGGCCATGGTGGTGGAGCAGACGGGTCGTTGCGAGGGATTGGGTTGACAGATTTACAGGAGCAGATGCCTTGCACATACAGACCGGTTAATTCGTCTTGCAAACCAAACAAAGTGATACGCGATGGCACTTCAACGGATATAGTGTAGGTTGGTGAACGTCCAGATAAAATGCCACCCCATCCGTTGGGGAAATTATCAAACGGAGGAGAATAAGTGCCGGTTAAGCCATAACTAATCAAATACGGTTCAGAACTCGGACATGTAAGAGTAAAGGCATCAATTACTGGTGGACTTTTTCTATGAATGAAAAAAAATGGATGATGCCTCAAGACCGTTCCAATGCCGCCAGAGACTATCCCGGGGCCAGATTTAACAGTTGTATCTAATCCAAGAGCGTCATAAGAGGAAATGGCATCATTTTCTTCATACGCAAATAGGTTTAATCCCCCTTGTTCCTGAATCGGATCTCTGTTTACCCACCGTTGTGTGCCGGGGTTGTAGAATGCGTTGGCGTTGAAAAGCCCGACCCAATAGACCGCCAATACTGCGCAAATCAGAATCACATTCGCTTTCGTTTTCATTTTTAATTATTACTTATCGCTTTCCACACATCGGGGCAACGCCACTAGCAGATGGCGTGCGAGTTCGATGATTATGGCGCAGTGAATATAGGATCCCATCGAACTAATTGGTTATTAGTAAACCAGGCGATAAAACCATGAACATTTTTCACCTGAAATAATTGCTCTTGTTTCAAGGAAAATGCAAAATCAAAACTCAATTCGCCGCTTTCAAGCTCGGTTTTGTTTATTGGTAGACCAAATCTTGAAATGAGATTAGTTGTGGATTCGCCAATGTGCAACATTGGTTGGAGAGACATTCTGGCTGCTTGCTCAGTGTTTAGATATTTTGTCTTGTAAGAAGTATCAATTTGTTTTTTGCCGCAGGAAGTTATCATTATCAAAACAAAAAATAAATTTATGATTAAAATATTCCTAACGTGCCACACATCGCAACCAATTGTTCTTATGATGTTCATAGTTACCACGATATAGGCCAAAGCTCAATAATGTCTCCCTGTTGAGTTAAAAACCCCTGGTTTCTCACTTCCGGCACTGCCTCTGAACACTTTTTCCTTATAACCATTCCTCGTCCGCTTTTATAATAATAAGCATCTTCTTTATTTAGAATTTCAGTAAGAATTCCAACACAACAATAGCAGTTGCGATTAACCGAATGTTCGACTTGGTTGCAATCAGCATATATTTGGTTGAAGGCTCTAATTCGCGAAGCTTCATTCATTAAGTCGCCAGCTATTCCAGCGGCTCCAGCAGCACCATCTGTTGGGTTATCGCTGGCACTGGCCGGATTATTAACTGGTCTATTTCCTGAAGATGGCACACCACCTGGGGGTCTGGGCTGAGTGGGAAGATTATTAGGTGGCAGAGGGCCGAGAGGCCTATACCCATTACTATCAATAAAAATGACAGGACTATTTTTTGAAAACACATAAAGGTTTTTGCTGCCCCTCTCCCCGATTGGGTCGCGGTTTAGCCACCGTAGTAAATTAGGGTTATAAGAACGGTATAGATAGTAATAAAATCCCGAATTCGCATCCCATTCCTTGCTGGAAAACCGATATACATTGGCATCGGCCAGCGTTCCCCATTTGCCGAGCATTTTCCCGAACGGGTCATAGAGGTAACGAGCAACGATGTATTGGTTGGTGCCCATCAAGCTCGTAATGTTCCCGTTGCCGTCCGCATGATAGAAAGCTGAACCGTTTGTGTCTGTGCGTGCCAGCAATCCACCAATTCCGCCCGCACCTTGCAGCGAACCGGAAAGATCAAGCCCGCGCGTGTAGGTCACCTGCGCCACATTGTTGCTGTCCCGTTCCTGAATGACCACGTTTCCGTCATAAACAAACCGTGTCTCGTTTGTCAGCGCCCACGCGCCGCTTTGCCAGATGTATTGCCGAGTGATGCGACGCCGATTCATTCCATCGTAAAGAAAATCTTCCCGCCATTGTCCGGCCACGGTGACGTTCGTAAGCTGGTTCTCCGTGTCATAGCTCAAGCTCCTTGTCCCGTCATTCGTCATGTTTCCATTGGCGTCAAATTGTGGCGTGACGTTCACCGGCAAGTTTGCCGTGATGACATTCGTCACGCTTGCCGTCCCGTAATAATTCTTCGCGATGTTGGTGAAGATGTTGTTGCCATTGGCCAGCGTGAACCCGTTGCTGCTGGCAAACGTGAAGTCCGCATAACGCACGGCGTTGGACGTGTTGACCGTCACACTACTGGCCGGTGTCGGCGTGTTGCCGCTCACGGTGAGCGTTCCCGCGCGGCTGATGTTCGTCAACTCATTCAGCGCATCCACGCTGAAGGTCTGCACCAAAGTGTTGTTTGTGCGCAGTTTCAAGTTTTGCGCCGCATCATAAGCATAGCCCAATTGCTCGTTCAAGCGCGAAGTGCCGCCGAAATCCTTCGCCGTCCACGAGGTCAATTCCCCGATGGTGTCGTAACCCGCGCTGGCCGTCGAATTCATCAAACCGTAATCCCGCACGATGTTCGTGCGCTGTCCAAGCTGGTTGCAAGCGTAAGTGTAGCCGTCCAATACGTTGTTGCTGCTGTTCTTCAAATATGTCCCGGCCAGCCGCGCGACAACATCATACGCATTGGTGATGTAAGCGGAATTTGGCAACGCGAGCCGGGCGATGAGAGCCGAGGGTCGAGTGCCGGGATATTGGTAGCCAAAGCCGCCTGCCGGTGAAGCCAGATTCGTCATTCTCCTGCCCGCGTCATTTTTGTGTTTGGTTCGCCGACAACGACTGAATAATTTTTACCCTCCCAGTGCCGTTCGTTCTTCCAGAAGAAAGTGAATTCTATCGCCGAAGCGGCGGGCAAGGTCTTGGTTGGAAAATCTGCAAACCACAGATCAAGCGCGCTGACGGCTGCAGTATCTGATTTTTTTGCGCTCTTCCAGCCATCATCCGACCATACAATCGTCGCCTCCGCCGCAACAATGATGCGCAGAATTTTTCCGGGCGGCATCCGGCGGATGGGATGGCGCAAGCTCCAAAACTCGTGATGACCCTTGACCGGATTGGCGACATAACGTTGGAATGCGGGTTCGATCCGGTCAAAACAAATTCCGTCATGAACGCCGCGCACGAGTGAAATATATTCCGCGTGCGACCAGCACAGCGGCATGGCCGCGCCGGTCGGCTGGCCGGGTTTAAGGCCGCAAACCGTCGAATCTTCGGCGTCCCAAAGCTGTTCGCTGATCATGCCGCCTTCGTTGGCGAATTTTTCCATCGCGGCAATAAATATTTTTGGATCGCGTCCGGCGGCGAGTTCGTAATGGCCGCGCTCGCCGGTCAAAATTGGCCACGAACGGCCGACGCCACTTCCGTCGTAAGCGCCGCCGTCATTTTTTTGGCCGTAGCCGTCGTGATTGTAACGCCGCCAGCACGGGCCTTGCGGCAGGTCGCGTTTGAGCACATGGTCAATGACTTTGATTGAATCTTGCACGATGGGATCGTTTGCATCCCGAATCCCAAGCCGCACGAGCTGAAGAAAATCGCCGCCGACAACATTTCGCGCCGGATGAATTCCGCCGTCGTTGCCGATTTGAATCATGGTTTCATCCGGGTTCGCGTGCGGGTCGGGCGTCTGCGGGTCGGTCGGGTTGATACGGAGGTAATGACGCGGAATATCATTCATCAATTCGCCGCACGTCGTGACCGTCCATTCTTCGACGTGCTCGGCCAGCCAGTCGGCATAGGTGAGAACAAAATCGGCCGCGTCGGTATGCCCTTTACTTTTGCCAAAATCCGCAGCGCAAACAAGGCCGGCGATGACGGTGGCCAGTGTCGAGGGCGAGTATCCGGAATTTTCTTCCCAACGATCTTGCGCCGTCACCGGCCCTTGCAAAATCAGATACGAAACCGTGCGTGAAAGCATGACGCGCGGATCGAACTGGTCAAACCCGACGCCCTCACGATGCAGACGCCACGCCAGAAGAATCGGCGCGGCGATTTCATCAAGCTGCAAACCGGTCCAATACGCGCTGCCGTTGATCCAGCTATTTTGCGGAAAACTTCCGTCAGGCCGCTGGATGGTCGCCAGCCAGATCAGTGCGCGCAACGGCGTGCCGGTCTGGCCGGACGCGAGCAACGCGGTCGCGCTTTGCACCAGGTCGCGCGTCCAGACGAGATGATAGCCGCCCAGATCGCTGTCGTCTTTTGTTTCGCCCCACGGAATGCTCATGGACGCAACGAGCGCCCCTTGAAAACTTTTGTCTTCGTGCGCGAGCAGAATGCAACGGCTCAAACGGTAGATGTGGCCGCCGTCGGACGTGTCGGCGTTGAAATCAAATTTTGGATTGACCACCGTGCGCTGCCACTGGCGGATGTAATTTTCGCGCTGCGAATCAAACGGCTCGGCCAGCGATTGCAGCAACTTCGCGAGCGTGCTCTGGCAACTGCCGCCCAGCGCGATTCCGATGGTGAATTCATGGCGGCGCGAGAGATCAATTTCGCCGGTAAGCGCGATGTTCCCGTTTTCGGCGGCGCAAAATTCCCAGTCCATTTTGAAATTCTCCATCAAGTCCTGCCAGCCGTCGCTGGAGCCGACGTAACCGACGGAGCGGCGCAAAAAACCGGCGGTGCAGCCCATGACCAGATGCGTGCCTGCGCGTTCGGCGCGAAGAAATTTGAGGCCGCTGGTCTCCGAACACCAGCCGGAATTGCCCGCGCCGTGACGCGCGATGTGCGGCGCGAGCAGCGCGTAAAGCTTCAGTTTTCCGTGCAACGATTTGTCGAGCACCTCGAGTTTGGTATGCACGAGCAGCACCGAGCGATGCGGATCGGTGAGCACATATTTTATGAGCCGGTAGCGGCCGTTGGGTTCTGTATTCGTGAGCCGATAAAAAGGACAGTCGCGTTCGGGGTATTCGAGCTTGTGGTCCAGATCGCGTTTTTCCTCGTGGCAGAATGTTTCGCCGTCGCTGATGAGAAATTGAAAGTCGCGCGTATTCGGCTGGTCCACGTGCGGATAATAAATTTCGTTCACGATGCCGTGGCTCAACGTGAACCACAGACGGCAACTGCTGTGATAGGCCGTGCCCAAACCTTCCTTCGCGCTGGAGGTCCAGCGCGGCTCGATGCCCGGCGCGCCGAAGGCGATGCTTTTTTCAGATGAATTCATTTTGAAAATTTGTGACCGTGATATTTTTGCCAGAGACGCAGGCCGCCGCGAAAGGCGTTTGAGTTGTCTCCGAGTTCGGTGTTTGGCGGAAGAGTTTTGAGCAGCCGCGCGTTGCCGCCGCCCAAAACGACATAATCCGCCTCCAGCGCGGACTTGAGTTGATTGACGACATCTTTGACGTGGCGACGCCATTTCTTTTTTCCGAGCCGCTTGAGTCCGGCGAGTCCGACGTAATCTTCGTAGCTCCGGCCTTTTTTGTAAGGCAGGTGCGCGAGTTCCATCGGCTCAAGCACGCCGTCAACAATCATCGCCGAACCCAGTCCCGTGCCGAGACCGAGAAACAACATCCGTTTCCCGTCGTAACTTCCCAAAGCCTGCATCGCCGCGTCGTTGATGATTTTTACCGGGCGACCGAAGGCTTTTTTGAAATCAAATTTCACCCAGCCGTGTCCGAGATTGTGCGGTTCGCTTACAATGTGTCCGTGCAGCACTGGCCCAGGATAACCGATCGTGATGACATCGTATTTCCAACCGAAGATGATTTTCCGAACCGCCGCGACCATTTTGCCCGCGGTCATTTTCGGGCCGGACGGAATTTGCACCCGGTTTTTGTGACCAGTATCGCGCACTTTTACATGAGTGCCGCCAACGTCTATGACCAGAATTCTCATGCCGGAAGATTATTTCAAATCATGCCGGGTCACGAATATTTTTCTTCTGCTTGCAGGGAACCACCAATCCGGTCGGCAGCGGCCAAAGATGTCCGGGAGCGAGCAGCCGTTGGGCGTCTTCCGGCCCCCAAGTTCCGGCGGCGTAATTGGGAAAATCGCCCGGTGCCGTGGCCTGCCACGCTTCGAGCACCGGCATCAGAAGTTCCCACGCGGCCTCAACTTGATCGGCACGCATAAACAGGGTTGCGTCCTTTTTCATCACGTCCCACAAAAGTGTTTCGTAGGCGTCCGGCGAAGGCGCATCGAAGCTCTCGCGATAGCTGAAACGCATGTCCACCGGCCGCAACTGCATTTTCGGTCCGGGATATTTGGCCTGAAAGGCCAGCACGATGCCTTCGGCAGGCTGGATGGACAGGACGAGCCGGGACGGCTGCCAGCCAAGCGAGGCTTCGGGCGGAAACGACCGGTGCGGCACGGCGCGAAATTGGATTGATATTTCCGATGATTGTTGCGGCAGACGCTTGCCCGTGCGCAGATAAAACGGCACGTCCTGCCAGCGCCAGTTGTCGAGAAATAATTTCAACGCGGCAAACGTTTCTGTTTTTGAATCGGGCGCAACGCCTTCTTCCTCGCGATAGCCGGGCGCTTTTTTTCCAGCGATGTTGCCGGAACCATATTGGCCGCGCACGGCGGATTGCGGAACTGCGTCGCGCGCAATCGGGCGCGCGGCGTGAAGGACGTCCACTTTCTTGTTGCGGATTTCGTCGGCCTGAAAAGAAACCATCGGCTCCATCGCCACGAGACAGAGCAGTTGCATCAAATGATTCTGCACCATGTCGCGGAGCGCGCCGGCGTGGTCGTAATAACCGCCGCGATGCTCGACGCCCACGGTTTCGGCGACAGTGATGGTCACATAATCAATGTAGCGCCGATTCCACATCGGCTCGAACAGCGGATTGGCAAAACGAAACGCCAGAATGTTCTGCACCGTTTCCTTGCCGAGATAGTGGTCAATCCGGAAAATTTGTGATTCGTCAAAGCTGGCGGCGAGAACGGCGTTCAACGCACGCGCGGATTCCAAATCGTAGCCGATGGGTTTCTCAATCACGATCCGCGCGAATTCGCGATCGCGCGCCAGCCCAGCCTTGCCAAGATATTTTGGAATCTCACCAAACATCGAGGGCGGCGTGGCCATGTAAAAAATGCGATGCGCTTTAGTGCCCCATTCCTTTTCCAATTTCGCACATTGTTTGCCCAAGGCCGCGTAGGTCGCCGGCTTCTTGAAATCGCCCGGTTGGTAATGGATGTGTTGCGCGAACTGATTCCACGCGGCGGACCTGGCTTTTCCGAAACGGGAGAATTGATTGACCCCATCGTGCAGCCGGCGGCGCAGCGCGCCATCGCCGAGTTTGATGCGGTCCACCGCGATGATTGCAAATTGCGCGGGCAGGCTGCGATCTTGCGAGAGATCGAAGAGGGCCGGCACGAGCTTCCGCCAGGTCAGGTCACCGGCTCCGCCAAAAATGACGAACACCGTCGGTTCGAGTTGGTCGTTTGATTTCATATGTTACCTCATTCGTCAGAAATAAAAATCAGCAACTCTGCGATCTTGCAAGAATTCAAGCAGATCGAACTTACGAAAAATCTTCCAGAAGGACATTGGCTCTTTTGACAACTGCACTCAATGGGGTGTTCACCCCATTGTAAATGGAAAATCTGCATTTTATATCCTTGTGGCGGGGCGAATAAAAAATATTTTGACTGAAAACAATTCCAGCTTGGCAATCTCATGAAAAATAAATCACAAAAGCAGCTTGGCATGATTGGTTTGGGCCGGATGGGTGCCAACATGGTCCGGCGACTTGTCAAAAACGGCCATCCGTGCGTTGTCTTTGACCAGTTGCCCAAAGCGGTGAAGGATTTGGCCAAGGGCAAGGCGGTCGGCGCCTTCTCGCTCGTTGACTTGGTCAAGAAACTCGCCAGGCCGCGGGCCGTCTGGCTGATGGTGCCAGCGGCGGCGGTGGATAAAACCATTTCCGACCTTCTGCCTTTTCTTGAAGCGGGCGATACGCTCATTGACGGCGGCAATTCCTATTATATTGATGACATCCGGCGCGCGAAGGCACTTGCACCAAAAGGAATTCACTATGTTGATGTCGGGACCAGCGGCGGCGTGTGGGGCTTTGAGCGCGGCTATTGCATGATGATTGGCGGTGATCCAAAGGTGGTCAAAAGCCTTGATTCCATTTTTGCGACGCTCGCGCCGGGCATCGGCAACATCGCGCGCACGCCGGGACGCAAAAAACTCGGCGGCACTTCCGAGCAAGGTTATCTGTATTGCGGCGCGAATGGTGCGGGGCATTTTGTCAAAATGGTTCACAATGGCATCGAATACGGAATGATGGCCGCGTATGCCGAGGGCTTGGGCATCTTGCGCGGCGCAAACATCGGCAAACAGCAACGCGAAACAAATGCCGAGACCACGCCGTTGCGCGAGCCTGAAAATTACCAGTACGACCTGAACCTCGCCGACATTTCGGAAGTCTGGCGGCGCGGCAGTGTTATCGCCTCGTGGTTGCTCGACTTGACGGCGGATGCGCTGGCCAAAGATTCCGTCCTCGCGAAATTTGCCGGACGCGTCTCCGATTCGGGCGAAGGCCGGTGGACGATGAAGGCGGCGATTGATGAAGGCGTGCCCGCGCCGGTGCTGACTACGGCACTGTATGAACGCTTCAGTTCGCGCGGTGACGCAGATTTTCAGGACAAGTTGCTTTCCGCCATGCGCTACGGGTTTGGCGGGCATTTGGAAAAATCCGCGAAGTAACTGGGACAGCCGATTCACCCGGCTGGCAATCGTGTCCAGATATGCCCCAGGAACAGGCTGATGTTGCTGGCGTTGCGTGCATGCCATTGTGCATCCAGTTCGTCGGTGATCAGATGGTTGGCCGGCTGCAAATCTGCCATAATGAACCAGTTTAACACGCCAAACATGGCTGAATCCTATTCCGCTTGCAACTGGCTTTGCACGGGCGACGAAATTTTTCCCGCAATGCTGGCGGCAATTGACGCGGCGAAAAAATCGGTCTGCCTTGAAATTTATGTTTATCAGGACTGTCCGGTTGGCGTCCGTTTTCGCGATGCGCTGATTCGCGCGTGCAGGCGGGGCGCGAGCGTTCGCGTGCTCGTGGATGCGGTCGGCTCGTATTTTTTACCTGCAAAGTTTTGGGATTCGCTGCGAAGCGCGCATGGCGAAGTCCGGCAGTTCAATCCAGTGACGTTGAAACGCCTGATCATCCGTAACCACCGCAAACTGCTCGTGTGCGACGGGCACGTGGCGTTCGTCGGCGGTTTCAACATCGGTACGGAATACGAAGGCGACGGCGTGAAATCTGGCTGGAGCGACGTGGGCATGAAGATCGAGGGCGCGCTGGTGGCGCAACTGGAACTGTCGTTTGAAGAAATGTTCGCGCGCGCGAAATTCCGGCACAAACGGTTCGCGCTCCTGCGCAAATCCGATGCAAAAAAAACTGTCGAGCTGCCGAAGGAGCAACTTTTGTTGAGCGGGCCGGGCCGGGGACGGAACCCTTTCAAACGGGCGCTTCATGCGGATTTGAAACGCGCAAAAAATGTCCAGATCATGAGCGCTTACTTTCTGCCAACATTACGGTTGCGGCGCGATTTGACGCGCGTGGCGCGGCGCGGCGGAAAAGTGCAGTTGATCCTTGCCGGCAAATCCGACGTGCAGCTTTCCCTGCTCGCCGCCCACAGTTTGTATCGGCGTTTTTTGAAGGGGAACGTCGGGATCTACGAATATCAGCCGCAGATATTGCACGCGAAACTCATCATCGTGGACGACGTCGTGTATCTCGGCTCGGCGAATCTCGACACGCGCAGCCTGCGCATCAATTACGAACTGATGATCCGCTTTGAAAATAAAAAAATCGCGGACGAGGCGCGCGAAATTGTTTCAAAAAATCTCAAGGACTGCCTTCGCGTCACGGCGGAGGAATGGCGCAAGTCGAGCACGTTCTGGCGGCGACTGAAACAGCGCTGGGCGTTTTTTTTGCTGAACCACGTTGATCCTTATTTGGCGCGCCGTCAATGGCGTGATCTGCCGGATTGATCTCAGGACACGCGGCAGGCAGTCGACGAAATCAACGCAGGCATCGGGCAGCTTGGCGAGCTGTTCCAGATTGTCGCCGCAAAAAGCGACGCGGGTGGCTCCGTGGCCTCGATGTTCATCAGCCGGTGGGACGCCGCCGTGGCGGGCAAAGTTCCGACAACGTTGAACAACCGGCCCGGCATCGCCATTGCGGGTCGCATCCATCAGGTCGTATGTTGTTCCTTGGACTCGGCACCGGCCTCGGTTCGGCCATGATTGTGGACGGCGGCCTTGAACCGATGGAATTCGGGCCATTGTGCCTTGCAAAAAGGCGATGTTCGAGGATTATGTCGGGATTCGCGGTTTGGAAAAGCATGGCAAGAAGAAATGGCGGAAGCGCGTCGCGGATGTCGTGAAACGACTGATTGCCGCCCTTGAACCCGACGATGTGGTTCTCGGCGGTGGCAACATCCACAAACAAAAAGTTCTGCCATCCGGCTGCCGGGCCGGTGACAACGACAATCCCTTTTTCGGCGGGTTTCGTTTGTGGCCGGAAGCTGGCACCCGCCACGGCGCAAAGCCTCGTCTTAACCGGCGCAAAGCAACAAAAACCGTCGTCAGGAACGAACGCAAAAACATAAATATGAAAGCCACGATCAAACCGCCCACCCAACGCCCGGCTGGGAAAGCCCTCGCCGCGCATCACAAACAAATCCAAAAAATGCCCCTGCGAAAACTATTCGCTGAAGACGCCAAACGCGGCCAAAGATTTACGGCTGAAGCGGCTGGACTGTTTCTGGACTTCTCCAAAAATTGCATCACCGACCAGACGCTCAAGCTGCTCCTGCAACTGGCCGGGGACTCCGGCTTGCGCGAGAAAATAGATGCGATGTTCCGCGGCGAGAAGATCAATGTCACGGAAAACCGCGCCGTGTTGCACGTCGCGTTGCGCGCACCGAAAGGTGAAACCATTCTCGTGGACGGAAAAAATGTGGTGCCGGAAGTCCACGCCGTGCTCGACAAGATGGCGGAATTTTCCCATCGCGTCCGCGGCGGCGAATGGAAAGGCCACAATGGCAAGCGCATCAAGAATGTCATCAACATCGGCATTGGTGGCTCTGACCTGGGTCCGGTAATGGCTTACGAGGCGCTTAAACATTACAGCGACCGCAGCCTGACCTTCCGCTTTGTTTCAAACGTGGACGGGATAGATTTTGTGGAGGCGACCCGCGATCTCGATCCGGCGGAAACGCTGTTCATTATTTCATCCAAAACCTTCACGACGCTGGAGACCATGACCAACGCGCAAAGCGCGCGCGACTGGCTGTTGGCCGGACTCGGTGGCGAGGTCAAAGCGGTGGCGAAACATTTTGTGGCAGTCTCCACGAATACCGAAAAAGTGTCCGCGTTCGGCATTGATACGGTGAACATGTTCGGCTTCTGGGACTGGGTAGGCGGACGCTATTCGATGGATTCGGCCATCGGCCTCTCGACGATGCTGGCCGTTGGCCCGGAAAATTTCCACGCCATGCTGGCCGGCTTTCATGAAATGGACGAACATTTCCGCACTGCACCGTTTCAAAAAAACCTGCCGGTGCTGATGGGTCTCCTGGCGGTATGGAACAACGATTTTCTCGGCGCGCAAACCGTGGCCGTGCTGCCCTACGAACAATATCTGAAACGCTTCCCCGCCTATCTTCAGCAGTTGACGATGGAGAGTAACGGCAAGCACGTCACGCTGGACGGCAAAAAGGTGAATTACCAGACCGGGCCGGTTTATTGGGGCGAACCCGGCACCAACGGCCAGCACTCGTTCTATCAATTGATTCATCAAGGCACGCGGCTCATCCCGTGCGACTTCATCGCGTTCGGTCACCCGCTCACGCCATTGGGCCGGCACCACGACATCCTATTGGCGAATGTTTTCGCGCAGGCCGAGGCGCTGGCCTTTGGCAAAACCGCTAATGAGGTCAAAGCCGAAGGCACGCCGGACTGGCTGGTGCCGCATCGGGTTTTTGAAGGTAATCGTCCATCCAATGTGATTCTCGCCGACCGGCTCACGCCGGAGGTTCTCGGTCAGCTCGTCGCACTTTACGAACACAGCGTCTTCACGCAGGGCGCGATTTGGAACATTGACTCATTTGACCAATGGGGCGTCGAGCTGGGCAAGGTGCTCGCCCAGCGGATCGTTCCCGAATTGGAAGGCAAAAGCGCGCCCAAACTCAAACACGACAGTTCAACGAACAACTTGATCCGCCGTTATCGGGGCATGAAAGCCGTGAAATAGATGCCCCGCAAGAATTTGGATTTGCGGTTGAGGCTCTAAATTTCCAGGGTCGGGTTTGACCCCATGACAAAACCAACCCAACGCACGCAATCTCAGGAGGGGCAGTGGTGTCAACGAAAACAAAACTGGCGGAGAGAGGGGGATTCGAACCCCCGATACGACTCCCCACTTCAAATACGCGCTTTTATTGGCAAATCAGCATCAAAAAACTTGCTCGACACCTGCAAACGTTGCCACTATTGTTGCCACTAGAATTATACGAAAGGCACATCATGGCATCGCTCCGCAAAAAAGACCGCTCGCCGTTCTGGTTCGCCTGCTACTCGCT